>ERZ795055.411-NODE-411-length-41755-cov-5.197242_pt1 | contig 41755 bp, 47 predicted proteins | sample MGYA00375139_ERZ795055 | MGnify/ENA primary metagenome ERZ795055 (study PRJEB30184, sample SAMN05720283) | anaerobic digester metagenome | isolation source: active sludge of municipal wastewater-treating anaerobic digesters | place: USA | collected 2015-01-23 ... | reverse complement strand
ACCGAATACCGAATACCGTCCCGATAGCTATCGGGAACCGAATACTGAATACCGATTACCGAATACCGATTACTGAATACCGAATACCTGTCACCTCTTCCTGATTACTTCTTCTCATCACAATTGAACATCCACTGAACCCCGTATTTGTCCCTGAGGCTTCCGTAGTAATCCCCCCAGAACATCTCCTGAAGTTCCTGTTCCACAACGCCTCCTTCCGAAAGGGCATCAAACAATCGTTTTGTTTCCTTTCTTGTGTCTGGCTGGAGGGTTATGTAAACATTATTCCCGGAATTTACCCTGAAACCCATCGATTCAGGGGAATCGGTACCCATTAACAGGTGCCCTCCAAGAATGGGCAACGCGATATTCATAATCAGGTCCTTGTCACTTTCGGGCAGGGGTGGCATGTCTACTGAAGGCGGAATATCCCGGAACCGGGATATTTCACCCTGAAACTCTCCTCCGAAGACCGATTTGTAGAAATTGAATGCTTCCTCCGTTTCACGACGGAAGTTCAGATATGTACTTACTCTTGCCATAACTGAATAATTTTAGGGGTTATTTTTGATAAACAAATTACCCCCTGCTTCTGTTCATTTCAACCACCTGTCGAACCACCTAAAAGCTTCTGCCTGCATAGCGGCATCGAATTTATGGGGACCAGGATAAAATGAGCATTTATAATTTCCGGCAGCCCCTGATTTTTCATATACTTTTTTAAGTATCTCATCAGCTCTCTTCATCTCACTGAGAGTAAACAGAGGATCTTCATTATCGTTCAGTACAAGGGCGGGCAGAGGCGCTCTTAATCCTAAAATCTCAGGAAAATCAAGTTCATTGGGAAGAAGCGGGACATAAGTCATCCAGGTGTGGCTTGTAGCCTTTTCCATTACAAGGTCCCTCCATGTTGTCATGAAACCGACCGGTATGGCACACTTTATACGTTCGTCGGCTCCTCCGATAAAAACGCTTCTCATGCCTCCTCCCGACAGACCGCAGCATCCGATTCTGTTGCTGTCAACATCCTGCCTTGAGCACAGCACGTCGAGCGCCTTCATATCCTCAGCCAGGAAGACCGCAGGCCATGTTGTTCCGGCGCTGAAGAGCGACTTGGCAATAATATGCTCATGTTGCCCGGCCCAGCGGTTATAGTTTTCTATCCCTTCCTGATCGTCCGGTTCAGGATCGGTCAAACCCTGCCGCTGCCGCTCAGGTATGTCCTTCAGCATCACCCTGCGGCTTGCAAAAGGGAATGCGTCGCTGGCCAGAACGACATAACCCCTCTTTGCAAGATCATTAGCCCATGACTTTCCCTCATAAAGATCCTTTTTGTGTTCGATCATCATTGGATGTTCATTGTCAGAAGTCCTTACAATTTTTGCTGTTCCGAAATACTTGTTCCCGGCATGATCATGAAATGCAAGCACTCCCGGCAGCCTTCCGGATGCACTGGCAGGTTTCAGAAGAACTGCTTCCGAACTGCCTCCGTTGGGTAATGTCCAGCTTAATTCCTCGATGTGTAAACCGTCGTAGTTATACTGTCGGGTTAAGGTAACCCGGGGCGCCTCTCCAAAATAAGGCATTGCAAGACGGTCGAAATACCGTTTTCTTGCAGCTTTCTTCCACTTCTCAAGCTTCTTCCAGGAGTCGCGGCGGAATGAATAAAGAGGTAGTTCCTTGTCAAGCAGTCCGGCAGCCCATGGCCCGTATGAACCGATTATCGAGATCCCGGCCTCCTGAGGAGGCACCCTGTTTGAAGCCTTGAAAAATATATCCGGATGGCTCACGGTTTTTCCAAAAAGCTTCGCACCGGCAACGTTAAGACCGGCCATTCCGGCAAATTTCAGAAAGGTCCTGCGATCGTTCTTCATGGTTTCAAGTATATTCGTTTGAAGATGAAAATTATGCAAAACCAGTCACATATGCAATATAAAAAACCCCCTTCAGTTTGAAGGGGGTCCATTTTACGGGGTAAAACAGGCTAATGTTCAAGCCTCGGAAATTCCATAACTTAGCCTATTCCTTGGTCTCCAATTCAAGATTCAGCACTGTCCTGTTTCCATTTGTTATAATAACATCCTTAACCTCAAGGGTATCAAAATTTTCCTTTGCGGCTGTCACCGAGTAGGAGCCCGAAGACAGTCCTAGGATTGCATAGTATCCCATGGTGTCGGCCACTGCAGTAGCAACCACGGTATCCTGTCTGACAGTAACAGATGCCTCCTTAATTTTCACTCCATCCTTATTTGTCACCTTACCCTCAAGCCTTCCTGCCTTCGAATTATTGACCGCCCTTATAACAGGCTTGAAATGGAAGCCTTTTATTCCTGCCGGACTGTTCATATTGCCCTGCATTACAAATGAATTTGACAGATCAAAATCAAGGATCATCTCGGTGGTCAGTCCTCCCTCAACAACCAGTCCGGGACTGATGAATACTTTGATGCCGGTCTGACGGCCGCTCGGCACCTTAACCGTGTAACTCTCCCCATCCTTCACCTTAAGGCTGGCTTCATCCACGTAAAGCCTCAGAAGGTCATATTCACCTGCAGGGATCTCGATGTCGAGCAATCCGGCAACAACTCCGTTCCTGAGGTCGAGAAGATTAAAGATTTCCGATCCTTCCCAGATCACTTCAAAGGGACATTCATCGCTTATTCCGTCTCCGGCCTTCCTTATCTCCAGCTTTGTGATTGTAACTTCAGCCGATTCCACCATGTCGACGGGGAAAGGAGCATCGGTTATATTTACAACAAGACGTCCGTTGCCGTCATTTGTTTTGTCACAACCTGCGAAAACCAGCATAAACGCTGCCGCTAAGAATGTTAAGAATATTTTCTTCATAATTTCCTGCTTTAGATTAATTGTTTGACCTGACAAAAATATCCAGCCAAAATGAACATTTCATGAATTTTTAGGAAATATGAAAGAAAAATCCGTTCCTTTATCGGGTGTGGATGAAACTGAAACGTCAATCCCGTGCAGGTCAGCTATCGATTTTGCAATTGCCAGTCCTATGCCCGTTCCGTCTTCGTCATTTTCCCTTCGTGAACTGAAGCGGGAGAAGAGATTATCGAGCTGTTTCTTAGTCATGCCCCTTCCGGAATCGGATATTTTAACACTGAAAACACCGGCAGTCAAAGCTGTTCCGACGGTTATCCTGCCGTCCTGACCTGTATTCTTTACTGCATTGTTAATTACATTGTAGAACATTGAAAACAACAGAGGCCTGTTTGCCTTAGTGAAACTACCTTTATCATTAAACTCTTCCTTCAATTCTACCTTCTTATCCTCAGCAACCGGTCTCAGCTCATCCGTAATTTCAGCAAGAAGGTCAGCCACTTCAACCGTTTCTTCAAGAAGGTACTGACGGCTCTCTATCCTGGCTATCATGAGCAGTGAATTGACCAGACTCTGAAGCCTCTGAAGTGTCTTGAGCGACTCTTCGATCTTTATTGCAGTTTCCTCTCCGGTTTCTTTCTGAAAAAGTATATTTTCAAGCTTGCTTCTCATAACAGATATTGGCGTCATGAGCTCATGAGATATATTGACTGTTATATCCTTTTCCTTGCGGAATGAATCCTCGATCTTAACCATCAGTTCGATCAGCGCCTTGTCGAGAGCGGCGAAATCGGATGTATTTGTCTTAACGGGATTCATATCGAACTTTGCTGGACTTGAAATCTCCCTGAGCTTTTTTGTGATAAGCTCCAGTGGTTTCAGAATCAACCTGGTATACTGAAGGTCGGTAGCAAGTGTAATCAGTATTATGAATGCCAGGAAGCCAAGGATGATCCTGTAAATGTTGTTTCTCCCCCGGGTAATGGTTTCGAGGCTTTTTCCTATCTCGAGAAGATAGGTTTCGCCATCGGCTTGAAAAGTATAATTCAGCACCCTGTAGGTGATCACCTCGTCCTCGATGATCCTGTCGCTCACCGTTATCTCGTTGATTTCCTCGCTGCCGTCTGTCTTCTCGAGGCTTATGTATTCCTCCTTCAGAATGTTGAAACTTCCGAAAGCGCCTGTTGTGTCGGAGTTTATGAATGGCTCGATCCCGGTTGCTGAAATAAGGTCAATTGTTTTTTCCCTTTTCTGGATCAGGTCATTGTCGACCTGCCTCAGGTTGATCCTTTCTATTATCCATGGAAGGAAGACAAGGAAAAGAGCTGTAAAGACCAGCTTTGAGAGAAGGTTGAAGAGGGCAAGCTTTGTCTTTAGCCGGATCATCTGCATATAAAACCATTCTTTGTTAGTCTGGGCTCACCCTGTAACCCACTCCCCTTACCGTTTCAAGCCAGGGGGTAGCTGTATGAAGGTTAAGTTTTCTGCGAAGATTCTTAATATGAACGTCAATAAAATTACTGTCGTACTGATCATCCAGAATATTTCCCCAGATATGTTCGTAAAGCTGCTGCCTGGTAAGCACCTTGCCCCGGTTCAGAACAAGGTACTGTAAAAGATCAAACTCCTTCTTTGTCAGATCGACCTGATCCCCGTTGCAGACAAGTTTCCGGGCCTGGACCTGCATTGTGAACTCCCCGAGGGTGATATCCTGGCTGACTATGCTGAATTTCCTTCGTGCAACAGCATTAATTCTCGAAAGAAGTTCAACCAGGGCAAAAGGTTTGGCAATGTAATCATCGGCTCCAAGATCGAGCCCTTTCACTTTGTCTTCGACGGCTCCCCTTGCAGTGATTATAATGAATGAGGCTTCGCTCCCGGCTTTACGGGCTTCCTTAATAAGATCGAGGCCGTTATAATCTGGAAGTCCGAGGTCGAGCAGTATAAAATCATAAAGGTTCACGGCAATCTTCTCCGAGGCTTCATTGCCGGTAATAGCCATATCGCAAAGGAAATTCTCCGACTTAAGGAATGAAGCGATCTCCGTTGCCAGGCTAAGCTCATCCTCAACAATCAGTACGTTCATCAGTGTAAATTTAGAAAATCCTGAAAATAACGCTCATTGAAAGGACGAAACCTTTGGCGCCAGGATAATACGAATCATCGTACAGGGGTATGACATAAGAAGGCTCCACCCCGATGGTCATAAAATCGGTGTTGAAGTCGACCGGCAGTCCGAGGTCGATCTCGAGCAGACCTAACTTGTTATTATAGGAATAGGTAGTGTTCACTGTGCTTCCCGGAGGATTGCCATTGCCATTGCCCTGGTTCCTCCATTTCCGGTATGGTGAAGAAACTGAATAATAAAAGGTAGTATCGTCAGTTGAGGTAACCTCGGTGAGGGTTCCGAACATCAGGTTTACATAAGGATCGAATGAGATACTGGCTTTTCCCCTGAAGAACTCCGGCGTCTGGAAATATCTTGAATTCCTGACCTGGTAAAAGCCCTGGCTCTCCTCTGAAAACAGGGCTCCCGCGGAGATCTTTGTATATAAAATGTTCCAGTCGAAGCCCAGGGTAAGGTCGCCGTAATTAAAACTTCCGAAAAGTGTGTCGGTCAGTGAGGAATTTACCTGGTACCGGTAAAGGCCGGCGGATATGTCGAACCATTTGTTAAAGGGATGGCTGTATGTCAGGGAACCGATATAGAATGCAGCCAGCGGGTCAGCAGCAGAAAGATGAACTGCAGAAACAGTGGCAAAAAGCTTATTGTGAAAACCGTAAGATACACTTGCATAGCCATAAGGATTGTCCTGCGACATTGTCGATCCCAGGTAGATCATGTTGCTTCCGTAACCGCCTCCGGCATATAGAGAATGGATATTTCCGGCATCTGCTCCCGTGTTTGTCTCCGACCGGAGACTGTCAGCTGTCTGGGCTGATGCTTCCGGTCCGGTCATAATCAATACCGGCAGTGCCAGGGCTAATATTACAGCAGTTCTCCTCATTGATCAGTACTGGTGATTTACCTGCCACCTTTGTGTCCGGCTCCACCCGGTCTGCCGGCTCCCTTTGGCACACCCGAACCTGAAGGCCTGACTATCATAGGGGGCCTTGCTCCCCTTGCCCTGCTCATGTCGGGACGGCTTCCCCTGACCTGCTTCACGGCTTCTGACTGCTTGTTGCCATTAGCCTGGCCGGCGCCATTTCCGGCTCCGGCCTGAGCCCGGTTCTGCCGGCTGCCCTGCTGAACCTGTTGCTGCTGCTGCTCCTTCTGCTGTTCGCTCTGCTGCTCCCTTTGCTGCTGCCTTATCCTGAGGGTATCACCGCTCTGAACGGCAGTCTGGGAATATCCCTTACCGGAGAAAAGCACAAAAAGGAAAAACAATACTATTCTTAACACGCTCTTCATTACCTTTCCTGTTAAAATGTCGTCAAAACACGTATTCCAAATTCACGAAAACAAAGATACCGGACAATTATGAAGAAATGATGAAAAATCAGATCCACAGGAGGAAGGGTGTATAATTTTCATCATCGTTATTTGAATTCAATCCCATTCCGGTTCAGTGGAATAAGCAGCCCGGGATTAATATTCATTCCAGAATTTTTTTAAGCGATTCCCTTTCGGTTTCAGTAAGGTCTTCCATGTTACTCATTGCCCCGGCGATTTTCTTCCTGAAATTCCAGCATGTCATCTGCCTTAGCGACAGCCTCCTGGCAAACTCATAAGTTGACAGCTCCTCCTTCCCCCTGCAGACATTGTATGCAATGTAAAACGCTTTATGCAGCGGGAATTTACAATTGTGAAATATGGTTCCGGCAGCTGCCGACTCTTCCGTTTTACATCTGGTGCAACGACGCGAATGGGGCGTCTTCCCATGACAATAGTTGGTGTTACCGCATTTCCGGCAGACAAATCCGTTTTCCCATTTCAACGAGGCAAGGAACTCCAGACAAAGGTCATCACTGCTAAAAAGCTCAGACAGTTGTTCCTCCGACAGTTCCTTTTTAAATATAGCACCCATAAGCAAAACTTTCTGCCTGCAAAGATAGAAAAATGAAGTGATATCAAAAAGATTTAAGTGATACTATAGCGATTTATCAAAAATTTCTGTTTATATTTGCATCCGGAAAAACGTAAAAGATATGGCAACAGACACCACTACCGCTCCAGGCCCGAAATCGGCCAGAGATTTTTTAAGATCATGGAAATTCTGGAGGCCGTTTCTTGGGGTGACTGCCGGAGGTATCGGCGGATATCTTTACTGGTATTATATCGGATGTAATTCAGGAACCTGCCCGATCACAAGCTCACCATACGGAAGTATAATCATGGGGGCTCTTCTGGGTTACCTGTTGTTTGGTTCTCCGTGGGGAAAAAGCGGAAATGAACAAAGTCAGGACCCGGCTGTTGACAGCAATAAATAATGATTTTTATCCAGTTAAATCTTAAAAAGACGATAGATGAAGAAAGTGATAATTTCCCTTATGATAATGGTTCCCCTTCTCTTCAGCGAGTGCAGGGCCGACCAGCCCTCCGGACCAGCTGAAGCTTCGGAACCCGGAAAAGGTGTGGTGTATCTTACCAATGACACATTCAAGAAGTCCATTTTCAACTATGAAACAGAGAAGGAATGGAAATATTCGGGTAAAAAGCCTGCAATAATAGATTTCTATGCCGACTGGTGTGCCCCTTGCCGTCAGCTGTCGCCGCTTATCGAAGAGCTTGCGAAGGAATATGAAGGCAAGATAGACGTTTACAAGGTTGACACCGAAAAGGAAAAAGCGCTTGCACAGAGCCTGGGAATAACCGGACTGCCAACCATCCTTTTCATTCCGGTGGAAGGTTCGCCTCAGGTTGCTATGGGAGCCCTTCCGAAAGAGAGCCTGGTTCAGGCCATTACTGAAGTTTTAAAGGTCACCAAATAAAGAGCAAAGATGAAAAAGAACATGGGAACAATCGACAAGGCAGTAAGACTGACGCTTGCAGCCGTCGTTCTTCTGCTTTACTACATGAACGTGATTTCAGGGACTCTGGCCCTTGTACTGCTTGTAGTTGCCATAATTTTTGCAGTTACAAGCCTTTTCGGTGTGTGCCCGTTGTATATTCCTTTTGGAATCAGCACCCTGAGGAAGAAGCAGCAGTAAGGGTTTCTTCTTCAGCCGCCTGCTATGGCTGATCAGGTTTTCGCTTAGCTACCAGCAAAAACAGGTCGAAAGGCTTCAACGATTCATCGGCCGTCTTTTTGTTGATCGTAAAGCATTTCATGTAATTTGTATCTTCAAATCCTGCTCTCGTGAGCCTTACCGATAATTCTTCCGGATCGAATCCTTTGTGTCCGTCAAATCCTTCTCCGTGGAAAGAGCCGTCTTCCGGATACAGGTCAGCAATTGCCAGATAACCGCCCGGATTAAGCAGTGAATGGAATTTTAAGATTATATCTTCAACATCAGGAATATGGTGGAGTACCATTTGGCAGAATATCAGGTCGAATCTGTCTTCAGTATACTGCTTTCCCGAAAGGTCGTGAAAAAGTGTTCTAAGATTATCTGAACCTGATGCCCTGATCTTTTCATCAGCCACTCTCAACATTTCCCTGCTGCTGTCCATCAGGGTAATTTCCCCCAGATCATCTTTTAGAAAAAAGCTGGTTATCCCGGTTCCTGCGCCAAACTCAAGGGCTCTGAACTGCCGTGTTACAGGGACCATCTCCCTGATTGCTTCGGAAACTGACCTGGCCCTTTCCACGTGCATGGGGTTACTATCCCAGTTCGCAGCTTTAGTGTCAAATTCATTCATACCGGAGAGTTTTTTCCGCCCGAAGGTAAAACAAATTCCCTGAGAATGTATTAAATGGGGGGTTTTCTCAGCCGGCCGCCATGCGATACAGACGAAAAGCGTTCTGAACAAAAGTTCATTTTATCCTTCACATGTATCACACGCCGGTAAAGTGATTAAATTTGCAGATGGCGGAAATCATAATTGCACCGGATTGAAAATGCAGGTAAGATCCGTGAAGATTTCAGTTCTTTCCGACAATCATGCAGGTACCCACTGCCAGGCTGAGCACGGGCTGTCATATCTCATTGATTTTAACGGCAAAAAGCTATTATTTGACACCGGGCAGAGTGATCTGTTCCTTAGAAATGCAGGGATAATGGGGGGCTTTCATCTTAAAGAAAACGATCGTCAGACAAAAGAAACCATCAACTATCTCAGGCAGCAGGGCGTCAGTCACATCCTACCCTCCCACTGCACCGAACTTCCTGCACTGGCAGCCTTCCACATGGCCTTCGGGATAAAACAGGTCCGGACCGGCGATGTAATTAATTTATGAACCTGCCGATATTATTTTAACGGACATGGTCCTAAAATGTTCACTCGAACAACAAAAGGCAGTTTAAGCCTTTTCGGCCCTGGAGATAATATTGGAGGCCATCTCTTCAAATGCCCTGACAACAGGTTTGTTATTCTGGCTGAAAACGCTTAATCCCTTTTCAGCAGCTTCACCCACTTCCATTACAAGAGGGATCTGCCCAAGCAAAACCGTATCGAATTCCTTTGCAAGCTGAAGTCCTCCGCCTTTTCCAAAGATATAATAAATTTCATCGGGATGCTTTCCGGGGGTGAACCATGACATGTTCTCTATTACACCGAGTATCGGGACTTTCAGGTCGGGATTGGTGAACATTGAGGCGGCCTTTCTTGCATCATTAAGGGAGATCTCCTGTGGTGTGGTGACTATCAGGGCTCCGCTGAGATTCAGTTTCTGCACTGTGGTTAGCTGGATATCGCTGGTGCCGGGAGGAAAGTCAATGATCATGTAGTCGATCTCTCCCCAGTCGGTATCGCTGAACAGCTGGGTAACAGCCTTGCCGGCCATCGGTCCCCTCCAGATGAGCGACTGGTTGCGGTCAATAAAAAAACCTATCGACATTATTTTCACTCCGTACTTCACTATCGGAAAGAGGACCTCCTTATCGCCAAATGCTGCGATCTCTGGTTTTTCATCCTCAATTCCGAACATTTTCGGAATAGATGGTCCGAAAATATCCGCATCCACCAGTGCAATGCTCAGTCCTTCACGGGCGAGAGCCACGGCAAGGTTTGCTGCAACTGTCGATTTACCGACACCTCCCTTTCCCGAAGCCACGACGATAATGTGTTTTACCCCTTTCATCGGGATCTTTTCAAACAAATCATTCTTTTCTACTGATTTACGATTCTGTTCCATATTGTTTTTATTTTCGTGCTTGTTTCTGATTCCGGATTGAATTCGATAATGCTTTTGGCCTCGATCATAGCCTCGGTGATCTGCCGGTCAAAGAACAGCTTCCCTGCGACAGAAACATTGTTACGGCTGCACCATTCTTCGATCTGCATGCTCATTGCCTGATTGAGGTCGCATTTATTAATAATCACGTATGCGGGGATATTGAATTTCTGAACCACTTCTATCGCTCTCCCCATATCACTGAGGCCCGAAATAGTAGGCTCTGTCACAACTACCACTTTATCAACTCCCGTGATTGTCGAGATTACGGGGCATCCTATCCCCGGAGGACCGTCGAGTATTATGGTATCAAGGCCATATTTTACTGCTGTCTGCTTTGCTTTTTCCCTGACCACGTTTACCAGTTTTCCTGAGTTCTCCTCTCCCGGGGCAAGTCGTCCGTAAACCATTCTGCCATTACGGAACGATCCTGCATACATCATGCTTTTGTCGCTCGGAACCATGGTGATCGCCTTTTCGGGGCAGATGCGTGAACAAAGGAAACAACCGTCGCAAGAGATTTCCGAAATGATTGTTTTGCCCTTTTCTTCAGAAATGGCATCAAACCGGCAATGCGCCTGGCATAGTCCGCAGGATATGCACAGGTCATAATCAATAACCGCCTTATGGCCTGAGACATAAATTGATTCCTCCTCATTTACCGGGTTAAAAAGCAGGTACAGGTTAGCAGCATCAACATCACAATCTACGAGCACGACCTCACCATCGAGCGTGGCAAACGCAGCGCTTATACTTGATTTTCCGGTTCCCCCCTTACCGCTTATTATTGCTATTTCCATGTTCCGATATTATGTTTTGTACCAATGAAACCAGGTTTCGGGCGAAAGCCGGATCCATGTCGGCAAGAATTTTTCCTTCGGAATAAATTTCTGCTATCCGCCTGCTGAATGGAATTTCCATTAAAAGAGGTATCCCTTGCTTGTCAATATATTCCCTGACGCCATTATTGCCCAGTCCGGCCCTGTTGATTATCACGCCGCATGGTTTTCCGATCTCCTTGAGGGTATCAACGCTTTGCCTGAGGTCGCTGAGGCCGAAAGGAGTGGGTTCGGTTACAAGGATCACAAAATCGGCTGTGGCTACAGTCTGGATAAAAGGGCATGATGTTCCCGGAGGAGAATCGAGGATGGCAATTCCGGTGTCCGGATCAATATTCCTGATGGCAGCCTTAATGACCGGGACTGCCGACATTACGCCAATATTCATCCTTGCCTCGACAATTGAAGGCCGGCCGTTTTCCGAAAATACATTGACGATACCGAGAGGATCCGGTTTTTCGGTTATGGCGCCATAGGCGCAGGCAACGCTGCAGGCTCCGCATCCGTGGCAAAGGTCGTCGATGACTTTTATAATTTTTATCGGAGGAAGAATGAATATTGCATTGTAATTGCAGTACTCATGGCATTTTCCGCAATATACGCATTTCGATTCGTCAATGACCGGAACCTGCTGGGTTACAGCAATGGTGCCGGTCAGTTTTTTTTTGAAGAATGCAGCTGCATTGGGAGCTTCGGCATCACAGTCAACCAGTACGGCATCAAGCCTGTTTTTGACCAGCGCCTGAAAAATATTTGTGGCTACAAAGGTCTTGCCCGTACCTCCTTTTCCGCTTGCAACAGCAATCCTAAACATCTGAAGAATTGAATACAACAAAACTGTCCTTTTCCACTTTGAGGAATTCTGCAATCACGTTGCATTTTACCATAAGCAGGAAGAAAATTCTCTTATCCTTCAGGTGTATCAGTCCCTCGAGGTTTCCCTGACCTTTGGAAATTATAAGATCTGCTTCATCGAAAAGTATCCTGAACTCATCGCTTGATTTACTTACAACCGTTGAAGGGGCATCAAAGCCGTTGGAAATAACCCGGGCCACTTCACTCATGCCAACATACTCGGCATCTTCCAGTGTTGCGTCATTAATCACCGGGGCTCCTCTTACTGTATAAACAAGATTGGGATGACCGATGGTCTCAATAAAAAGCTTGTCAAATACTATCTCCCCTGCATTATCTCCCAGATACAGCACTGAACGGGCTTTGCCGAGAGCGGATTTCAGCAGTTCCGACTGATCAATTGCAAATGGTGACTTCAGAACCCGGTCAAGAGTGGCATGCAGATTGAAATTGTCATTTACGGCAAAATCGATGATATTGCCTGCTATTGAAAGACGAAGGGCGGTGTTGAAGGGATCACGGCTTCGTTTAAGCAGCCTTTTCATCTCAGATATCAGGCCGAGGGCAAGATCATTATACTTTTTTTTCTCAAGCTTGTACGGATCACTGTTCCCTGTATAACTGCGCAGCAGGCTGTGAAGTTCCCTTGCAAAAAGGGGAGAATTATGCTTCCCCCAGTTTTCAGCATAAAGGTTTACCATATCCCTTGTAAAACTGTCTTTTGCATCCGGAGAAATTCCGTCCTGCGAAAGCAATCGTTCAAAAGCTTTCGCAAAACAATAGAAACAACGGTAATCAGATATCATATAAGTCCTTTCGAGCCTAATGGTCGCAATAATTGGCGCCAGCAGATAATGAATCGTTCAGGAGATCATTTGCCAGATCCTTTGGAGGCTTGATCGGAGCCCCAACGAAAACGTTTATTTTCTGTTCGTTAAAAAGGTTAATGGCCCTCTGTCCCATTCCCCCTGCTATTACATCCGTTACACCTTTTTCTGCAAGCCAGCCGGGTAGAAGACCGGGTTCATGCGGAGGAGGCGTTATAAAAGTTTCTCCGGTGACATTGTTCCCATCTGCATCAATTATTGCAAATTGCTGGCAATGGCCAAAATGCGAACATAATATCCCCTCTTCCAAAGGGATTGCTATCTTTTTCTTCATAGTTCGTTACTTTGCTGTTTATTCAACATATCAATTATTTCAATTATCTTTTTTTCCGGTTCCTTAAGTACAATCAACTGTATCTTAAGGCTGTCGAAAAGGGATTTGATCTTTATTCCGAATTCTCCCGAGATAACCTTTTCCACACCGCGTGATGCAACTAACTGAACTGAAGCAGGACCGGCGCCCTCACGTGCATCCTTGTTGGCATTTGGAATAAACTCAATACCTTTTGTTTCAGTATCATAAATGACAAAACAGGTGCAGCGCCCGAAACGCTGATCCAGCTTGCTGTCGGGAGTGTTACCCGTGCTTGTTATCGCTACTTTCATTACAGTTGCTTTATAATATGGTGTTATTCTCTCCTGGTTCCTTTGCATTTTTGAATTTTGGACTTCCGCACAGAGGACAATTCTTTATTTCGTTCATCTTTTCCGGATTGTTGAAATAACAACCGCAGCTGTCGCATACGTACCATTCGCTGTCGTAATAGATCTTTCCCCCTTCAATGATGATCTGCCTGCCATTGACGATTGCATCGGCAATTTTCCGCCTCGCCGAAGTATAAATTCTGGTTAATGTTGGTCGCGACACAGCCATCATTTTTGCCGCCTGCTCATGATTCATCATCTCGTTGTCGCATAGTCGGATAGCTTCATATTCCTCAAGATGAAGGAAGATGCTCTCAACACCCTCTTGTCTCAATTTATCCCCATAGGGCTTAAATCCCGATATTATCGGAGGATTGCTGACTTTCCTAAGTCTGTATGGTCGTGGAGACATTAATTATGAGCTATTGTTCACTACAAAAATAATGAACTATTGATCATAACAAGCACAAATGGTGATTTTTTTCTACTTGCCGGGACTTGCCGCATACCGCATACCGCACGCCGCGTACCGCATACCGCTACACCATAAAAACATCGAGCCCTCTCTTCACCAGTCCTGCAAGCACGATTGCAAATGCAGTTTCAGCAAGGGTGATAACTAAAGCCTTCTTCCATCCGTATTCCTTCCAGAGCACCGAAATAGTTGCCACACATGGAACGTAAAACATACTGACCACCGCCAGGGTTATCATCTGGGTAGAGGAAAGCACCTCGTTGAAATTGGTAGTGCCAAGGTATGCTGCAAGCATCACAAGGATAAGCTCCTTCCGGAGGATACCGAAGATCAGCAGAATCCCCGTGACAGCCGGAAGACCAAGCCAGCTTACTGTGACGGGGCTCATGACCGATGCTATTGCCGGCATCCAGCCTGCAAGGTTTATAGCCTGAATCACAATTCCCGAGACTATCACTATCGGGGCTGCTATATAGATGAATTCCTTAAGTGAGTCCCAGGTCTGTGAAAGTATGGTCCTGATCTGGGGTGTCTTGTAGTCGGGCATCGGCATTATAAGTTCCACCGGCTCTCCTATCATTAGCTTCGAGGATATCTTTCCCACTATAAAGATCAGTATCATCGCAAAAACGTATAAACCCAGAGCCCACAGAAGTCCCACATATTTCCCCACAAGTCCGAAAACTATTACCGATACGGCTGAGCAGGGCACAAGAGTGACGAGTACAGCAGTTATGAATCTCTCACGCCTCGATTCCATGATCCTGCACGACAGGCATCCCGGGACATTGCAGCCCAGACCGATTATGAAAGAAATGCAGGCTTTCCCATGGATACCCATTTTATGCATGAATTTGTCCATCAGGAATGAGATCCTTGCTATATATCCCCAGTCTTCGAGAACATGAAGCAGGATATAGAAGGGAAAAATATATGGAAAAGCAATCTGCACAAGGGCGAGCACGCTTTCAACAGCCGACCAGCCAAGGGCAGGCCAGAATGTGGTTCCGACACTGGCGTTCCACCATTTGTGCAATCCGGAAAATACCGAATCGAGCTGTTCAGAGAACCAGTTCCCGAAGCTGAAAACTGACAGGAACATACCTCCAAGAATGAGGATCATTAAAAGATAACCGGTCACCTTATGGGTTGTAAGGGCGTCGAGCCGTTCATTGAGCGACAGCTTCCTGTCGCGGGCTATCCTGACCGTTTCACGGGTTATACGAGAAGCAAGAAGACTTCTTTCATCGGCAATTACCAGCGGTGAATCGTGACCGTGTATTTCCTCTATCTCCGCTGCGATCCTCAGAGCTTCATCAACTGCCTCAGGTTTTCTTTCCGACACCAGGGCTGTTATATCGCCATCCTTCTCAAGCATTTTGATGGCAATCCATCTTAATGGATAAGGAAGATCAATCCCTGAAAGCCGGTTTGAGATCTTTTCGATCCCCTGTTCTATTTCCTTTCCGTATTTATGAATTTTCCGGGTTGATTTACACGGTTTCATGTCAATCACCCTGTCAATTATCTTTGAGAGACCTGATCCCCTTGAAGCAACTGTTGCGATAACCGGAACATTAAGAAGGCCTTGCAGTTTTTTTGAATCAACCGTGATCCCTTTTCTCTTTGCCAGGTCGGTCATATTGAGGGCGATGATCAGGGGGCATTCAAGTTCCAGGAGCTGAAGGGTAAAGATCAGGCTTCGTTCAAGGTTTGTGGAATCGACAACATTTATTACCCGGTCGGGATTCTGTTTAATTATGTACTCCCTGGATATAAGCTCCTCGTCCGACAATGTAGTAAGTGAATAAATCCCGGGAAGATCAAGTACATCGATGGTATGGTCCCTGTAAAACAGTGTCCCCTCTGCCTTCTCGATCGTTTTGCCGGCCCAGTTGCCTATATGCTGATGAAGCCCTGTAAGATAGTTGAATATTGCCGATTTTCCCGAGTTACCCTGCCCTGCCAGGACTATATTGATCTTTTTCTCTTCATTCATCTGATCTCTACCATGATTTTGGATGCCAGCCCCCAGCCGATCACCAGTTTTGATCCTGCCACTTCAACCTGGACTGGTCCGGAAAACAGTGTCTTTCTTATCACTTTAACCTCTTTCCCGGCAGTGATCCCCAGGTCGGCCAGCCTTTTGGTAAGCATTTTACCACCTGTCACTGAAACAATAACACCTGTCTGACCATCCTCAAGACCTGCCAGGCTTACTCCGCCTGCCCTTTCACCGGCTTCATGCCCGTGATGCATCCCGTTTGACATATTGACAATTATTTGATCAAATTTCATTTCTCCTCCACATGCCTCAATCCTTCTGCAAAGAGATTGTTGATGTGGATGTCATCGAGCGAGTAATAAGCCACTCTGCCCACTTTGTTGTACTTTACCAGTTTCATATTGCGAAGAATCCTGAGCTGATGCGATATTGCAGAATTCGACGTTTCGATTATCGCTGCTATGTCGTGGACACATAACTCTTTCTGAAGGCACAGGGCATAAATTATCTTGGTCCTCGTAGGATCGCTCATCGCCCTGAAGGTCTCGGCAAGATCGTGAAAAAACCTTTCGGTTTTCATCTCTCCCCTCACCGATTCAACCTTAGCCTTTTCGATGTACGAAACAGTTTCCGTAACTGATTTGCTTTTTTTCAATGAATATATGAACAACTATTCAATTATCAGGCAAAAATAATATTTTCAATGACATCCCTGACATTTAGCTGAATTTTTTCACTTCTCCATAACGACGCTTACCGATCCGATCTTTCCACCCATGGGGGGATTCATCTTTGATACCTTTACTGTTGCTTTTTTTATACCCTGCATCTCCGAATAGAGGGCATCCAGAATCCGTCCGGCTATGTTTTCCAGCAGGTAGGATTTCTTCTCCATCTGTTCCTTAACTATCTGGTAAGCTTTCTGGTAGTTGACGGCATCCCTGAGGTTATCGCTTTTTGACGGGACCGACATATCGGTTTCGATTGTAAGGTCTACAATGAATCTGTTCCCAACTATCTGTTCCTCCCTGTAATGCCCGTGGAAGGCGTAGAACTCCATGTTTTCTATATGAATCAGTCCCATTTCTGAAAGATTTTCTGAACTCAGTTAAAAATAATTGTAAAATTATTTGGTTTATATTATAAACTATTTTATATTTGCAATATATTTATATAATCCAATTCTATTTCAAACCTAAAAGTAAAAATAATTATGGAAACAGGTGAAAAAGTGATGTCGGGCGAAGAGAGTTTAAAGATCATCTCCGACATGATAAACAAGACGAGGATCAACATCAGGGATGGTATCTTTCATTTGCTTTTCTGGGGCTGGCTGATATTTATCTGCGACCTCGGAGAATATGTTCTTGTCCGGTTTACAGGGATGGAAAGACCGTGGCTTATTTGGCTGCTTACTATTCCGGGAGTATTTGTGTCTTTTATATACGGATATATGAAGGGAAGAAAGAGTAACGTGCAGACTTATGCCGACAGGATCTACATGTGGACATGGATTACTTTCATTATAGCTGCCGTTGTATTGTTTCTGCTTAAAAGCGATACAATGGAATCATTTACTCCTTACATTCTGATGCTTGCGGGCACACCAACTTTTCTATCGGGGATAATTGCAAGGTTCAATCCGCTGGTAGCAGGAGGCGTTGCCTTCTGGATTTTTGCGATTGCGGCCCATCTTGTACCTGAAGCAGGGATGTTCATAGCTGCGGCGGCTGTACTGGCAGGTTATCTTATTCCGGGTTACATGCTTAAAAGAAAGGTTGATCATGACTCGGTTTAAGGAACTCGACCCAGTATTGCATTCCCAGCTGAGGCTTGCCGTAATGTCGCTTCTGATGGATGTAGAATCGGCCGATTTCAGCTATATAAGGGAACAGACGGAATCCACTGCCGGAAATCTGAGTGTTCAGATTACGAAGCTGAAGGAGGCCGGATACATCGATGTGGTAAAAAAATTCAGCAACAATTATCCCCAGACGATGTGCTGGGTAACCCCCCTGGGCAGGGAAAGGTTTATAGCATATGTGGAGACGCTCAAAGACTATCTCAGGCCTTCGGAGTAAATTCACTGCATCAGTTCTGCCGGTCCATTTCATAACCTGCACGACCTGCACGACCTGCATGACCTGCACGACCTGCACGACCTGCACGACTTAAAATATTAACGAAATCCGTCATTAACTCTCAAAATCATCCTATTTTTGTAATCCACAAAAAATAAACAGGATGAACGAAGGGAATATCATAAATCCGCAGGAAACAAAGTCGCCGGTCAGTTTTATTGAACAGTTTATTATTGATGACCTTGCAGAAGGTAAGAACGGCGGACGCATTCACACACGATTCCCTCCTGAGCCCAATGGGTATCTTCACATCGGTCACGCAAAAGCCATCTGCCTCGATTTCGGCATGGCTCAGAAATATGGCGGAAAGTGCAATCTTCGGTTCGACGATACCAACCCTGTCAAGGAAGATGTCGAGTATATAGATTCCATAAAGGAAGATATCAGATGGCTGGGATTCGACTGGGACGATCGTGAGTATTATGCCTCGGATTATTTCGGGAAGCTTTATGACTTTGCTGTCGATCTTATCAAAAGGGGCCTGGCTTATGTTGATGACCAGCCGGCAGATGTTATCTCTTCCCAGAAAGGCACTCCAACCCAGCCGGGCATTGAAAGCCCATACCGGAAACGATCCTCCGAAGAGAGTCTTGATCTGTTTGAAAGGATGAACCTGGGTGAATTTGAAGAAGGCACCAGGGTACTCAGAGCCAGGATCGACATGGCTTCTCCCAACATGCAGATGCGCGATCCCATTATTTACAGGATTATAAAGACTGCACATCACCGTACCGGTGAGACCTGGAAGGTATACCCCATGTATGATTTCGCCCATGGGCAATGCGATTACTTCGAAGGCATAACTCACTCACTTTGCACACTTGAGTTTGAAATTCACCGCCCCCTGTACGACTGGTTCATCGATCAGCTCAAAACTGATGATTACCGTCCCAGGCAGATCGAATTCAACCGGCTTAATCTCACCTACACCATGATGAGCAAGCGCAAGCTTCTCGAACTGGTGCAGGAAGGCAGGGTTTCCGGCTGGGACGATCCGAGGATGCCAACTCTTTGCGGTTTGCGGAGAAGGGGATACACCCCGGAATCCATTCGCAATTTCGTCGACCTGATAGGCTATACAAAAGTGGAAGCGATAAACGACGTCTCCCTCCTGGAGCATGCGGTCCGCGACGATCTCAATCTCAGGACACCGAGGGTTTTTGCCGTGCTGAATCCACTGAAGGTAGTGATCACCAACTACCCTGAGGGCAAGACGGAAAATGTTGAGCTTATTAACAATCCCGAGGATGAAAGCATGGGAAGCAGGACTATCCCTTTCAGCCGTGAGATTTATATAGAACAGGATGATTTCATGGAGAATCCTCCTCACAAGTTTTTCCGGCTTGCTCCGGGAATGGAAGTAAGGCTGAAAGGCGCTTATATAATAAAATGCACAGGTTTGAAAAAGGATTCCGACGGGAATGTTATAGAGGTATTGTGTACCTATGATCCGGAAACTCGAAGCGGTGCTTCATTGTCGGATCGGAAAGTCAAGGGAACCCTTCACTGGGTATCCGTAGAGCATGCCATAGATGCCGAAGTAAGGCTTTACGACAGGCTTTTCAACACTGAGGATCCGGCGGGGCAGAAGGATGAGGATTACAGGAATTTCCTCAATCCCGACTCCCTGAAAGTTCTTCGAGGCTGCAAGGCTGAACCCTCTCTGGCAAAAGCCAGGCCGCTTGACAAGTTTCAGTTCCAGAGGCTGGGGTATTTTTGCGTCGATTCTGATTCAACAGCCGACGGGCTTATTTTCAACAGGACTGTCGGACTGAAGGATACGTGGGCGAAGATGAACAAGTAATGGTCTGATGGTCTGATGGTCTAATGGTCTAATGGTCTAATGGTCTAATGGTCTTGTGGTCTTGTGGTCTTGTGGTTTTGTGGTCTTGTGGTTTTGTGGTCTGTGAGGATCTGAGGTAGCTCATCAGTTTGTTGGCTCCGTTTATTATCCTTTGGCATTTTGAACGCCTGTCAGTCGCAATCTCGCATTTTACGTATTTCTGGTCTTCGGCAATGTAATACATGCATTTCACTTCCCCGGAGGACCCAACAGCGATATTAAGGAAGTTTTTAAATTCATTATCGCCACTCCGGCAGAAACCCTCAGAGATATTGTTCATTACTGAGATCCCAGCTCCGGTGATCTGCCTTTTGAATGTGAAATCATTGCATCTGTTGAAATCGGCATAAATCTGATTTACCAGCTCCCTTGCCAGTTTCCAGATTTCCAATTCTTCAAAATTCTTTATAGTTCCCATTTTTAGCACTTTTAGTGAGACATTCCCCAAAATTACGAAATATCCCCTATCCCCGACCATCAGACCATCAGACCATCAGACTATAAGACTATAAGACTTCTATTTATTGTTTTTCTGATTTGAAAATATTCAAAAATCCTTTATCTTTGCCCCCCGCTTACTGCTCCGTGGTGTAATTGGCAACACGTCTGACTCTGGATCAGAAAAGTTCAGGTTCGAGCCCTGACGGAGCAACCACAATACCGGCTCTTCAGCCGGTATTATTTTACATAGCCATATTTACAAATTGTTAACAAATACCTTGTTATCAAAGCTACCCTGATTTTTCAGCAACCATTTACCTGATCACAAAATTCAACTGATCAGATAGTTGTTAAACTAATTTAATCGTTATATATTTGAGGAAACAACTTTTATGAATCTGAAATTTCGGATCTACCTTATCCCGTTAGCTTCTATCCTGAATAGCATCAAACCTTTACTGACACTTATAAAAAACAGCTCTTTATTAATCCCGATGGCATTTCTTGCCTGCTCATGCCAGAATTCCGGTAAGGAACTCTACTCTTTTAATCCGGAAACATTGGAAGAGAATGAAATAAGCCTTTCTGAGATAGCGGATGATATTTCTTATATTCCACTCGAAGACAGCATTTTAATTTCGGGTGTTAATGCCAATACCAATCCATTGTTTGTAAATGACAGGATCTACCTGTATGACAGAAATCAAGGAATCCTGAAATTTTCGCGTTCAGGGAAATTTCTTGGAAAGATTGGAAATAAAGGAAGAGGACCCGGCGAATATTTGTATGGCCATACTTATACTGCTGACCCAAATACAGGATCCGTATATCTGAATGATCTAAACAGTCAGATAAAAGTCTACTCCCATAGTGGCAATTACCTGAGAAGTATTTTACTGGATGAATATCAGGGTTCAATAGATGTTTTGGATTTCTTCAATGATAAACTATTTGTCTCATTCAACTTTCAATTCGGCGAAAACTTCAAATATGAGTGGGTATTTCTTGACACCCTTGGAAACATAGTTGCCAAAAAAGAGCGGTCAATTCCAATTTTTAAAAGCAACTTTCTGGTGGGTGGAGGAACATTCCATTTTAATGATAATTTGAACTTTTGGCATAATTTCACCGATACTGTCACAACTTTCTCAGGTGACCTGACATACAAACCTGCCTTTTTACTCGCACAGGGAGCCTTCAGGTTGCCAAAGCAGTATGTTGATGATCCGCTTAAAATGATTTCTGATTTTATAAGCTTTGAACAGATTCTTGAAACGAATCGATTCCTTATTTTAAGGTATAACTTTTATAATGGAAAGAACAGTCTGGTACTGATCGAAAAAGACAAAAAGAAATCTTTTTTGTCTTATTATAGCTTTGATGATCTGAACGGGCTTTTAAATGATCTGGATGGAGGTATAAAATTCCAGCCCCGTGGCTATCTGCTTGAGGATGGAAGAGAATATTTGATTGAACTTAAGGAAGCTTTAAGGATTAAAGCATTCTCAAAAAGTAAGGAATTTGAAAATTCTGCAAATCAGAATCCTGAAAAGAAAGCTGCATATAAAAAAATGGCAGATAGCCTAAGAGAGACCGCAAATCCTGTGGTTATGATCGTAAGACTGAAAGACTGAAAGACCACAAGACTGAAAGACATTTTCCGTTTCTGTCATTTCAGCATATAAAGCCCGCTTGCATGACCTGGAAGTTCAACGCTGAACGACTCTGCGTATCTGCCGAGTTTACGCCCCGACCACATATCAGTGACTTTTGCCTTCCGAAGCCCGATATCTGCAAGGTCAATCCTGACTTCTGCCGGCGATTTTTCGTCTGACACATTGAATAAAGCCAGGTAAGTGGCTCCGGTTCGTGAATTTTTGGACGTTACTGCGATTTTGTTATCCTTCCTGAAAATCTGACGCACTCCTTCTCCGTTCCGATGCATTTCAAGAACCTTTCTGTTTGTAAGAAGCGAAAGGGTGAACTGGTCATTATCGGGAAGGTTCCCTCCAAAAAACAACGGCGATCTGAATATTGTAAATAATGTCATAAGCGAATACTGCTCGTCAGGAGTCAGGCGGGTCATCCTGGGCTTTCCTCTTTCACCACGTATGGCTATATGTCCCAGGGGGATCATATCACAATCGGGCCAGGTTCCCGGTGCGATATAAGGATACCAGTCCTGGCTGACATCCAGCAGGTGGGTAACATCTCCCCAGATATCCCATACATCGTTTACCATTCTCCACATGTTGGCATTCCTGCTCACATGGTCTGCAGCCGACACGGGAGTCTCTCCCGGAGAGGTACTGAACACTATTGGCCTTCCGCATTTGTCGATTGCTTTTCTGATCATTTCAATCTCGTCGCGGTGGTAAGGTTTTGACAGATCGTCAACCTTGACAAAATCGACACCCCATGCGGCATACAACTCGAATAATGAATTATAATACTCCTGTGATCCCGGCTTTCCGGCAACAATTGTATAATTATCCCTGAGCCATTCGCATTGCATTTCAGTCGAGTATATCTGATCGGCAGTTACGTTTCCGGCACCTTTTACCGGCAATTTTCTTTCGACGGCTATTTTCGGCACACCCCGCATTATGTGGATGCCGAATTTGAGACCTTTTCCATGTACATAATCAGCCAGCTCCCTGAAGCCCGTACCCCCGGCAGCAGAAGGGAATCTGTTGACTGCAGGCAGATATCTCCCGTATTCATCTATCACATAACGCGGATCTTTCTGGTTATAGCCTCCGGCCTTGTCATTCTCAACAAACCACCTTATGTCTACGACAATATATTCCCATCCGTATTTCCTGAGATACTTCGCCATGTAATCGGCGTTCGCTTTAACTTCATGCTCCTCAACCGTCGGTCCGAAGCAATCCCAGCTGTTCCAGCCCATCGGAGGAGTCAGAGCCCACGATCTGAAACCGGAAGCGAATGAAGCTTCCTGTGACCGGCAGGGTAAAAGGAAAATAACGGTAACGAGGATGACCAGAGCAATTCTTTTCATGGAATGTAGCTTTAATTACACAAAAATAAAACATCCGTTGTATAAATATTAAATAGAAATTTACATATTCACCCGGACCCTATCCTGTAAACAGGAAAAGTGAAACTGAAGATTCTCCCATGATGATCCCGGGATTAATAGTTTTATCTGTACAATGCATTCTCGGGCCACACTTCACTATCAGCCGAATCGAACTGCAGCAGCTCAACCGGCGCCCCGTTATCGATAATGAAAGCAACATTGATTCCTTTTGACGGACTGTTTGGTTTGATCAGTATTTCTTTCCCTTCTATTGCTTCAGCAAGGTTATCAACCACAAAGGCAAGGTGTGGTACGGTTTTTACCAGTTCCGGCACGGTGCAATCATCATCGAACTTCATCCACTCTATCCCGAAAGGACTTTTCTCAAATCCTGATGCGTAGCACTTCAGGTGTGGTATGTAATCTTCCCCGGGAAGTTCCCTGGCGGTGGGGACACCCAGGTGATGGTACTTATATTTATTCATCGTAACATCATTTTATCTGACAGATAATTTAAGTTCAGAATGGAACCGGCATTTTGTAATACAAATATAAGGGAGGAAGCATTCTGATATTCATTTGCGACAGGTTTTGCGGACAGGACAAGCAGAAGGGCAATCCCTGTTTTATGAGTTGATAAAGGCGTAAAGGCGTAAAGGTGTAACGGCGTAACGGTGTAAAGGCGTAACGGCACAAAGGCATTTATTCATGAAATGTACGTCATCAGGCTGATCATTTCTCCACGAATTTGCTTAATTTTCGTTTCCGGATTTTAACCTGCTCCGTGGAAAGATCCTGAAAAAATAATAAGAAATCATGGAAAATCCTGATAAGCAAAAAATTGAACAGATCGTCCAGACCCGGAAAGAAGCTCATGGATTCTTTCTGAAGAATTCCGAAGTATACCGGTCCTTTGTTGAAATGGAAAAGAATACTTATAAGAACGGGGAATTGAGTAAGAAAATCAAGGAACTGATAGCCATTGGGATTTCTGTCGCAGTCAACTGTGAATCGTGCATGGAGTGGCACATCAGACAGGCGATGGACGACGGGGCAACCGATGCCGAAATCATTGAAGCAATTGAAGTCGGTATTGAAATGAGCGGAGGCCCGGGAACCGTGTCGGCACGATTCGCCATGAACGTTCTGGAGTATTATAAAACAGGTAAACATTGATCCGGAACTGCGTAAAAAAGTCCCAGGGAAAAGGATGATCACGATGATTAGAAACCTGTTGCTAAAGTTAACTCTGATTCAAATTTCCATTTGTCTGAATATTCAAAGTATCCATGCCCGGACAGATCTATCCGGACCGCATCCATTGCTTCTCAAAAAAATTGAATCCACCGGAGGTCTGGTAGCTCTCTGGAAATTCACTGAAAAGCCCGGTAAGAAACGAATGGCATCAGGTCTGGGAAAGTTTCCCCTGAATGAATCGGGAAGCCGGATCCCCAGGATCAATGAAGGTCCTCTTTCGGGCTATTCCATTGCGCTGGATGGCAGTTCCTGGCTGAGCCTTCCCAATTCACAGACAGGTCCACTGAACATTTCCGGGGAAAAAGGAGAAGTTACAGTTATCGCATGGATCAAATGGACCGGAGAACAAACGGGGTTTGTTGGTGGAATGTGGAATGAATACCAGGATGGCGGTAAACGGCAATACGGCCTCTTTATCTCACTGCCTCACTACAACGGGAAAGATCAGGTATGCGGCCATATTTCCCGGACCGGTAAACCTACTCCGCCTTTCCCATATTCAATCGACTATTCGGCAAGCGCTCAGAAAGTACCTGCAGGCGAATGGTGCTGTGTGGCCTTTACGTATGACGGCCGGTTTATACGCTCATACCTGAACGGAATCTTTGAACAAAGGGATCCGGAACTCATAAACAATACAGCCGGCTTTGAAGGATATCCCGACGGACTTTGGCAAAGCAAGAATCCGTATTTCTTCGCTGACGGTATGGGAGACAATGGATCGGACTTTACCGTGGGGGCTGTTCTTCTCAGATCCGGAATGGGCAATTTTTTTAAAGGACTTATTGGAGGACTGGCAGTTTTTAACAGGGCATTGCCTGAAGATGAAATAAAAACCCTGTGCTCAGGTAATCCTCATTAAATCAACAACATGAAGAGCTTCTTTACGATACGCCCTTATACAATCGTCTTACTGACCCTGGCATCATTGTCCTTTAGTTTATGCTCCGGACCCGGTAAACAAACCGGAAACTTTATGAGCGACACCGTCTCCATCAATGAAACTCAACGGGGAGAAGCTAAAATAACTTTACCGCCACTTGAATCAGGAGAGGTAAGGGTTACGGATGAAGCTTTCGGCCCGGTCATTAACCTGACAGGAGAGCCGTTACATACCAAAGAGATAACACGGGCTGTCCAGATGTTTGTGAAGGATAATTATCTGATCACAAATAATTCGCGGGATGACAGTATCCCGAAGGAAAAAGGAATATGTGACCTTTCGATCCCCGGTTTAAAAGGATCATGGACCACATACATCGGGGATTTTGGAGTAAACGACCTTCATGGGCGATTGGCATTTGCCTACAAATACTTCAAGAGACTGAGGATTGTAGATCCCTCGAACATGGTTCAGAGAGAGACCATCTTTGATTCACAAAACCTGAGCAAGGGACAGAATGATATTCAGACTCTTGAGCCGACGAACATCACCCATTTCTGGGGTATGTCGCCAGGCGAAAACCATTTCTGGATGCTTTACAGCGGACGGACTCCCGTTGATGTGCAACGCGACAACAGGAGCAACAACAAGTATATTTATGTTGAAAAGTATGACTGGAACGGAAATCCTGTAAAGAAATACCGGCTTGATGACTGGGGCTACTTCTGCGTTGATGAAAAGAATGAGACTCTTTACCTTTCATCGACTGCAAGTGTCTTTTCTATCCTGAAATATGATCTGACCGGTCAGCCCGAACCTGAAAACCCCGGTTTTAAATAGTGCTCTTAAACAATCTGGTTTGTCATACCTTTGGCATTAAACGGTAATAAAGCTTTATCAGAAATGAATGCAATTGACATATATATCGCAAGTTTTCCTGATGATGTCAGGGAAATACTGAAAAGGATAAGGCACCTGGTGCTGAAATATGCTCCCGAAGCGGAGGAAAGCATCACCTATGGGATGCCTGCTTACAAAACCAACGGGAAACCGCTGGTATATTTCGCGGCGTTTAAAAACCACATCGGTCTTTATGCCACGCCTTCCGGACATTCTGCATTTGAAGAAGAGCTGTCTGTTTACAAACGCGGCAAGGGATCTGTCCAGTTCCCGCTCAACAAGCCGATACCCTATGATCTGATAAGGCGGATAATAGAATTCAGAGTCATTGAAAACCAAAACTCCGGCAAAGGCAGAATGTCTTCCCCTGAAGGGTAGGAGCCATCTTCCCGGCGTGACGTATTATCTGTCTATTCCGTCACTCTTTCAACCCCCACATAGTAGAGGTCAAATCCTCCGGCTCCGCCCGGACGGTTTGAAGAGAATATCATGAAATCATTTGTGAATTCATTTGTGAAATCTTTCACAACTGGTCTGTACTCATCGTACGCGGTATTTATCTTTTCCCCGAAATTGACAGGGAAAGACCAGCCGCTCCCATCGAATACCGAATACCACAGGTCAAATCCTCCGAATCCACCCGGTCTGTCAGAAGTAAAGACCATCATATCGCCGTTTATATACGGGCATTTGTCGTCATATCCCGACGAAAGGACTGTCTCTACGTTAACCTGATGCTCATCAGCGGATTTCAAAGCTTCATAAAATGTCCCCTCAGAGTTGATATCAGTAAAATAGATATCAAAATCACCTCCTCCCCTGTTTGAACAGAAATAAATCCGCGAGCTGTCACTGTTCACAGTGGGATAGGCATCGTCCACCTCTGAATTCAGGAATACAACATCCGCCGGGGTTGAGTAAACATCATCGGTATTATTATCAGTCATCATTATATCGAGGTCGCCTCCCTCATCGGATGCATACATCACCACAAAATTCTGGAATGGCAGGTTACCCGAACCCACCTTTTTTGAATGGCCTCCCTGAGGTATAATAAATGGCCCCAGTTCATCAGCGTCAGTGTTGATGACGGCCAGAGCATTTAAAAGATTGAGATATCTTTGAAAGACGTCGAGGTTACTGCTGGTATTCTCTTCCACGGTTAGCACTCCGGTTTTTTTGCTCATCCACACATCAATCAGCTTATATACAATGTCAAAGTTACCCCCGTCGCTGTTGCGGTTCGATGAGAAACATAATGGGAAAGTTCCTCCAATAACGGAGATATCTGAATTGTAGTCATCAAATTCGGTGTTGATGTCTCCCATGTTAACGGGCGAATCAGGGAAGGTCCTGGTGAAAGATGTGGTTTCCGGTTCACAGGACAGGAAAAAAATGGAAGCAAATAAAGCAACAATGCAGGTTTTTTTCATGATTACAGGGTTTCAGTTTAGTCGGGATTTGCTCCTGCTTTTCAGCAAATTTCATACCACGGTATGGTTGGCCGGAATAGAAAAATGGCTTTCTCCTGCCCTTATCCCGGACCGGAAAAAGCCATAAATCAAAAATGACAGAATCTTAAAGTCTTATTTTCTTAAGTTCCTCCTTCATCCTGTTTATGTCGGTGATCCAAGATTCAATGTCTTCCTCGTGTTCCAGTTCATCATTCAGGATCTGAACTGCCATCTGATGGGTTGAATGATCTTTGCCGTTTGTAAAGTCGGCAATTTCCTGGTAACGCTGGATAGCGCATCTCTCTCCGTTAAGGTTTTGCTCAAGGATAACTTCGATGTAAGGGTCAGCGGGTTCCTCATAGGGGCAGCGGGCAAGCTTTGTCCACTGGGTGGGATTAATAACGGGTGTTCCGCCAAGCTGAATGATCCTGTCAGCAACCAGTACAGCATGTCCAAGTTCTTCGGTGGCATGAACAAGAAGTTCGGGTTCAACCTCGCTTCTCATCGGGCCCTCCATCAGTCGGGCGCCGATCCAGTACTGGTAGTATGCGAGCCATTCTTCAGAAAGAGCTGCATTTAGCATTTTAATGAGCTTTTCATTATCAACCGATGATACTTTTATACCTTGTCTTCCCATAGTTATAATTTTTTGTTTAAAGATAGTAATTTTCACCACAATCCGCTGTCAGAATGCAGAAAATGACTATGTAATTGGTTCCGGATTCACGGATCCGATGAAGAATCCTTTCCTGAATGAATCAATGCTTCCCATATTTCATTATTCCCGATTTTTAATTAATTTTGGGTGACAATCAAGGGGATTTAGCTCAGTTGGCCAGAGCGTTTGACTCGCAGTCAAAAGGTCGGGGGTTCGACTCCCCCCATCTCCACAAAACGGTTTATTTACAGGCTGCATTTCTATCCGTTTGTAAACATATGAATAAAGAAGAGATTGGATTAATCCTTGAAAAGCAAAGGAATTTCCTTGCTTCAGGCATGACCCTGGACACTGACTACAGAATTGGCGTTCTGAAAAAACTGAGATCACTGATCCTGAGTCATGAAGAAGAGCTTATTGAAGCTCTCGGCCGCGACTTTCACAAGCCTCGTTTCGAGGTGCTCGGAACGGAATCGAGGTTTGTAATTGCCGAACTCAACCTTTTAATACGGAATGTCAGGAGATGGTCGCGGAAAAAGAGAGTGAGAACTTCGCTGGCAAACTTTCCGGCTGGAAGCTACATTATGCCTCAGCCTTATGGCCAGGTTCTTATCCTTTCACCATGGAACTATCCTTTCCATCTGGCCATGGTGCCGGTTATCAGCGCACTGGCTGCCGGCAACTGCGTGGTGCTCAAGGTTTCGCAGAAAGTGCCAGAAACCGGGAATGTGATAGCAAAAATCATCGGAGAATTTCCGGAGGAGCTTATTGCCATGATCGGGGGAGAGCACTCCCTGACTGATTATCTTCTTGATCACCCCTTTGATTATATCTTTTTCACAGGCAGCACCGATGTGGGTAAAAAGGTCATGGCAAAAGCTGCCGGAAATCTTACTCCCTTTACTCTGGAGCTTGGAGGGAAAAATCCATGCGTGGTGGCTGCCGATGCGAAGCTCGGTTATGCTGCACGCAGGATAGCGATGGGGAAATTCATCAATGCCGGGCAGACCTGCATAGCTCCCGATTATCTTCTTATAGATCAGAAGGTCAGGGACAGGTTCCTTGAGCTGTTGAAGGGTGAGATCAAGAAATTCTATGGCAATGATCCGGAATCCGGCAGTGATTTTTGCCGGATGATAAATACCGCGAAGGCGGAAAGAATGGAGTCGTTCATAAAAAATGCCGAAATAATCTCAGGAGGAAAAACTGACACCGGCAGATGCTATGTTGAACCCACCCTCATTACAGGCGTATCGGCCGATGATCCGGTCATGCAGGAAGAGATATTCGGCCCGGTCCTGCCGGTTATTTCATATTCTGAAATCAGTGAGGTTTATCAGGTTATCGCACGGAATTCCAAATCGCTGGCATCATATATTTTTACAACAAACAGGAAGCTTGCAAGGGAATTCCTTGCAAAGACGCAGAGCGGTTCGGCAGCGGTGAACGACACCATAATGCAGATCGCCTCCCCTCACCTTCCTTTCGGCGGAATAGGTCCAAGCGGCATGGGCAGGTATCACGGCAGAAAATCGTTTGAAACATTTTCAAATATGAAATCGGTTATGGTAAAATCGAACCTGGTCGATATTCCGGTACGGTACCCGCCGTATACCGCCCTGAAGGAAAAATTGTTGAAATTAATATTGAAATAATCCCGTGTACGATGGTAGAGACAACGCATGCGTTGTCTCTACCATTCCCCGGATCATCATTTTATTTTATGATGAAATCATGGAAAAATTTCAAAATAAATACCGGATACCATCAACCCGAATGCAAAATTGGAATTACGGATGGGCCGGGTCATATTATATAACCATCTGCACCAGGGACAGGGTATATTATTTTGGCGACGTGGTAGACAGGAAAATGCAATTGTCAGGGATCGGAATTATTGCCGACATATTTTGGTATGAAATTAAAACCCATGCTAAAAATGTCGAATTGGGTGAATTTGTGGTAATGCCAGACCATGTTCATGGAATATTGATATTGAACGAATCCGTCAAAAACAATGAAAACGAAACAAACAATGCGAACGGTGGGATTGTAGAGACAACGCATGCGTTGTCTCTACCCCATCCGCGATCCGATCCCCACCAATTGTCCGGTCCCCATCCATTGTCCGTTCCCCACCAATTGTCCGATCCCCACCAATTGTCCGTTCCCAACCCATTGTCCAATCCCCATCCGTTTTCCAATCCCCATCCGTTTTCTATCCAATCCCCCCAACCCGTCGAACAAACCATCGGACAAAAACGTTTTCAACATCAGGGGACCAACACCCTATCGTCAATTGTAGGGGCATATAAATCGGCGGTTTCAAAACATGCACACCGGCTGGGGATGGAATTCGGATGGCAACCCAGGTTTCATGACCACATTATTCATGATGATTCAGAATATGAACGGATATCCCAATATATAAAGGATAATCCTTCAAAATGGGAAGGCAGAAAACCTAATAAATCAAAATAAATATCCGTTTCCCCCCCGATTCCCACCGTGCCGGCTCTCCATTAAATTTACTATCTTTCAATTCACATTCAAAATTTACGGATTAGATATACAACCGTCTTGAAACCATCAAACATCCTCTGATATGAAAAAGATCATTGCCTTATTAGCCTTAACTGTTCTCATAATTTCCTGTCATCAGAAGCAGACCAATGAAGTCATGCTCGACATGGCCGGTGTTGAGGAAGAGATGAATTCTGCTGTAAGACAGGCTCCGGATGTACCTGCACCTCCCGCGCCGCCGGTCGAAAAACCTGAAATACAGGAGGTGAACAAGAAGAAAATAATCAAGGACGGACGCATGGGCCTGAAAGTCACCGATCTTGAGAAAACAAAAACACGTATCGACACCCTGGTCAGGAGTTTTGGAGGTTATTATTCCACCGAGAATTTTAACAATACCGACTGGGAATCGTCATACAACCTGAGAATCAGGTTGCCATTTTCAAATTTTGAGAAGTTCATCGCTGTAATCGAAAGCGGCATTGGAGAAATCCAATACAAGGAAATTGATGCCAGGGATGTAACCGACCAGTTTATCGATCTGGAAACCAGGCTTGAAAACAAAAGAAATTATCTGACCCGCTACAATGATTTGCTTAAACAGGCAAAATCCGTTAAGGAAGTTCTTGAGATCGAAGAGAAAATAAGAACACTGGAAGAAGAAATTGACAGCACTATCGGCCGTCTGAAATATCTGAGTGATCTGGTGGATTATAGTACTCTTGAATTGATTATCTCCAAACGCAAGGATTTCAAATACAATCCTGCCGACCGCGACAGATTTTCAGAACGCCTGAAACAGTCACTGTCAAAAGGATGGCTGGGGTTCGTTGATTTCACTCTGTTCCTGATAAGGATATGGCCAGCCTGGATAATTGTGATAATATTGATTTATTTCTGGAGAAGATATAGAAAGACCAGATTGAAGAAATAGCAGGTACTGAGGATTCCTGTTTAACCAACCCGCTGAGAACTACTTATTTTATCACCGGCTAACCACTACAACGTATGGTTTAATGTTGTAATTTTAGCGTGAACCCTGGTGTCTGTCGTTCGAAGCAATAAGTTGGCAGTTGGCAGAATGCAGTTGGCAGGCGTAATGGCGTAATGGCGTAAAGGTAGAAAACAGCAACCTTATTTTCCCATACTTTAAATTCTCACATCATGAAAAAAGCAATCTTACTTCTGTCCGTAGTTTTGATATCCGGACTGGTTTCCGCCCAGCCCGGGCTTGCCCCCAAGGTGGAACCGCTTCCGGAAGGTTTCAAGCCTGCTTCAACCAACACTTTCATTTCTGTGTATCCCGGCGTAAATGCTCAGACACGACAGGCAATATTCAGAGTTTCGGCACCGGATGCAAAGACCGTTCAGCTACAGCTGGGAGGAAACCACGACATGAAAAAAGATGAAAACGGGGTGTGGTGGTTCACCACCGATCCGCAGGTAGTGGGTTTTCATTACTATTCAATCGCAATCGACGGGGTTCCCGTTATGGACCGGGGAAGCAAGGCTTACTTCGGGAGCAACTGGGAATCGTCAGGCATAGAAATCCCTGAAGGTCCCGAAGGCGATTACTACAGGTTTAATAAAAACATCCCTCACGGACAGGTTCGTTCGATTCTTTACTGGTCGGCTGTCAATGGGATGGAGCGCCATGTCAATGTTTACGTCCCGGCAGAATACGAAAAGAATCCGGGTAAAAAGTATCCTGTCCTTTACCTTGTCCACGGCTGGGGAGAGAATGAAGACGGATGGTCAGTCCAGGGACATATGGCTAACATTATGGACGGACTTATCGAATCCGGAAAAGCAGTTCCCATGATCATTGTAATGCCGAGCGGAGACATCCAGACCAATTCAGATGTCCGGCAGGCATCGGGCAACATAACCGACATTTATATAAAGGATCTTATTCCCTTCATCGATAACACCTTCCGCACATTCACCGACAGGGAGCACAGGGCGATGGCCGGGTTGTCGAGAGGGGGCATGCAGACGACCATGACGGTTTTCAGCAATATGGACAAGTTTGCCTGGATGGGTACTTTCAGTGGATTCTTCATGGGTGGTATGGGCCGGCCGGGCACTGAAGCCCCTTCGGTCGAGACCGCTTTCAACGGAGTCTTCAAAGATCCTGCAGCCTTCGACAAACAGATAAATCTGCTTTTCATCAGCACAGGTACTGAGGAACGCAGTCCGAAAGAACAGGTCGAATCCCTGAAAACCCATGGGATAAAAAACATTGTCTTTCATGAGTCGCAGGGAACTGCCCATGAATGGCTTACATGGCGCCGGGCTCTGAATGATTTTGCTCCGCGTCTGTTCAAATAAAAGGATAGCGGGGTGCTAGTAACCCCAGCTCTTCATTACCTTCAGGTCCTCCTCGATGCACTCCATCGGCGTCTTGCCCTGATATGACTCCTGTTCAATAATGTAAACTTCCGTTCCTCCTATTTTTGTTGCAAGATCGATGACCTCCCTGGCATTAACAATGCCTTTTCCGATTATTGTGCTTTCATATTTGTCGCCGCCTCCCGAAGAAAGGATTTCATCCTTCACATGGAGGTTTTCGAATCTTCCGGGATACTGACGGACTACATCCAGCGCCACTGCACCTCCGTTATAAAGATTGCCCATGTCGAGCTGAACCACTACCTTGTCTGGATCCATGCTTCTCATCATGATGTCGAATAGCTTTTCGTTGTTCAGTTTCTCACTGAATTCAAAGTCGTGGTTATGGTATCCGAACTTCATTCCCTGCTTTTTGCACAGCTCTCCGCATTTGTTGAATATCTCCATATAATGCAGAAAGTCGTCGTATTTGCTCCTCATGCTGTTGTCCATTGACGGGCTGACGACATATTTCTGGCCAAGCACGGCGGCATCGTCGACTGTGTATTTCCAGCTGTCGGAAAAGTCCTTTCTGGCTTCATCCCAGTGCTGCCTTCCCATCACAGTGTGGCCACTTATCATTTTCAGGCCAAGATCGTCAAGGACTTTCCTGAATTCCTTTGGAGAGTATCCATAGAATTTTCTGTCGACATAGTTTGCATGTTCGACATATTCATAGCCCATTTGGGCAACTTTTTTCAGCGATCCGAGAGGATCTTTACCCATGTCGTCGCGGATGCTGTAGAGCTGAACTCCGATTATCCCCTTTTTGCGTTTCCCGGCTGCAATTATTTCTCCGGGCATCAATGCTGCTGCTGCGAGCAATGTTGCGCCCGACCTGATGAATGTTCTTCTTGATGTGTTCATATATGGGTGTAGGATTTTAGTTTGCCCCAAATTAATAAAAAACCTGTTCAGTCAGAACCTACAGGTATTCTTTTATCCGTTTCCAGTAGAGCTCGGTCATGGGGCCGGATCCGTTCCAGGCCTTTGCTATTTTCTCAAGGTCTTTATGGCTTCCCAGGGAGGCATAATACATGAATACCTTTACTGACATTCCCACGTCGTACATTTGTTCGAGGGTCAGGTTGCTTCCTGTCCTTCTGTTGTAGTCATCTATTCTTACCTGCCTTATCTGGAGTAATCCCACAGCATTCTCTTCTTCGTTATAAGCCAGGGGATCTCCAAGGGTTTCTACCATAGCGACAGCCATCAGAAGGCTGAAGTATGGATTAACTGCCTGAGATGCTGCTATTGCTGCTGTTTGGTTTCCGGGTGCAAAAAGGCCGGTGCAGATAAGGGAGAATGTTACGACAAACAATGATCTCCTGTACCCCGTACCTGCCCGGCGAGCCTTTTTTCCGGCGCTTTCCTGTGCAGCCTGTCCGGAAAAACCCTTTCCTTTGAAAATGTCCGTATGGACTTCGTAAAAATTAGTTTTCAAAGGGTTTTGATTTTTATGATATCTTTTCAAAAACTTCCTGTTTTGGAACAACAAACTGCTTTTGCCGCAGGAAAATTCCTAAAAGTATCTATCAGAAATTTAGTGCTTTTTCTCTTAAAAACATGCAGAAAATCCCTGAATGTTATCAACAACCTGAATTCTCCGGCTGTTTTCTGCGGTATCAGCCATAATTACCGGATAACAAGATATATCTGGTTTTGTTCATAATTCTGTTGTATTGATCCTGGTCTGGTTACCGGGTTGTCAATTTGATTTTTTAAATTGCCGTCGTAAAAGAAAGAGCGCCATGCCAAAACGTGAAGACATCAGCAAGGTTATGATAATAGGTTCGGGACCGATCATCATCGGCCAGGCCTGTGAATTTGATTACTCGGGAACCCAGGCCTGCAAGGCGCTCCGGTCGCTGGGGTATAAAATAGTCCTGGTCAATTCAAATCCTGCCACCATAATGACTGATCCCGGGATTGCCGATGCGACCTATGTGGAACCGCTCGACGAATATGCTCTTACCGAGATAATCAAAAAAGAGAGGCCGGATGCATTGTTGCCGAATCTTGGAGGACAGACCGGGCTTAACCTTTCGTCGCTGCTGGCAAAGAAGGGTGTGCTTGAAAAGTACAATGTGAAAGTTATCGGCGTCAATATCGATGCCATAGAGAGGGGCGAAGACAGGGTTGCCTTCAAGGAGACCATGAACCGGCTTGGCATTGAGATGCCTCTCAGCAGGGCAGTGAACAGTGTGGAAGAAGCTGAGAAAGTTGCTGCTGAGCTTGGATACCCTGTTGTTGTCCGTCCCGCCTATACTATGGGTGGTACAGGCGGCGGGCTGGTTTATAATGCAGAAGAACTTCGTACTATAGCCGGCAGGGGGCTGGCGGCAAGTATTGTGAACCAGGTTCTGATAGAGGAGTCGGTTCTGGGATGGGAGGAGCTGGAACTGGAGGTTGTAAGGGATGCAAAGAACCAGATGATAACGGTCTGCTTCATCGAGAATGTTGATCCCATGGGTGTTCACACCGGCGACTCATTCTGCACTGCTCCCATGCTGACAATAAGCCAGGAACTTCAGAGCAGGCTTCAGAAATATTCTTACGACATAGTTGAAGCCATTGAAGTTATTGGAGGAACCAATGTTCAGTTTGCTCACGATCCGGTTACCGACAGGGTTGTTGTAATAGAAATAAATCCCCGGACATCGCGTTCATCAGCGCTGGCTTCGAAGGCAACAGGTTTTCCGATAGCATATGTCTCGTCACTTCTTGCAGGAGGTCTCACCCTTGATGAGCTGCCTTACTGGCGGGAAGGAACACTGGATAAATACACTCCGTCGGGCGACTACGTGGTTGTGAAATTTCCACGGTGGGCATTTGAGAAATTCGAAGGGCTTGAGGACAAACTCGGCACCCAGATGCAGGCTGTGGGCGAAGTGATGAGCATAGGAAAAAACTACAAGGAAGCTCTTCAGAAGGCAATAAGGTCGCTCGAGATCGGACGCTACGGTCTGGGATTCGCAAAGGATTTCAATAAAAGACCGCTGGAGGAACTGATGAACATGCTCAACCATCCTTCAAGCGAGCGTCAGTTCATAATGTATGAAGCGCTTCGGAAGGGAGCCGGCGTCGCGGAGCTACACCGGAAAACAAGGATCAAAGCCTGGTTTATCGAACAGATGAAGGAACTGGTGACCCTCGAGGAAAAAATCCTTGATTACAAGGGCATGATGCTCCCAAATGATCTGTTTATCACTGCGAAAAAGAACGGTTTCGCCGACAGGTACCTTTCAAAGCTTCTGGGGATCAATGAGAAAGTTATAAGGGCAAAACGCATATCCCTCGGTCTGACTGAGGCCTGGGAACCGGTGCCGGTAAGCGGAGTTCCCGACGCTTCCTATTACTTTTCCACTTACAACGCTCCCGATATGGTGCCGGTAAGTAACAGGAAGAAGATAATGGTTCTGGGAGGCGGACCAAACAGGATAGGACAGGGTATTGAATTTGACTATTGCTGTGTTCATGCCGCCTTTGCGATACGCGACGGCGGATATGAATCAATAATGGTGAACTGTAATCCCGAAACTGTGTCGACAGATTTCGACACCTCTCACAGACTGTACTTTGAACCTCTCACGGCTGAGGATGTCCTCAGTATTTACGAAAAGGAGAAGCCTGAAGGAGTAATAGTGCAGTTTGGCGGCCAGACTCCCCTGAATCTTGCCAGGGAGCTTGCAGAAGCCGGTGTGAAGATACTCGGCACTACCCCCGACACCATCGATCTGGCTGAGGACCGGGACCGCTTCAGACACGTGATAAACAAACTTGGCATTCCACAGCCCGAGTCGGGAATGGCAAGCAACATTACAGAAGCTCTCGGTGTTGCCGAGAGGATAGGCTACCCTCTGATGATCAGGCCTTCGTATGTGCTTGGAGGAAGAGCCATGAAAATTATTCTCGACGAGAAGATGCTGACCGAATATGTGGCTGCGGCCATCGGCGTATCTCCCGACAGACCCCTGCTTCTCGACAAGTTTCTCGAAGACGCCATTGAATCGGAGGCCGATGCTATTTCAGACGGAGTCGATGCATTTGTGCCGGCCGTCATGCAGCATATAGAGTATGCAGGTATCCACTCGGGCGATTCAGCCTGCGTCATACCTCCGGTGGTCATCCCCAAGGAACACAAGAAGACAATATACGACTACACCCGGAAACTGGCAATGGAGCTTAACGTAATAGGACTTTTGAATATACAGTATGCTATTTATGAGGATACCGTGTACATCCTTGAAGCCAACCCCAGGGCATCACGCACAGTACCGCTGGTTTCGAAGGTCTGCGACATTTCTATGGCACGGATAGCCACCCAGATAATGCTTGGCATGAAGCTTTCAGAATTCGGACTGAGAAAACGGACCATAAAGCATTACGGCGTCAAGGAAGCCGTTTTCCCGTTCAATATGTTCCCGGCTATTGATCCCCTTCTTGGTCCGGAAATGAGGTCGACCGGAGAGGTGCTTGGAACGGCCGACTCATATGGAATGGCATTTTTCAAATCACAGGAGGCAACCCTGTCGCCGCTTCCCATAAAGGGAAAAGTCCTCATCACCATTGCCGACCGCGACAAGAACAGGATACTGCCGGCAGCAAGGAATTTCAGGGATATGGGATTCACGATCATTTCGACAGGCGGGACCAGGCAATTCCTTGTCGACAACGGAATCCCCGCCGATCTCATTCTGAAGGTCCACCAGGGAAGGCCCAACATAGTTGATGCGATAAAGAACAAGGAGATCGATCTTGTTATTAATACCCCGGCAGGCCGGCTCAGCGAGTATGATGATTCCTATATAAGGAAGAATGCAATAAGGTACAAGGTTCCGTATATCACGACAACATCAGCGGCTCTCTCTGCAACAGAAGGCATCAAAGCCAGGCAGAACGGGGAGTACAAGGTGAAATCGCTTCAGGAGTATCATGCTGAAATAGAGGACTGAGATGCGGTACGCGGCGTGCGGCACGCGGTACGCGGCGTGAGGTCTGGCCTTGTACCTTGCGTCTTAAACCTCGGTCTTAGTCCTGAAACAGTATTTCTGTTCTGAACCTGTGGAAAAGGGTTTCCTCGTCGTCACCCTTTCTGATGCCGGCAAGAAGAAGTTCGATAAGTTTTGCTATGGTTTTATCGCTGAATCCGGCGTCGATGGCAAAGCGCTTCAGGAGTTTTCTCTCACCTTCGCTCACGTTCTCGTCGGCAAGAATCATTTCAGCAATATTGTAGAGATGGTCGAATTTTTCCTGGAGGAGGTACGGCGGATCGTAATGACTTGATTCATTTTTAATAAGCTCATCAATCTCAGGATCTGTCAAACCGAATTTCCTGCCTTCCCTGTGCAGAAGCTCAAGTTCTTCCGGGTTTACCCTGCCATCTGCTCTCGAAACCTGAATAAGGCGAAGGTAATGCTCCTTATTTATTCTCTTACCGGTATCCTTAATGAAATCTGAAAAATTCATATCGTTCCAATTATCGTTGCTACAAAAATACAAACGTCAAATATATCATGGAAAATTCAATTCCTGTGCTCTCTGACATAAACAAAAAATCAAAAAAAATGTTTGATGCTTTCCAGCCAGAAAGCATTGAAACTCCCCACAGGTTCCTCGAGAAGCCAGACGGAAGTTCCGTATTCCCTTGAAAGAGTATTGGATATGCTTCCCACTTTTGTAATCTTTCCAAAGATCTGACCGACATCATCTCCCAACTCACTGTTAATATACACTGCTGATGTTATATCAGGATTAAAAACAAGCGGGATCCAGTACCTGAAGCTTTCATTAAAACTGACAGCTTCGGGGAGGCCGTATTTTTTTCCTATGATTGTTACAGCGCCTGCATGACCGTAGTTTTCGCAGAAGATAAAAGCCGCATTCTTATCTTCAATCCTGCTCCAGGCCCCCGCCGCGAGTCCTGCAAGTTCCTCCCATCCGATCATGTCGGCATAATCCTGGGGAAGTGCGCGAACTGATCCGTCTTCAAACCTGCATACAAAGTCCATTTTATAATTCTTCTTCAGGTCATCAAAGTATCCGGCAAGCTTTTGCGGTCCAAAGAGGGGGATGCCTATCGGGGCGGATGGAATTGTAAGAAGTACCAGGAACAGGATCAGGGTGATCCTTGTCCACTTTCTTTTCAGCATCATTTCCCATGCCACAGCTCCTGATGCCATGAGGAAAGGAAACACTCCCATGGTGTAATAGTTTTTGCCTCTCATCATCATCAGGGCAAGGATCACGGCCAGGACCACTATTCCCAGAAATCTGTACTGCCAGGCATGCCTGCCGGCAAAGAGATGAATGATCCCGGCAATTGTTAGAACAGAGGCCATTCCGGGAATAATAAACTGTTCTATGATAAAAGCTGTCCGGTCGACATTGGCCAGTTGTGTCCTCTCAAGCTCTGCCATGTGATTCAGAACCGGTAGTCCGTGCACTATCTGCCAGATAAGGTTAGGAAGAAATACGATAAATCCGGCCAGCAATCCTATCAGGAATTGTCTTCTGGTGAAGATTGTTCTGTACCGGGTGAAAGGAACAATCAGTAAAAGTATCAGGATAAGAAGTCCGGGAAGATATTTGTTAAGCATTGCCGCTCCTGATGTTATCCCCAGAAGCAGAAGATATTTGTCGGATGAGGTATTTATATATCTGACGATCAGGTAAAAAATAAGTGTCCAGAAAAAGATGTCGATATGCACCGGCATAAAAAAGAGGAAAGACCTCAATCCGATAATAGAAACCAGAAAACCTGTTGCCGCAAGAATCCTTGCGTAGCCTGAACCTCCCAATTCCCTTGCAATTGCTGCCACCAGGTAAACCATTACCCCGCTCATAAGGGCTGGAAACAGTCTGACTGCAAACACGGAATTCCCGAAAATACTCTGCATTATGCCCGCTATCCAGCCTATCATTGGAGGAACGGTGGCATATCCGGCAGCCGGATGCAGCCCAAGCGAGAAATAAAGAAGCTCGTCGCGGTGATACTCAAGATTATCAGAAACATACAGATGAAGTGCCACATTGATAACGGCCAGAAGAAAAATGACAATACCCGAATGATTGTCTTCCGGTTCAGCTTTCATACGCCTGGAAGGAAATGATTGAAATATATTACTGATTATTGTTCGGGAAAGTTAAAAAAAGATTTTTAATTGATTTATAAAATGAAAATTATAAATTGCCCGTAATAAATACCCTGGGTTCGGGGGCTGACTATCCCGTTATGTAACTAAATTTGGCGTTATGAAGAACAACCTGTACCAAAAGCCGGCAATCCTGGTCATTGTTTTTTCAGTTATTGCCTTCACTGCTTCCCGGGCTCAGACAGGTTCGCCGGGCGACGAAACTGATCAGAGAGTAAGAAAATTTCTTACCGAGCACTCGCATTACTGGTTCGATATGAACATCCCTGCCTCCGACGGGCAGTTGCTTTATGATCTTATTATAAAGGAAAATTATAAATCGGCTCTTGAGATAGGAACCTCTACCGGGCATTCTGCAATCTGGATAGCATGGGCTCTCAGCAAGACAGGAGGAAAGCTTATTACCATAGAGATCAATGAGGAGAGGTACAGGAATGCTCTTGAGAATTTCAGGGAGGTAGGGCTTTCGGAATATATTGATGCAAGGCTTGCCGATGCTCACAAGCTTGCCAGGGAGTTGAAGGGGCCTTTTGATTTTGTTTTCAGTGATGCAGATAAGGACTGGTACAAGAATTATTTTATAGAGCTCGATCCCAAACTGACTGTCGGGGGATGCTTTGTTACCCATAACATAACCGAAAGAGGAAGAGGCGGCAATCGCGGGTACGGAGGACCTGCCATCTATCTCGAATACGTCAGGAGCCTTGACAATTATGAAACAACACTTAACAGCACTGGCGGAGGAATGGCGATCAGCTATAAAAGGTCAGTACGATAACCCGGACGAACATGGCGGAAGATAAACTTGAGAGAAAACTGGGCCTTTTCCCTGCTACCAATATAGTAGTTGCCAACATGATAGGAGCCGGTATATTCACCACCTCGGGGCTCCTGATGGCTGAACTTCACAACCCTCTTCTGATGGTTATCCTCTGGGCGGTGGGAGGTATCATTGCACTTTGCGGAGCTTTGTCGTACAGCGAGCTTGGAGCAGCAATGCCCGGAGCAGGCGGAGAATACCTGTTCCTTTCACGTCTCTACAGCCCTCTTTTCGGATTCCTCAGCGGGTGGGTCTCCTTCATCGTGGGTTTTTCAGCCCCGATAGCAGCTTCGGCGCTCGGATTCAGTGAGTATTTCACAAGGGCAATACCCGGACTTGGCGACTGGTTGCATGCAAGCGGGTTCATGCGGCCGGAAATAACCAAGAAGACTCTTGCTGTGGCTGTGATCCTCATCTTTA
>ERZ795055.408-NODE-408-length-42015-cov-9.483151_pt1 | contig 42015 bp, 38 predicted proteins | sample MGYA00375139_ERZ795055 | MGnify/ENA primary metagenome ERZ795055 (study PRJEB30184, sample SAMN05720283) | anaerobic digester metagenome | isolation source: active sludge of municipal wastewater-treating anaerobic digesters | place: USA | collected 2015-01-23 ... | reverse complement strand
ATTTTCATGGTTCCGGTGTGAACTCACTCTGTTCATTCCCGTTTCTACAGAGCCGATTTTTTTTTTGATTTTTCACGTTCTCAATTATCTGCGATCAACGTCCCCCGCCCCGAAGGGGCGCCCTCGCGGTGGATCAATAACTCTGAGCACATAAAAACAAGGAACTGCCCCGCCGTGCCCCGCAAGGGGTCCTGAGACAGGGAACCCCATCTATCTGCACTTTTCATCATCAGAGTGTGAAGCGATCTATTCATCACCCGGTTCTGCATCGGTTACCTGTGCGCCGGCATACCAATTTTCATAATACGGCGTCTATAGTGAATCGTCCGGCAGGGTGGTCTCTTCAGTGAGAATTTCCAGAAACTCAGCGAGGTACCGGTGCCGTTCTTCTGCCATCGATTTTGCAGTCTTTGTGTACATCTGAGCTTTCAGGTTCAGCAGCTTGTCGTGCATATGGTCAGTGGCATCCCTTATCTCCCCGTGATGCTCCCCCGCACGGATGAAGGTCCGGGCAATGCCAACAGCACCCATCGCATCCAGCTTGTCGGCGTCCGACAGGATCCGTGCTTCCGGCGTCTCCGGCTTGCCGGTCGAACGGAACCGGTGCGCACGTATGGCGTGCGTGATCTGCGGGATGAGTTTTTCGTCATACCGGATTGAACGGAGGAAACACTCTGCAACCCGTGCACCCACTTCTTCATGGGGCAGATCCTTCCTCTCCTCGATCGGCCGGGCGATATCGTGCAGGAGGGCAGCAGGAATCAGGATCCGCATATCTGCATTCTCCTCCTTTCCGATAACCCCGCACAGGTGCACGACCCGGAGGACGTGATCCAGCCCGTGTGATCCCGTATGACTCAGGACCTTCGCTGCATAGTGCCGTACCGTTTCTATCTTCTCATCCACAGACCCATTCTCCGCAGATACCGTTTGAACCGGCGGGTATAAAAACGAGGGCAGGTCAGGTTTGAACTACCGGCTCTGGTGAAATCATCGGACAGGCGCTCCCGGGGGCTTTTACCCCCGCTTGAGCCCCTGCCGCTGTAGCAGCCCCCGCATTACGATAATCACTCGGGAAAGTTTTTTTTGATTTCCCCAATGAATAGCGGACAATCCTGTCGCAATGCGCCATGAGCCCCCGATGGGAGCAGGGATGGCAGAAAGGGGACCGATCAGGGAGAGAAAATGAGGTTTTCTAAAGGAACCAAAAATCCTGTATGAGCCTGACGGGATTCTCTTCACCACATTTCTCGTCCGAGAACAGTTGTTATTGCAGGTTGCGCGGAGAATATTTCAGGAAAATAGCCTGGCCCTGTATACTATCCTGTTTTTAAAATAAAATCTTTCTGCAATCCTGTGCCCCAACCAGAACCGAAAACAAGCTCGTTCCAGTGGAAGTAAAGGGGTATAAAAATATTCTGCATTTGCCGGATTTTCCAAATGCCCGATACCGGACCATGAAACCTGAAATGGCTGCAGGACTCGCTGGGAAATTCCTGCCCCCTGCAGGTTTTTCCTGCCGGCACCGGGTATTTCAATGCAGGCCTGCCCGATATCCTTCATTCTCCTTTTGTCTCCAGGCAATCCTCTTATAGGATCAATGGTCATCACGAATGGTATGAAGGTGCTCATGGTTATTGCTCCGGAAAAATTCCGTGACGAGGAGTTCACTATACCGGCAGCAGCATTCCAGAAGGCCGGTATCGGATACGATGTTGCTTCGAAGAGGCGGGGCCCCTGCACGGGGATGCTGGGTGCAGTGGTCAATGCCACCCTGTCCCTTGAAGAGGTGGATTTCGGATCCTACGATGGGATCCTTATTGTCGGAGGCAGTGGCGCCCAATCGTTTCTCTGGGACGACAGGATACTCAGTGGTATGGTAAGCTCCTTCCATACCGCTGAAAAAGGTGTAGCCGCAATCTGTCTGGCTCCCGTTGTGCTTGCCCGTGCCGGGATCCTCCGTGGGAAAAAAGCAACCTGCTTCTCTAGTCCAGCATCGTCTGGCGAGATGAAAGCGGGTGGCGCAGTGCTTGTGGAAAAAGCGGTTGTGAGCGACGGCCGGATTGTCACGGCGAATGGCCCTGCAGCGGCATCGGCGTTTGCGGAAACATTCATCCGGACTCTTTTGGCAAAAAACGGGTGATGGAAAATACAAAACCGCGGGGAAGGACTCTTTTTGTATCGGGGGATTGGCTTTTCAGGGTGGCTTATGATGCATCGGATGAAATCACTGGCTTTCTTCCCACGTGATCAAGAGCGCGGCAAGTGCCCTGACAACAGTCTCTGTGTTCTCGGTTTTGAACACGTTTTCCGTTAAAACGTACGACTTATCCTCCGTTGAACTGATCTCGGTGATCTCCCAGACACCGAAACCGTCGGTTGATATGGCAAGGCCGTCCCGGAATTTTTTATTGCCTATAAAGAAATGGCCGTTCCCGTACCGGGTGATAATGAAAGGATTTTTTGCCGCGGCGATCACGGCCTGCATCTTCGTATGAAGGTCACGCGGTGTCAGTACATTGTAGATGCAGTCAGCATATTCCTTCTTTGTCAGCATATCTTTTTCATCTGCCACACAGTACCCGTATTTTTTCTCTTTGTTATAAAAAGGAATGTATCTGATAGAGAGGACTTGCATTCCCAAAAAAGCAGCGGGATATTACACAGCCTGGATCCCCGTGATCTGAGCGGCTGGTATCCAATTTTCTTACAGCCGGTTCCCTGGTGTTTTCACATCCGGTGAAATAATGCCCCCCTTGTATGCCATGAGAACCGGCAGGGAACCGGGTTGTATGTAATACGGGGTAAAGTGCTTATAACCCCAAAAATAAAATTTGTCTTGTGCGAAGAGAAATTGTTGTTAAAAAAATGAACGAAAATGGATGGTGAAAAGGGAATTTGTTTTCATTAAAAATTTCTCACCGGTAGTAATAAGGTGATACCGTTCTATCGCAATTCGTGGGCTGTCACCGGGGCGGGGCTCAGGTGTGATCAGAAGCCCCCGGGAGGGTGTCTGTCTGATGATGTCTCCAGAGCAGCACATTACCCTTTTTTCATCATCTCACCAGCGCAGATGTCCTGGCTGGTCTCTTTTTTGTCAGGGTCAGGTTATGCCAGCGTGCAACAGGTGGCCCGGCGGAGGATTCATTCAGGAGGAAGGGTAATGATCACATATCGCGGTGCACTATGGCAAACCATCTCGAAAAACTGGCAAACGATCTCCGGATACCTCACGGAAGGCAGATCAACCTGCGGAAAGACTACGACCCGGGTTCCACCGGCCATTTTCTCTCCAAGGAAGAGGTACAGGGACTGCTTGAGACGGGTATACAAACACTTTCAGAGCAGCAGGACAAGCTCTTTGCCCAGAATACCTACGCGCTCTTACTCAACCTGCAGGCCTTGGACGCGGCCGGCAAAGACAGCACGATCAAGAATGTGATGTCGGGTGTCAACCCGCAGGGTGTGCAGGTGACGAGTTTCAAGGTCCCATCAGAGGAAGAGCTCGACCACGACTATCTCTGGCGGAATTTCAAGGCACTTCCCCGCCGGGGGACCATCGGAATATTCAACCGCTCGCACTACGAGGAGGTGCTGGTTGTCAGGGTGCACCCGCAGTACCTCGAACGCCAGCAGCTCCCGCCCGGGCTGAAAGGCCCGGAGATATGGAAACGAAGGTATGAGGAGATCAATAATTTCGAGAAGTACCTTACAGACAACGGTATTGTGGTCCTGAAAATTTTCCTGAATATTTCAAAGGAGACCCAGAAGAAACGGTTTCTCGAACGGATCTCCCAACCGGACAAGAACTGGAAATTTTCTGCAGCAGACATCCTCGAACGCCAGTACTGGGACAAGTATATGGACGCTTATGAGGAGATGTTCAATCATACGAATACACCATGGGCGCCGTGGTACATCATCCCGGCTGACCACAAGTGGTTCACCCGTATTGCCGTTGTCTCGGTCATCAATGCCACACTTGGGGGGCTGAACCTTGCTTACCCGGAGGTCACCAGCGAGAAGAAAGCGGCACTCCTGAAAGCGAAGGAAGCAATGGAGCAGGAAGAGGGCAACCCGGCAGAATCGGCCCAACCAAAAAAGAAAAAGAAGCGCTGATACGTCATTTACTCGGCCCGCAGCGCTTCGATCGGGTCGAGGTCCGCCGCCTTCCATGCCGGGTACACTCCCGAAACAATACAAATAACAATACCGACTGCCATTGCCATGGGGACGTAGATGAGGCTCTGGTACGTGAAGAAATATTTCGTTGAACCGACCATGATGAGCACGAAGAGCCAGCCGATGATGATGCTCATGATCGCGCCGATGCCCGCCCCGACCACCCCGAGGATGACTGCCTCATAGAGGAACATTTTCCGCACTTCAGCCTTCTGCGTGCCGATGCTCCTCAGGATACCGATCTCCCGGATCCGTTCGGTCACCGACATCATCATCACGTTGAAGATGGAGGTTGCGGCAACCAGGAGCGATATGCCGGCAATGGCCATGACAAAGGTAGTCATCGTGCCGACCGTTGACGTGATGCTCTCCATCATCCTGCTGCTGTCCTGGATGGAGACGACATCATCCTTCCGGTTCAGCTGGTTTTCTATCGCTATTTTTGTGGTATTCGCGTCATTGAGGTCGCTCAGGATCACGTTGACCTGGTCATACTCTCCCTCGCCGCCAAACTGGCTGGTGAAGGACTTCTCGGTCATGATGATGGCAGAATCGCTGTTGAGGTCCATGGACATCCCCTTCTCTTTAAGGATCCCCACGACCCGGTATTTCTGGACCGACTCGTTCTGGGTCTCATCCCCGATGGTGACCCGGCTGCCGATGGTGAGGTCCTGGCGTTCTGCAAACGATGGGCCGACGACAATAGAGGAGGCGGTATTCGGGAGAGTACCTTCTTCAATGGTCAGGACCGTAGCCATATCCTCGTCGCGCATGCCATAGATGGTAGCCCTCCCGGTTTTATCCCCTACCTGGATCTTCCCGCTGTCCTGGTAGAGGGGGTACACCGTGCCATACCGTCCCCCGCTCCGCAGAATATCGTCAAACTCTGATTTTGTGATGTAATCTTTCGTACTGGACGATGACGACGATCGACCGGAAGAGGAACTACCGAATGGGCCTCCCATGAACCCGCCGCCACCCCCGCCGGTGTCCGCTTTCACGACCAGGACATTGGCCATGGAGGAGAGTTGTTCGGTGACCGACATGGTCATGTTTGCCCCCATCATTCCCATGGACGCGATGGCGACTACGCCGATCACGATGCCGAGGGCTGCGAGCACCGAGCGGAGGAAATGAAGCCGGATGCTCCGGAGCGAGAGCTGGAGGATGATATCCATCTTCATGTCCCTGCCAGCCTCCCGTCCATGATCCTGATGATGCGCTGTGCCCGTTCGCCAATGGACGGGTCATGGGTCACGATGATGACCGTCCTTCCCTGATGGTTGAGGCCGGTGAGCATGTCCATGATCTGTCCCCCGGTCTTTGTGTCGAGGTTACCGGTCGGCTCGTCGCAGAGAAGGATGTCCGGGTCGTTCACGAGTGCCCGGGCAACGGAAACCCGCTGCTGCTGGCCCCCCGAGAGTTCCGCGGGTTTATGCTTGGCCATCTTCCGGTCAATCCCGACGTCTGCCAGCAGCCGGCTGACCCGTCCTGTTGTATCATTGGACCGGTGCTTGAGAATATATGGGTATTCCACATTTTCGTAGGCGGAGAGGAGCGGGATGAGGTTGAACTTCTGGAAGATGTAGCCAATAGCGTTGAGCCGGAGGTCCGTCAGTTCAGTATCCGACATTCTCCTGATGTTCCTGCCGGTGATTTTCAGGGTTCCCGCTGTAGGGACGTCCAGTCCCCCGATCTGGTTGAGGAGGGTGGACTTGCCGGACCCTGACGGGCCCATGATTGCCACGAACTCCCCCCGTTCTATCCGTAGAGAGAGGTGATCGAGCGCAACGACGTCACCGGATGGAAGGGGGTAGACCTTGCTCACGTCATCGAGTTCTATTACCGGTACCTGCTGCATACCAGCCACCATAACGGGTTTATTGCTCCTTCAGATCATCATCAGGGTCCTGTTTCTTCGGGAACCTGTCGTTGATCACCCGCTTTAAAAGACCCTTCTTCCACGCAATAAGAAGCGCACCAATGGCAACGAGGATGATGGCAATCGGAATAACCGGAACCTGGTTCACCCCGGAACCGAATGAGAAAATGCCCCCCGGCCGCTGCCTGGACGGGCCGCCCTGTCCTGCTGCATTAGATGAAGCTCCCTGTTCGGTTCCGGTGCCTGTCCCCATCCCGTAACTGTTCGCATTGTACGTGAATTTCTCAATAAAGGTGTTACCGTCCGTATTCTTGTACTCAACGATAATCGGGAAGGAACCGGGTCCTGTCTGGGTGTAGGTCACCTCGAAGCTGGAAAAGTCGTCCGGCTCAAGGTTGCCGATCGCATAGATCGGGTTGGGGTTGATCGGCATAGCGGGGCTCCCGACCGTTACCAGGACGGACCTGGCATCGGTCAGACCGTTGTTGGTGACATCCCCTTTTAAGGTGATAGTACCCCCGGCATTCGAACTCTCAATATTGTTCACCACGATCTCGGCGCCTTTCTTGTTCTCGCCAATAATGAGGGGGAGCACGACATCAGTGGTATGCCTGTTGTCGCCGTTGTTGAAGCTGACGTGGAACGTAACCTCAGTTGCCTTTTCTGGCGTGATGGCGAAAGGGACCTGGACGGAACTGCCCGATTTCAGGGTCCCGACAAAGGATTCATCCGGTGAGATTATGGCACCATTCACTTCAGGGACGATGAGGACGTTCGTGATTTCACCGTCACGGGGGTTGACAACACTGACGTTGACCCTATCTTTTGTGGAAAGCGCAAACGTGTCCGGCTTTTCTGCGATACTGGCCCTGACATCTGTGGAATCTATCTTGAGCATGATCTGGGAGTGGATGGCACCTGCACCGTACACGTTGGTCGAGACGGTGAAGAGCGGGAAGTAGGTTCCGTCAGTGCCGTAGGGGATGATAACAAAGTTATAATCAAATGTCTCCCCGGGCCCGATCGCCGTCGCCGTTGCAAAAGCGTTACCGTTCATGACCTTGACATGGGACTCAATCAGGTTCGGCTGGGAAACAAAGACCGTGGTGTTGGCAGCGTTCGTTACATGAACGGTCACCGTCCCGGTTTCACCCGGGTAAAACACATCAGGGGAGATCTCATAGCCGGAAATATACACCAGTGCTGCTGCATCCAGCGGATCGGTCACCGAAACGGTATTGACCGCTGCAGCATTGGCCGCAGCTGTCCCGCAAACCAGGACCAGGATGCTGATGAGGAACAGCTGGCAGGTTCTGAGGGTTTTTCGCTTCGCTCGTCTAAAGGGCAGGTCAGGCCCGGCTGTATTTCTCTTGCCTTGTGCGGTTTGCATATGAAGGGAATATTCTCGGGACATTCTTCACCAGTCGTGTGCATGTTTATGCGCACATTATGTAAAGTAAATTTTACATTTTGTCATATATACTTATGGTTTTCACTGTTATTTTTTACAATTTGACAGGTGATTGTAGGCCATTTCCGGCCCGGCAGCATGCGGCACGCGCAGGGAAAAAAGGAAAGGGACGTTTCTTTTAGTCTATGTCAACCGTAAGAGGCGCGTTTTCATACTGGAAGATGTCTTCAATCGTGACGTTAAAGTTGCGGGCAATTTTAAATGCAAGATCCAGGCTCGGGACATATTTGCCTTTCTCGATAGCAAGGATTGTCTGACGGGTGACACCGATAGCCTGCGCTAAATCTTCCTGTGTCAGATCGTTCATTGCCCGGAATACCTTGATCTTATTCTTCATCGGTCTCCCAGTCCCCGAACTTCCGGGCATAATAGATCCTGAACCCGACATAGAGGAAGATCATCAGGCAAAGCAGCCCCAGCTGGAAGTATCCCATCATCTTCGGGCCAAGTATTTCCGGTGCGCGAACGGGTAATTTCTCCCGGGGAAATGCGGGGACATACAGGATCTGCATGACCGCACCAATGGAAAATGCACAGAACACAACCCAGAAGACCTGGAATGTCCTGAGTGCTGCCTGTTCTGAGATCTTTGCGGTTCGTTCGTCTTCAATAAAATCGGTGACCTTCTTCCGGATAAGATAGATGAACGCGATTGCAACAATGAATGCTGCCTCTACAATGAAGGGGCTGTGGACTTCAACGGAATACCAGAAGATCGCGAGCAGGGCGAGCGCGACACACCCGACAACCAGGTAAAAGGTATTTTTTTTCATGCCGGATCTTTGTTCGTTATATATGACATTTTGTCATATAAAATTGACTACCGTTGAGGGTATTTGTTTTTTTCCTCTGAAAAAAACCGTATTTCTGCCTTACAGCACTTGTCGGGAGGATGTATTGTCGTACTCCCGGATTTTTCCACAAAAAAATGTTCCGTGGTTCTTCCAGCCAAGCATGCAACCCGCGCAGCGGATAACAGTCCGGGATGTCTGAATTTTGGGTATATACCAAACATTCATCAGGATCGCCGGATAACAGAAACCCGATGGAGATCCGTGACGGTCTGGGCCTTTCCCCCAGGAAAGTGACGTACCTCAGGTATTTTTTCGAACGCGGCGGTGTGGTAAAGACGAGTGACCTTGCCACAAGATTTGGTGTCGATCCTTCCACTATCACCAAAACCTTAAGCGAACTTTCCGATGCCGGCCTTCTCACCCTTGCCCCGTACCACGGGGCCAGTCTTTCACCGGCCGGGATGATATACGCAGAGTTCCTCGTGAAACGGCACCGCATCCTTGCGCTTGCCCTGACCCATTATGGCCTGAGCGATGATGAGGCCTGTGCGGAAGTCTCGCGGTTCGAGAGCCTTGTCTCCCGGGATGCGATCAACCGGATGTGCCAGGCCATGGGCCACCCGCACCAGGGTGGCTGCGGAAAGATCACGCATGATACCGGGTGCCTCGGGCATGGTGCGGGGGCCGGTTTGACAGTCCCCTTGCCGGTACCAAAAGAAGGAGAATATCCATGAGCTCCCCGTCCCTCTCCCCGCATATCCCGGACCTCGACCTGATCACGTTCTATGCGGAAAAAGGGGATTCATTCTTCTTCCGTATGAGCCCCTGGACCAAGGGCTGCCTTCTTGTCTTTATCGTCCTTCTCGTTACGGTCAGCCGCAGTATCGTTCTGCTCCTCGGGCTCTATCTTGTCGTCCTGCTCCTCTACCTGCTTGCCGGCCTGCCGGCAGGAAATCTTGTTCGCTGGTACACCCTCCCGGTCCTCTTCGTCCTCTCGCTGGTCGGGATCATGATGTGGAGCGAGCCCGGGGTGCCGCTTGTATCATGGACGATCGGCAGTTTCACGCTGGTTCTTTCTGACAACGGGCTCCTGCTGGTTGTCACCCTTTTGATAAAAGCCCTCATCACGGTAACCTTCTCGCTCTTTTTCCTGATGACCACGCGCTACCAGCACTTCGCCGGCATCATCTCCCGGATCTTTCCCGCACCGCTCGACCAGATCTTCCTTATGGCGTACCGCTTTCTCTTCCTGACCCTGGCCATGACAGCCGCGCTCTTCAAATCCGTGAGCTCGCGGGGCGGCAGCCTTGCGCACAGCCTGCGGATGCAGGGCCGTTTGTTTGCCGGGGTGTTTGCGCTGGTCTTCATCCGTTCCTTTGAGCAGGCCGAGCGGGTCCACAAGGCAATGATCGCCCGGGGATTTACCGGGTCGTATCCCCTTTCCGGGGAAGTCCCCCGGCCCGGGGTTGCTGAATACGGCCTGCTGGCCGTTACCGGTGCCCTGGTAGCGGCAGCGGTGCTCCTCTCGCCGTACCGGGGGTGGTGATACGATGACTATCATCCGCAGGAATGCAGACGCGCCGCACTGTCCCCCTCTCGACCTGGCCCGCGAACTGATCCATGTCGACTGTGCGAGCCATTCTTATCCTGACGGCAGCGTAGGCATCCATGACATGTGCTTTCACGTGAACCGCGACGAGATCGTTGCCATCTGCGGTCCGAACGGTTCCGGCAAGTCCACCTTAATCGAGCACCTCAACGGCCTGCTGCTCCCGTCCCTTGGCTCGATCTGGGTAAACGGGCGGACGATTTCCGGCGGAGAACAGGCCGGTCTCTGGAAAGAGGTTGGGGTCATCTTCCAGAACTCCGATGACCAGCTCTTTGCCCCGACCGTTCTGGACGACGTGATGTTCGGGCCGCTCAACCTCGGCCTCTCTCCTGACGAGGCCCGGGCCCGGGCCATGGAGGCGCTCGGGACGGTGGGCGCAACTGACCTTGTCCACAAGCTCCCCAATTACCTGAGCGGCGGGCAGAAGCGGCTGATCTCGATTGCGGGTATCCTGGCCATGAAACCGATGGTGATTGCGATGGATGAGCCGACATCGGACCTCGACCCGGTGCATGCCGGGATGGTCGAGGGGATCATCCGCAACCTGAAGGAACGGCTCGGCATCAGCGTTGTCATTGCTACCCATGACATGGACCTTGCCGCCCGGATCGCCGACCGTATCTGTCTTGTCAGGAATGGTGCTGTCTTTGCCGAAGGTGTCCCGGAGGAGATCTTTTACGATCCTGCGCTCATTGCGGATGCAGGGCTGAGGCTCCCCGCAACCGTGCAGATATACCTTGATCTCTGCACTGCTGCGGGTATCTCACCTGCCCCCCGCCCGCTTAAGAACGGCGAACTCGTTGCAGCATTACGGGAAATGATGCCGGGGAACGGGGCCGGCTCCTGATTTGGGGAAACTCCAAATTTGCCCAAACATTGAATACGCCTGCAGGCGATGCTGATCTGCACAACCGGGGACTCTCATGGCACACATTCATCTTGAAGATGGCTCATTCACGCTCTTCTGGGTAATCGTCTGGTGGGCAATTGCCCTTGCCATTATTGGCGGGGCGCTGTACCTCCTCCGCAGGCAGCGTAAGCCCGATAACCGCCGCATCACGATCGCCGCCTTCTGTACGGCAGCCGCGTTTGTCCTGTTCCAGGTCGACATCCCGATTGCCGGTGGGGTGCATATCAGCCTTACCCCGCTCATCGGCATCCTGACCGGCCCGGTCATCGGTCTTTTCATTGTTTTTATCACGAACATCTTTTCTGCCGCGATCGGTCATGGCGGCTGGACAATGATCGGGGCAAACACGCTCGTGAATATTGCTGAAGTCCTCATTGCGTACGGGATCTGGCGTGGGCTGAAACCCTTTATTGAAAATATCTTTTTCCGGGCCGGTGCCGCAACTCTGAGCGGGCTGATTCTCGGGAACTTTGTGATGATGGGGATCATCGTTCTCTCCGGCATCCAGGGAGTGAACCAGAGCATGGAGCAGATCCTCACCGGCCTCTTCCTCATCGCCGCAGTCAATACCGCAGTCGCGGTGATCGAAGCGCTGATAACCGGTCTCGTGGTTTCGTACATCGGGAAGATGCGGCCGGACCTGCTGGAAACGTAAAAGAACGGAGAGGAGGAACGGTAATGGTCGTTCATCCTCAAAAACGCCCTCCCTTTTTGGTTTTGGCAAGGGCAGGAGCCGGTCCCTGCCAGCCAATGTTTACGAAAAAAATGCAGAACCCGGCCCGCAGCGGGGCGGAATTTCAGGCATTCGTGCATGACTGAGCAGCTGTCTGGCTGAAACGTAGTTCAGCTGCCGTTCCCTACTGAACCTTATGAGTTACCGTGAATTTTCAACCGTGCAAAAAGCTGAACGATAAGATCACCGGTCTCAGTCATCAGGTCCTGGACCGGTTGCTGGTCCTGCTGAGCCTGTGCCGGCGTTGCCGGAATAGGGCGTGTTGTAGTGATCCCGCTCATTGATATGAGATGTATGATTCATATTTTTCTTAAAGGGAGTATTACGAATCGCGTACATTTTTCAAAACCTTAAAAAGCAATCAGCTTGATACTTTCATCACTGATGATTCATGCCCATGGATGACGACCTCTCCCGGATCGGGATCTCACTCCCGAAGAACCTTCTCGACCGCTTCGATGAAATTCTCAATTACCGCGGGTACTCATCACGTTCGGAAGGCATCCGCGACGCAATCAGGACTTATATCACGTACTACAAGTGGATGGCGGATGTCAAGGGGGAACGAGAGGGCGTTATCACGATGGTCTACGATCACGAGCAGCGCAACCTGCTGCAGGCGATCACCGAAGTCGAGCACGAGTACCACGGCATCATCAAGGCCTCGCTCCACTCGCATGTCACCCACGAGCGGTGCCTGGAAGTGATCCTGGTCCATGGCGACGGATCGCAGCTCAAGGCGCTTGCGGAGAAGCTGATGTCCCACAAGGGTGTCGAGTCGGTTAAGCTGACCACGATCTCGATTGAGGGTTAGGGTGCCGGGATTTTCCAAAAAATCTTTTTCCGGTTTGCTTTTTTTTAAAAAATTTCGGCATGGTATCCCTAAAAAAAATTTGCCAATGTCTCTGTAATATGCAAAACCCAAGGATACGGCAGGACCTGACGTCTGATATGCCAGTTTTCGGCCTGTCCGAATCCCCGATCCTTCCTGCAAACAGCGTTTTTTTTCGGATTTTCCGGGCCATGCAGAATGCCCGGATTTCCCGATACGGGCGTAAAGCCGGGTGAGTAACATAGTTTAGCCCTCATTCTCAAAACACACATCCTAAAAACCGGATATTACGGAACGGGCATTCTCTCCCGTGTAAATCTCTGTTGGGGTGTGATATTAGCAGGCAGGGGAAGAGATCAGGTATTCCCTTTCGCCGGTTCACGGTGAGGAGACACCTCCCGCGGTTGGGGATTCAGCCTTCCATTTTCAAGTTTATCGACCGGGCAGTTCTTCTCTTATCCAAGCGTGCTTTCGTTATTACCTTATTAAAAAACTGTGAAACTACTCGAATCCTGTAACAATGATTATTACAATTTTATTTTTTGGTTAATGAAAATCTTAAATGACAACCTTTTTTATCTACCTAGTGCTACAATAATTTAGAAACGTAATACCAACTCTGGTGACCTTATGCATATACCCGACGCATTCATTCCCATCCCGCAGGGAGTAGTCTACTGGCTCATTGCCCTCGTGTTTATTGCGCTTGCCCTCCGCTGGGCACGCAGTGAAATGAGCGAAGAAAAAATTCCGCTGATAGCAGTGCTGGCAGCCGGCATCTTTGCCCTCCAGTCATTCAACCTCCCGGTCTCGATGGGCACGAGCGGCCACCTCGTTGGCGGAGCGCTGGCCGCTATCATCCTCGGTTCGCCGTTTGCCGCGGTTTTCATCCTCACGCTCGTCCTGATCGTGCAGGGAGTCCTGTTTGGGGATGGTGGAATCACGACCATGGGCGCCAATATCCTGAACATGGGAGTAATTGGGGGTTTCGTCGGGTACTACACCTTCAAAGCGCTTATGGCAGCGACCACCAATGTGAACATTGCGGGGTTTGCCGCAGCCTGGCTGGCGTGTTTGATTCCGGCTCTTGCCTGTGCATTTGAAATGTATTTTGCTGGTACGTTCCCCCTTCGCGAAGGATTGATCGCTATGGGCATATACCATGCCCTGATCGGAATCATCGAAGGCTTCGTGACTGTTTTCGCCATCAAGCTCATCGTTACCGCCCGTCCTGATATTGTGGACTTTGCCCTTCCGGTGCCGGTTACACAAGGGGTGAAAGCATAATGGACAACAGGACCTTCATTATTGGTGGTATTGCGATTGCAATCCTTATCGGTGTCGGTGCCGTATTCTTTGCCTCGGGAGATCCTGACGGACTTGAGAGCACAGCCCTCGTGATACAGGGACAGAAATCCCTGACCGGGGACACCCCGCCCGATGCCGAGATCCACGAGGATACGACCGGGAAATTCTCGTTTGAATCACCTATGCCGGATTATTCGCTTGGAGAACAGTTCGGCCCGCTGGGCGGTATTATCGCGATTGTTGCCGGCACACTGCTCGCATTCGGCATTGTACTGGGAATCTCAAAAGTACTGGTTGCATATAAAAAAAAAGCGAAAACGGCTGAAGCAAACCAATAGACCTTTAAATTTTTTAGACTGACTATTCAGGATACATGCACCTCATCGAAACACGGGATCTCTGTTATTCGTACCCCCACAGCGTTCGAGCACTGGAGGGGATCAATTTTATTGCCCCGCGGAACGCGAGGATTGCGGTCATTGGTTCCAACGGAGCCGGCAAGAGCACACTGTTCAAGCATTTCAACGGTATCTTCCGGCCGACCTCCGGGGAAGTCCTGATCCGCGGTGAACCCATCACAAAACAGAACATCCGCGAGGTGCGCAAATTTGTCGGGATCGTCTTCCAGAATGCTGATGACCAGATCTTTTCCCCAACTGTTGAGCAGGATGTTGCATTCGGTCCAACCAATCTCGGCCTTGATGAAGAAACCATCCATCACCGTGTACATGAAGCGCTGAAGATTGTGGGTATTGAAGACCTGGCCGAGAGGGTCCCGCACCACCTGAGCGGGGGCGAAAAGAAGCGGGTTGCAATTGCCGGCGTCATCGCGATGGAGCCCGAAGTGCTGGTACTCGATGAGCCGACCGCAGGTCTCGACCCACAGGGAGTGCACGACCTTATCGGGTTCATCAATTCCCTGTCGAAAACATACGGTATGACCGTGATCTTCTCCACGCACGATGTCTCGCTGGTTGCCGAGGTGGCCGATTACATCTACGTCATGAACAAGGGGCGGTTTGCCGCGGAGGGCACCGTTAAGGAGGTCTTCATGCAGCCCGACATGCTCAAGTCTATGCGCCTCGATGTTCCGGTTCTCCCCAAGCTCCTCCTCTCGCTCCGGAAGAGTGGAATACCGGTTGAGATGGCGTATACCTACGAGGATGCCGAGAAGTCGCTGGTGCAGGCCTACAGGGGCATGCCATGATCGAGGAACTTTTTGTTATTGAAAAACAGGCCTATCATGACAGTTTCATGCACCGGCTGGATGCCCGTGTCAAGATCATTCTTGCATTCGCAGCCATCATCGCCATTGTGGCGGTCCCCTATTCTCCAGTGGTGTATACCGTGGGTACGATCTTTCTCTGTTTTTTTGCCGTCCTCTGGGTTGCATCCGGAGTTTCTCCGGTCGTTTACCTGAAACGGCTGGCCGCGATTGTACCACTCTGGGGAATTATCATCCTCTTCCAGATCTTTTTCAAGAACAGGTATTACACGGACTACCATGTCCTGTTCACGCTCCCGCTTGGTATCAGTATCTACGCTGAATCGTTAGAGTTTGCATGCATTCTTGCCGTAAAATTCCTTATCTGCATATCGTTCATCATCCTGCTCTCGTCCACGACAAAACTGCAGGATATGCTGCAGGGGGCAAGCCGGCTCGGGCTTCCCGCGGAGCTTGCCCTTGCACTCGGGATGATGATCCGGTACCTGTTCGTCTTCGGATACATCTTCCGGAAGATCAATGAAACCTTAAAAACAAAATGTTTCGATGCTTTCGACCGCAACCTCTCCTACCGCTACCGCCTCAGGCAGCTGGGGTATACCATCGGAACAATGTTCATCAGGTCATATGAACAGGGTGAGCGGGTATATACGAGCATGCTCTGCCGCGGTTATGGCCGGGACAGTCACCTGTTCATCGCAAAAAAAGCACTCTGTTTCAAGGAGTGGGCATTCCTTTTCTGTTGCATGGTTTTTATCATTGCCGTGCCACTCGCCATCTGGCTTGTCCAAAACCCGCTGGTCTGATAGTCCAATCATCACCTTTTTTTACTTCCCTTCCCAAAAATTCCGCCATGGCAAACCAGTTCGGGCACGGGTTCATCACAAGCATCATGCTGATCGCAAAACATTTCGGGCTGCCGCCGGAACAGGCCTGGCCCGGTGTCGGGGACCATGTGGCAGGGCTCGTGCTGCCGGAGAAGTTCCGGGGAACGGATGTCGAGGAGCTCACGACCCTCCTGCGCAAGAAAGTGATCTGGCACCAGCCGGGCACCCTGGACAAGGAAGATGCCCGCGATGTCATCTTCACACTCAACCGGCTCGTTGTTGCGATTGACCGCGAACTCGGGATCCCGGAGGCGGATACCGGAGAGTTCAAGTGAGACGGGTATTTTGTTTGCTCTCGGCTGATACGGGAGATGGTACAAAGTCTTCGCTCTGGAGACAACCTTTCTTTTTAAGGGTACTATGCCATTTTAACCCTGAAATTAAAAAACAGATTTACGGAGTGAAAATTGGCAAAAATTGCATATCCAAAATGCAATGCAAAAAAGAGAATTCGCCTGGGACCGGAATACACTGACGCTCCCGGGGCTTCGCCTCGTCGCTCTGGCGCCCCGGTTGCGATAGTGCTGTATTACCGGTATCGGGATTTTGGGTAATTCAGAGGTATCGCATGCGCCATGAGCCCCCAATGGGGGCAGGGATGGCAAAAAGGGGGACGGAGGATTGTGAGAGATTCTTGGGTGCTAATTTGGTAGTTTACCCAAAAAAATATGATCGACTCCCTTGCGCCAGCCCCACTCCTTTTGGGAGACGGGTAAGGATGCCTCTGCAGTACCCGAACGGGAAAAAATCAGACACTGCTCTGAACAGGTAGCGGCATCATCGCAACAGAGGCGCTGCAGCGGCGGGGTAAAGCCTCCGGAAGCGTCATGGGAGGATAAGATGGATTCTCCCGTGCAGATACAAAAAAAACAGACGATGATCCTGCCCTGCATGAGCTCCCCTGATCCGGGGAATTCGTATAATCAGCGCACTTTTCACCCGTTTCCATTGTGAGGTATTCAGCCTTACCGGTCCTCCCGATATTGGAGGAAACGATCCGGTTCTGGTGAATGGATAAAGGTTGCGGAATTGCCATTTCCCGTTTCCTCCTCACAGATACTGGTAAAGTTTCACCCATACATCTGCCAAAAATATAATTTTTGAATAATCATCAGAAAAGTGCGGTTTTCGCGGCAAAAAAATCCAGCAGTTTTCACGTCTGAAAATCGAGCACCACGCTTATATGTTCCGGACACCAATATTACCTGTGAAAATTCTGCGCAATCTTATCCATTTTTTTAACGGAGGTTTCCCTTGACTGAAACGTACGATGCATCACATATCACGGTACTTGAAGGGCTCACACCGGTCCGCGAGCGGCCGGCAATGTATATCGGCAGCACCGATACCCGCGGTCTGCATCATCTTGTCTACGAGGTCGTGGATAATTCAATAGATGAAGCACTTGCCGGGTACTGCAGCCGGATTGCGGTTGTGATCAACCGGGACGGTTCCCTTTCGGTCGAGGATAATGGGCGGGGTATTCCGGTTGACCGGATGGAGAAGAACGGCAAGAGTGCACTCGAGGTCGTCCTCTCGGTCCTCCACGCGGGCGGAAAATTCGATAAGGAGAGCTATCAGGTCTCGGGGGGTCTCCACGGGGTTGGTGTCTCGGTGGTCAATGCCCTCTCTAACTGGCTCTCGGCCCACGTGTACCGTGATGGCAATATTTACGAGATGCGCTTTGCCCAGGGCAGGGTGACTTCTCCCATCTCCCAGCGGGAAGAGACCCTGTCCGAACTGGTTGCCCGGTACCAGAAGTGGTACGGTGCACCGGGGCAGCTCACGCCGGTTCAGATCCCGGTTCAAACCCCCGCCACCTGCCAGCAGGAGATCTCCGCCACGCCCGTCATCGATCCGCATGCGTCAGACCAGGAGAATCGTCAGACATTCCTTGAGCGGTTTGGCAAGAAGATGACCGGTACCCGGATTCATTTTGTCCCGGATGCCACCATTTTCGAGACTACCACGTTTGATTACGATATTCTTGCCCACCGCCTTCGTGAACTTGCCTTCCTGAACGCCGGGCTCACCATTGTGATAACGGATGAACGGACCGGCGATTCGGGCACCTACTGCTATGCCGGCGGACTCGTCGAGTTTGTCAGGTACCTCAATGAAGGAGCCGAGTGTCTCCACCCGGTCCCGATCGATATATCCCGGAAAGATCCCGAGAACAAGCTCGAACTCGAGATAGCGCTCCAGTACACAACCGCATATGATGAAAAGATCTACTCCTATGTCAACTCGGTCAATACGAGAGAAGGAGGCACCCACCTCGAAGGGTTCCGCAGTGCCATCACCCGTACCATCAATACCGTTGCAAAAAAGAACGGGATCATCAAGGAGAATGCCACCATAACCCTGCGGGGAGAAGATGTCCGCGAAGGTCTTACGTCCGTGGTCTCTGTCAAGATGGCAAATCCCCAGTTCGAAGGCCAGACCAAGATGCGGCTGGGCAACAGCAGTGTCAAGGGAATTGTCGACTCGCTCGTGTACGCGAGCCTGAGCGAATACTTTGACGAGAACCCGAACGTGCTGAAGACCATCATCGAGAAAGCCCTTTCGGCGGCAAAAGCCCGCGAAGCTGCCCGCAATGCCCGCGACCTTGCCCGGCGCAAGAGCACACTCGAGAGTTCCGGCCTTCCCGGCAAGCTCTCGGACTGCTCTGAGCGCGACCCGGCAAAGTCCGAGATCTATATCGTGGAAGGAGATTCCGCAGGCGGTTCGGCAAAGGGCGGCCGGGACCGGAAGTTCCAGGCAATCCTCCCGCTCCGTGGTAAAATCCTCAACGTCGAAAAAGCCGGTGAGCACCAGATCCTCAAGAACGCGGAGATCCAGACACTCATCTCAGCGATCGGGACCGGCGTCGGGGAAAAGTTCTATCCCGAACGTGCCCGCTACCACCATATCGTGATCATGACCGATGCCGATGTTGACGGAGCCCATATCCGGACCCTGCTCCTGACATTCTTCTACCGGTACATGCTCAAACTGATCGAGATGGGGTATGTGTACATTGCCCAGCCGCCCCTTTTCCGCATTGCCAAGGGAAAGGAAGAGAAGTACGTGTATAAGGAAGAGGAGATGCAGAAAGTATCCGCTGCCATGGGAGACAAGGGCGTTTCCGTCCAGCGGTACAAGGGTCTTGGTGAGATGAACGCCCAGCAGCTCTGGGACACGACCATGGACCCGGCCCACCGCATCTTCCGGCAGGTCACCATCGAGGACGCCATGGAGGCAAACGAGATCTTCAAAACCCTGATGGGAAAAGACGTGGAAGTCCGCAAGAATTTCATCATGCGCCATGCAAAGGAGGTGACGAACCTTGACATATGAGAAGAAAGCCCCCGCAGCGGCACCGGTCACCCACAGGACAGAACCTGTCAGTATCGAGAACGAGATGAAGACCTCGTTTATAAACTACGCGATGTCGGTCATTATCAGCAGGGCCATCCCGGATGTCCGGGACGGGCTCAAACCGGTCCACCGCCGCTCGCTCTACGGCATGTGGGACATGGGCAACACGAGCGACAAGCCCACCCGGAAGAGCGCGAGGGTGGTCGGTGACGTTATGGGAAAGTATCACCCCCATGGTGATGCCTCCATCTACGACACCATCGTCAAGATGGCCCAGCCCTTCTCCTACCGCCACATGCTGGTGCAGGGGCAGGGGAACTTCGGTTCCATAGACGGCGACTCTGCGGCAGCGAGCAGGTACACGGAAGTCCGGCTCTTCCCGTACGCGGAGGCGCTGCTTGAGGATCTCGACAAGGAAACCGTGAAGTTCATCCCAAACTATGACGAGTCGCTCCAGGAACCCACCGTGCTGCCGGCGAAAATCCCGAACCTGCTCGTGAACGGCACGGACGGTATCGCGGTCGGTATGGCGACGAAGATGCCCCCGCACAACCTCCGGGAGGTCTGCGATGCGGTCGGGCACTATCTCGACAACCCGGAACTTTCAATCGATGACCTCATCCGCATCATGCCGGGCCCGGACTTCCCGACCGGTGGTATCATGATGGGTGTTGAGGGCGTGAAGACCTATTATGCCACCGGGCAGGGCCGGGTCATTGTCCGGGGTGTTGCAACCATCGAGGAGTCCGATGGCGGGAACCGGGGCGACCGGATCCTTGTCACCGAGCTGCCGTACCAGGTCAACAAGGCGCAGTGGATCAGCGGGATTGCGGATATGGTCAAGGAGAAAAAGATCGACGGCATTTCCGATATCCGGGATGAGTCCGACAAGGAGGGCATCCGTGTTGTCTTCGAGCTCCGGAAAGGCACCATGGCGCCGGTCATCTTGAATAATCTGTACAAAAACACGGCGCTTGAATCGAGCTTCTCGGTCTCGAACATTGTCATCATGGACAACCAGCCGAAGCTCCTCAACCTGCACGGCCTTCTGGAAACGTTTGTCCACCACCGGATCGAAATAATCCGGCGCAGGTCCGAGTTCGACCTTAAAAAAGCGCAGGAGAAGGTCCATATCCTCCAGGGTCTCCTGATCGCGCTTTCGAATATCGACCTGATCATCAAGGCCATCCGGGCATCTGATACCGTCGATACGGCGCGGGCTTCCCTCATCTCCCAGTTCGGGCTCGATGATCCGCAGGCAAACGCAATCCTCCAGATGCAGCTGCGCCGACTCGCAGCGCTTGAGCAGCAGAAGATCAATGACGAGAAAAAAGGGCTGGAAGAGGAGATAACCCGGCTCGAGACGATCCTCTCGAGCGAGGCAAATATCAAAGATGTCATCCGGCGTGAAACAAAAGAGATTGCGGCAAAGTTCGGGGACAAGCGCAGGACCCAGATTGCCCTTGACACAAGCGATCTCTCCACCGAGGACCTTATCGAGGACAAAACGGTGCTCGTCTCCATCACCACTGCCAATTACATCAAGCGCATGGATATCGACACCTACCGGAAGCAGCGCCGCGGAGGTCATGGCATCACCGGCATGACAACCAAAGAAGAGGACCTGGTTGATTCGGCCTTTGTCGCAGGCATGAAGGATTACCTCCTCTGCTTCACGAACCTCGGGCGGGTCTACTGGCTCAAGGTCTACCAGATTCCTGAGAGTTCCCGAATAGCCAAGGGAAAGCCGATCGTCAACCTCCTCAACTTAAAAGACGAGATTGTGACGACCGTTATCCCGATCCGGGCATTCCGTGAGGACCAGTATCTCCTCTTTGCGACAAAACTCGGACAGGCGATCAAAATCCGCCTTGACGAGTTCTCCAATCCGCGGTCTACCGGTACGAATGCGATCAGGCTCAGGGAGAAGGACCAGCTGGTCGATGTGATCCTGACCAATGGCAGCAATGAGCTGATCCTGACCACCCGCTTCGGCCAGAGTCTCCGTTTCCATGAGAGTACCGTACGGACGGTCGGCCGGAATGCTCAGGGTGTGCGTGGCATGAAACTCAAAGGTGACGACACGATCGTTGCCGTTACGCTGCTCGAAAAGGACCACCTTCTCACCATCTCGGACGTCGGTTTTGGCAAGCGGAGCGAGTTTGACGAGTTCCGCGGGCACGGGAGGGGTACCATGGGTGTCCGCAACATGCAGATCGAACGCGACGCGGTCGTCATTGAGTCCCGTGCGGTCTGTGACACCGATGAGATCATTGCCATGACCGCATCGGGCGTTGTTATACGGACACCGGTCTCCGAGTTCCGTATCATCGGGAGGGGCACGAAGGGCGTACGGGTCATGCGTCTTGACGAAAAGGACAAGGTCGTCAGTATCGCATTTATCTCCGCAGAAATGGCAAACGGGGCAGAGAATGGATCGGATGAGAAGAACGTTGCATAATGGTCCCGTTCCCTTTTTTATAGTTCCGCAAACTCATCCCGCAATCTGGCTCTGACCTATTTGGGGTTGCATAAAGCCTCCGCTCATGGCGCTGTGGCACATCCACACGTATTGCGACAGTCACTCAGATGGCTGATAGGATGAGCGCTTTGTTTTTTTTAAAAAAAAGGTTACCTGTTTTCAGCCTACAGGCTGTCCATGCTGATGCCGGTAAAGTCCTGCGCAACGGATTTGATATCCTTTACTCCAAAGGCAGTCTGCACCTGTTCGAGTTCGAGCTGGTTTGCAGCATCGCACATATAGTCAAGGATGTCAACAGACAGTTCCTTCTGGATCTTGCTTTTCCGCAACTGGTCGACGAGGGCTGCCAACTTTTCCGGTGGCTCCATGCGGATCTTGGCAAGACTCATCACGCACATATAGATGCGCGTTAAGTTCCTGTCCGTGCCGGTGATACAGTCAAAGAAATTCCGTATCACCTGTGCCTGGTATATCTCTCCACCCATGACTTCACCTCCTGCCGATTCTGTTCTTCTTTGAGTAAATCCAGTGTTCACCATAGCTGGTTATAAACTTTCCGTGTAAAATGGCGTTTTCCACGAAAAAAACGCGGGAATTTTTGAGTTTTTACCAGGGTGCGGCAATTTTGTCTGACATTTGAATGACAAACGTCATACTGCACCGCAAACCTGCCGCAACCGTCCTCACTTGGCAGCTGACACGATCTTGATGATATCTCCATCCTTCAGTTCATGTGTCTCTTTGATCCGCATCTTGGTCCGGGCATCGATTGCGTACAGGAAACCCTTGCCGATATCGGTGTGGACCTGGAAGGCGAGGTCGTGGGGCGTGGCCCCCCTCCGCATCAGGAAGGCATCCGGCAGGACATCCCCCTGCTTGTTACAGAAATGGTTCTCGTCTTCTACCGGGTATACAACAATCATATCGAGGAGTTCAAAGACAGCCCGGTTGATGGCCTGCTGGACACCCGTGCCTTTGCACTCTTTCATAACACCGGCAATTTTGGCAAGACCGGCTTTCTGGGCCGGTGAGAGTGTTCCTTCATTTTCGATCCTGAACTGCTCATCGCCCGGCAGGTAGTGGATTACATGGGCCGCGGCAGCGTTCCGCAGCGCCAGTTCGGATGCCGCGCTTGCAAAGGCAACCTTCTGGGCAGAAAGTTTTGTCCGCAGGGTTTCGGGTGTCTCGTCATACTTGTTTCCCACGACCAGCATGGGCTTTGAGATCTTCACGATCTCCGCGCAGAGCGGGACAAGATCTTCGACAGATGCATGAACGAGATCGATTTTAAGTTTCAGTTCCACGTCACGGATATCCTCCACCGTGATGCCCAGGCCGACAAAGATATCCGCAATTCCCTGCTGGATTGCAGCGCCCTTACCCTGTGACTGGCGACTGAGATGACTCCAGTGTTTGTTGAGAATCCCGTGCACCCACATCGTCATCTCAAACTGGAGAAATGTCACATCCACGTCCGGATCATGGTTACCGACCCCGACGGGATTTCCTTCGCTGTCCGTTCCTCCACTGGCGTCGATGATGTGCAGAATGGCATTTGCCTGCCTGAGGTTGTCGAGAAACTGGTTGCCCAGCCCTTTTCCCTTGTGGGCATCAGGCACAAGCCCGGCAACATCGATAAGGTTAACTGCAACAAAACGGCTGCCCTCAACGCAGTGAGTACACTTGACCTTGAGGTCAGCGCAGCCACACCTCGTCCGCACATAAGCTACGCCGAAGTTTGGATTGATCGTTGTGAAAGGGTAGTTGGCGATCTCGGCATTCGCCATCGTGGCTGCCTTGAAAAATGTCGATTTTCCGCAGTTGGGTTTTCCTGCAAGGGCAAGTGTGATCATGGCTTCTCCTTTAAAATCTGATAGTATGAATAATCCGGGAATACACCGGCAGAATCTGACAAAGTTTTTCCATTTCGGCTTATTAAAGAGTACGCATGACGTTTACTGAGAAAAAAACCTACTATTTCGACAGGCCCGGGGCGGAAAATACGGCAGATGCTGCGCGCTTTGCTGTCGAGCGGGCTCATGAGGCGGGCCTGAAGACGATCGTTGTGGCAAGTTCATCAGGCAAGACCGCGCAGGTTTTTTTTGAAGCGATAAAAGGTTCCGGGCTGACTCTTGTTGTCGTGACCCATGTCATCGGTTTTGTAAAACCCGGTGAATGGGAATTTGACAAAGCCTTGGCAGCCCGGCTCAGTGCAGAAGGTGTTTCTATCGTTACCGGCACCCACGCACTCTCCGGTCTCGAGCGGGCGCTCTCCCGCTCACCAAAGGTAGGCGGGGGTTCACGGACGGATGCAATCGCAGAAGCGCTCCGGCGGATAGTGGCGGTCGGCTTAAAAGTCGCCGTGGAATGTGTATTGATCGCAGCGGACCAGGGGGCAATCCGTATAGATAAGGAAGTCATCGCGGTCGGGGGAACAGCAAGCGGTGCGGACACGGTCTGTGTGGTCCAGCCGGCGCATACAGCGAACTTTTTCGACCTGCAGGTCCGCGAGATCGTTGCTATGCCAAGGGTACGGTAACAATGGCGATAGCTGAGCTTAAAGAGGCAGTTACGCTCCTTATCCGTATACCTCTGCTCTGGATACCCGGAATTGTCGGTGGGTTTTTTACTGCCATTCTCTGGCTGACCCTCTTTGTATCCGGGGCATTTTTTACCAGTCGTCTTTTTGTCATATTCGTTCTGGTGCTGCTCTTCTTCACAACCGGGATGTTATCGGTCATCAGGAACAATGAAGGGACCGTCCGGACTCTTTTGGCAGGTGGGGTGAACTATTTCTTCCGGGTGCTCCTGCCCCTGCTTGTAATCGGATTTTCTCTCCTGCTCGTCTTCATTCTCGGGGCAATTACTTTTGCCCTTCTTGGGCTCGGGTCCGATATCGGCCTGCTGACTGTCTTTTTGTTTGGGATCATGATCCCGACCCTGATGCTCACCTACTTCTTTGATACGGCAGCGGTTTTTGAAGACCGCCGGGTCTTTGCATCTATCCAGCGGAGTATTCTGCTCGTTTCTGAGCACATGACAGAAGTTTTATCCTTTTTCGTAGTGTCCGCCCTTATTTGTGCAGGTATCTTCTTTGGCCTGATGATTGTGTGGGAAGCCCTTCTGTTTGACAAGCTCAAACCCATCATGGATTTCACGGATGCACAACGTGAGGCGTTCACTCCCGACCAGCTTTTTGCCATGATAGGTCCCGATGGCATGTGGATAACCGCGATAATGGTATTTCTCGGAATACTGATCCTCCTCCCTCTGTTATTTACCTATAAAGCATGTTTTTTCAAAAAAATTGCCGGCAGTGCCGTGATTATTGAACAGCAGACGTATGGTGAATACGACAGCAAAGGCCGATGGTATAAATATTGATTTTTTTTGCTCTTTTGGAAAACCTCCTATTCTCCCCATGATTGACCCCCCTCCGGCCATCCCTGCCCCCATCGGGGGCTCATGGCGCATTGCGACAGGATTGTCCTCTATTGATTGGGGATATCGAAAAAACCTTCTTTCGTGATTATCGTAATGCGGGGGGCTGTCACAGCGAAGGGGGGCTCAAGCATGAGCGAAAGCCCCCGAAAGCGTCTATCAATTGATTTCTCCAGAGCGATTTTTTTTATTTTTTTGCCGCTTTAGGGGAGTTATTCTTTGATAAAAAAGAAGGTCCGGCTGCCTGGTATCAAGATAACATTTGTAGCTGCCGTACAGTCCCGTCAGGCCAATCCTCGACCTGCCAAAATCAGGTAAAGGATAATCGCAAAAATGCCACCACCAAGCGTGGCAAGCAGGTTGGTGCCCGCATTTCCCAAAAATCCCTTGTTCTCGAGCGTGGCCCCTATGAAGCTGTCGATATTTGTACCAACAAAACCTGCAATAGTACAGATAACCATCATCTGCGGGGTGATGACCTGAAGGAGCATCGCAACACCTGATACAACAAAACCACCGGAAAACGCTACTACCTCCCCAGTGACCGTTATCCCCCCGTTTGTACCAATGGGAACCTGCTTCAACGTAGTAATAAGGCGCGGAATTCCCCCGGTCACGCCAATCTCACTTGCGAGAGTGTCAGCAGCTGCCGATGCAACACACCCAACGTACATGACAACGAAAAGGGGTTGCTGGAAAACACCGAACAGCACCGCTGCGGCAGCGGCAATTATCCCGTTGGCAAAAACGTTCCGGTAACCCCTTGCACCGCTCTGGCCCTGTTCGACACCTATCCGCTTCTTGTACTCATATTTATACTTCGTCGCGGCAGATCCGATGATAAAGAACGTGAGCATGATCAAAAACCACTGCGGCCCCTGGGGTGCCGCAAAGACGAGCAGGGTTATGCCTACGAGGGCAGCGGAGAAGAGGCCGGAAAGGTCGGCGGTTCTCGACCGGAACGCAAAGTAACCGAACGTGAACCCGATAATCACTGCTGCAACGACCATCTGGAGATCCGCCTGGTAATTAAGCTCCTGGATCAGCCACATGGTCATCGCGATCCCTATACCCTCAATCATAAGCGAGTCCTCATACCGGAGCAGGATGACTTTAAGGAGCACCGCTGCAATGATACCGAAGATCACCGTGAGGATGACCCGTTCATGCAGGTAAGCCATGACAAGAACACCCGCCCATGCGGTCGAGATGATATAATAGAAATAGGTGTTAAGGTCATCGGCTCCGGTCTGGAAGACGAGTTCCCCGAGGACCAGCATGGCAAGGGTTGTTGCAAAGACAAAGAATGGCAAAAGACCAGTACCATAAAGCGCCGCAAGGGCACAGAATGTGTAGGTCAGGTATTTCGTATCAAAAAAGCGCCACAGGATAAGGGCAAAGAGTGAGACGACAAGGCACATCAGCCATGCAGGCCTCAGATAGGGACCCACAAGGGTGACACCACCGACCAGTGCTGCCGCAAATCCCAGGCCCCGCTGTCGCTGCATCGGTCAGTACTTTCTTTTCAGAGTAAAAAGAGTTTTATCGTGCCCGATACTCTGACAGTCCGGTTTGACCGTCGTTGAGATCTCGTACGATCGTTATGTTATACGATCACTATATTTTATTCCACATCCAACCTAGTGCCGAATGGTGCCATCAGATCAACTGCCAAAAAACTATGACTTTACCGAAGTGGAGGAGCGCTGGCGGAAGACCTGGCGCGACGCGGATAACTATTTTGACAAAACGTCCGAAAAGCCCCGGTTCGTGATCGATACGCCACCCCCCTACCCGACAGGCAATTTTCATATCGGAAATGCCCTGAACTGGTGTTATATCGACTTCTTTGCCCGCTACAAACGGATGAAGGGATTCAACGTGATGTTTCCCCAGGGATGGGACTGCCACGGGCTCCCGACTGAAGTGAAGGTTGAGGAGCTCAACCATATCACAAAAAACGATGTCTCCCGCGAGGAGTTCCGGAAGATGTGCCGGGATCTCACCATCAGGAATATCGAGGCAATGCGCCTCACCCTGCGGAAGATGGCATTCTCCACAGACTGGAGCAACGAATACATCACAATGTCACCGAAGTACTACAGCAAGACACAGCTCTCGTTCCTGCGCATGCTGGCTTCCGGTTATATCTACCAGAGCGAACACCCGGTCAATTATTGCACCCGCTGCGAGACGGCAATCGCATTTGCGGAAGTTGCCTATGAAGACCGTGAGACCACGCTCAACTACTTTGATTTTGATGGCATTGAGATAGCGACTACCCGTCCTGAACTCCTCGCAGCCTGTGTTGCAATCGCCGTTCATCCAAATGACGAGCGTTTCTTACAGCTCAATGGCAGATCCAAAAAAGTTCCGATCTTCGGCCATGATGTCCCGGTGATCCAGGATGAAGCCGTTGATCCGGCATTTGGTTCTGGCGCGGTGATGATCTGCACGTTCGGTGACAAACAGGATGTCCACTGGTGGAAGCAGCACAACCTCGCGCTCAGGAAAGCAATTGACCGGCAGGGCAGGATGACCGGTGTCGCCGGCAGGTATAAAGGAATGAATACCGCGGAGTGCCGCACGGTTATCCTTGCCGACATGAAGGAAAAAAATATCCTGAAACGGCAGGAAAAACTCGCCCAGCGCGTTGGCACCTGCTGGCGCTGCAAGACACCCATCGAGATCCTTTCCGAGCGTCAGTGGTTCGTGAAGATCAGGCCGGATGAGATCCAGAAAGCGGCCCATGAGATCACGTGGTTTCCCGGGCACATGCTCCTGCGGATGGAGAACTGGGTCGAGCAGATGGAGTGGGACTGGTGCATCTCCCGCCAGCGGATTTTTGCAACACCGATCCCGGTCTGGTTCTGTACCAAGTGCGGCGAGATGGTGACGCCAGACGAGAAGGACCTGCCGGTCGACCCGACGCTCGTAAAACCGAAGCAACCCTGCGCGTGTGGCAGCACGGAATTCCATGGCGAAGTCGACGTGCTCGACACGTGGATGGACTCCTCCATCTCGGTCCTGAATGTTACCGGATGGGACGGTAACGGGACCCCTCCCTACTTCCCGGCACAAATCCGTCCGCAGGGCCATGACATTATCCGCACCTGGGCATTCTACACCATCCTCCGCTCGGTAGCGCTCACCGGTCAGAAACCGTGGGAAGAGATCCTTGTCAATGGCATGGTGCTGGGCGAGGACGGTTTCAAGATGAGTAAAAGCCGGGGGAACATCATTGTTCCCGAGGACATCCTTTCCAAGTACGGCGCAGACGCCCTCCGGCAGTGGGGTGCAATGGGTGCAGCAACCGGTTCCGATATCATGTTCAACTGGAACGATGTGATTGCGGCATCCCGGTTCCAGACCAAAATGTGGAATATTGCGAAGTTTGCCCTCATCCAGATCGGGAAGGAAGATCTCGACAGGAACGCCCCAATCACCGCGCTCTCGGACCGCTGGCTTCTCGTCCGGCTCTCGGATACTGTTGAGCAGGTCAGTTCCGCGATGGAGGCCTACCAGTTCGATGTCGCGCTCAAGGCAATCCGCGAGTTCGCGTGGGAAGTTCTCGCCGACAATTATATCGAGCTTGTAAAAGGCAGGCTCTACCAGCAGGATTCCTCGCGGAAGAGCGCGTGCCTCGTGTTGCACACGGCATTCGACGCGCTCTGCCGGATGCTTGCCCCGTTCACCCCCTACTTTGCCGAGGAATGTTATTCGTTCCTCAAAGGGGAGAGCGTCCACAAGCAGCCATGGGTTACATTCACGTACGATGACGATGCCGCTCGTCGCGAAGGGAATATGATAGTCCAGGTCGCTGCCGAAGTGCGAAAGTACAAGCACGACAATAACATAGCCCTCAACGCCCCGCTCGGCAGGGTAACGATCTATGCCCCGCACACGGTGGATGACGAAGGCGACACCGGCCGTACGCTCAATGCGGATGTCCAATGGAGAACGGATGTAGCAAAGCTTGACCGCGTCATCACCGATGTCGAGTTCAACCGCTCGGTTGTCGGAAAGACGTTCCGCAAGGATGCGCAGGCTTTCATGGATGCGGTGAAGGCATTGTCACCAGCCGAACTTGAGAGGCCGCCGAAAATGATTAAGGTCAACGGTGCCGATATCGAAGTCCCACAGAATGCATTCACGCCAAAGTTCTCGTACATGGAAGAGGGCGCGAAGGTGGATGTGCTGACGGTTGGCGATGTCATTGTGACGATTGTGAAGAAGTGAACTTTCGACCTGTTTTTTTTGTCTTTTCAATAACTGTTTCCGGCTCCTAAAATCAGTATAATGCGAGATGAGCAAGAAAGCAAATATTTTTCTTCATTAAATACCGGTAAGTTGTTTAATAAAACCTGAGATTTTTTGCCATATTGAACGTTTTTTCTCGTGATTTTCAAGTCTTCTTAATTTTTTTCTGTTTTTTGTCATGACATTCAGATATGGACAATAAAAATGGGATCTAAAGTATCGACAGCTCGTAGCATAAGGATCGTATTCTTTATTCCAAAAAGTCTCGTCATTAAATGGGCACGAACTGCTTTATACCACGAAGGTTCGTGAACGCATATCTTATTCTTTTTTGAATGTGGCATGATTAAGGCCGGTTAAGTTTATTTCAGCCATCAATATTTTTCCAGTAAGGAAAGAAAATTGTCTTATTTGAGTGGTACATATCCCAATAGATATTACAGTCAGAAATGGCGTTATCCATATACATATAACAGGTCGTCCAATTATTGCTAGGATTCTGTAGTAATTCACTCGCCTCATTTCTTGGACAGGTGATACTGTTTTTTTAGATTGCACATTGGAAGTTTCTTCATTAACAGTAGCACCGGTATTCTTGGAAATTATATAGCTTGTCTTCATCTCTAAAATCATTCATGTTAATCTTCGAAAAAATAAGTGAATTTGGAGATTTTTGCTCTTGAAAATTGCAGAATCTGGTGTCTGTCCGACAGGAACTTATTCTTGGCACTTAACAGATTTTTTTTTTGGAATTTCTTTCAGATTCCTCCGGAATTTTTTAAAAAAATGCTGGCGGAATTTTTTCAGAAATTCTTTCCGGACCTTTTCGGTAAAAATTTTGAAAAACCGGAAGAAAACTTTTTCCACATTTTCCGGAAAATCCTGTTGTTACCATTGGAAGCAGGGAAGAGGCCCTGTCTTCCGCTAACGTCGTAAACCCCCTTCACCGACGATAAACCGGCCTCGCAGTGTGCCCCGATCTCCAAAATATCCGAAAATTGAGGCGCATATAATGCCCCTGACAGCCCCGTAGTGCGTTTTGGTGGGACTTTTTTCCGGCCTTGCGCCACTAGTCCATACCCTCACTTTTTCCTGAAAATTCACCCAGCTCTTGAAAACGGTAAATCTGGTTTATCCGGGCTAACGGACGCTGCATATGCCCCGGATAGAATCCGGGCGTTTTACGCCGTTTTCTGAAAACGGCCCTTTTGGCAAACCGGGCATTTTACTGGGTTTTCGGCACCGCAGCCCGCCTTCTGGTGTAACACCCCGTACTGGCACCCCTCGTTGCGTGAACATCCGTTCCTCCGTCGGAAAAGAACGGTCCCCTCCAGGCAAGGAACTTGCAGAGGCAGGAAGGGGATGATCTCAGCAGAGGTCATTTTCACCTCCTTTTCCTTATTTTTCCGATCCAGATGACACGGTTTCACGAAAAAATGACACCATTATTTGTAAAGACGCCTGTATTAGGTTCCGATTGACGGGAATCAACCTTTTCCTTACCCGAAAATGTCGGGCTGCTGCACAATTACAGGGGTCGATCAGTATCCCAAGAGGGCTTCAGCCTTTGAACAGGTCAAGCGAAAAGAACGGTAATATGAGGGTCGGAGGAGGATCAGAGTTTTTTGAGCGCGAATGGTTTTCCCGTCAATGATTCGTGGTGCGATGCCACACGCGCAAAACGCCTCGTCGGGTTTTGCGCTACACACCTACCCTCATCGGGATCGCGTTATGATTAAGTTCCTTGCCGCGCCGTGCCCCGCGAGGGGCCCTGAGGCGGGGAGGGTTCATAACTCCAGCAGATAATAACCCGTCTCACGATCATTTTCCAATTACGAATCGATCTCAAAAAAAAAATTTTCAATCGACCCTCAGCTCCCACCCGGAAATTTTCAATCGCGATCCGATAGATCAGCCGGGCCGCTCACGCCAGAGACTGGGAAAAATAGTAGGTTGTACACCCGAATTGTAGGATAATTATCCTATAATAGCCTCACGAATTAACAACAATTTTTCGCGATTAAAAATTTTTCAGCCTAGTCTTCTGAAAAAAAAAGTAACAAAACTCACTTCTTCCGGCTCTTCCGCTTCTTCTTTCCGGCATCCCAATCAGCCCGAATCGCATCTGCCACAAACTTCGCAACAGTAACCGGAGAAAGCATCGCGTCGACGATCACAAACCGCGACGGCTCGTTCCGTGCGAAGGTAAGATAGTTGTTCTGCACTCTTTCAAGCGTCTCGCGCTTCTCGAAATGTTCGCGCTGGCTGTCTGGTTTCAGACGGGTCAGCGCAGTATCAACAGGAAGGACACAGAGGAAGGTTTTATCCGGTATGATCGTCCAGCCGTTATGCATGGCCCGCAGCCAGCCCTCCGGATCCGGAACAATACCCTGCAGGGTAACCGACTGGTACGCATAGCGGCTGTCGCTGTACCGGTCAGAGATGACCAGCCTGCCCTCTGCCAGCGAAGGGCGCACAACCTTTGCAAGATGCGCCGCATGGTCAGCGACAAAGAGTGTCGCCTCGGTAACCGGATCGATCTGCTCGGCAACAGCCCTGCGAACAGAATCCCCTACCCATGTTGCCCCGGGCTCTCTTGTGAAGACAGGCTCGAGATCAAAAAGCAGTTTTTGGAGCGCTTCATGGAGCGTGCTCTTTCCGCTTCCGTCGATACCTTCCAGCGTTATCAGCATACGCGTCCCTTCCGTATCCACTCCACCGGGATTCTTCCGTGGTGTAATGCCGTCGCGATAATGGCACCGTCAAATCCGGCTTTTTGGAGCATGTACAGGTCGTTAACCGATGCAACACCTCCACCCCAGTACAGCTTCCGGTGATAGGCTGCCCGCATCATATCCAGCATCTGGCAGTCGAGACCGGTCTGTGTTCCTACGGCACCGATATTCAGGACGATACAACCCTCAAACTTCCAGCCGTTGGCCTGACAGAGTATATCTGACGGTTCGCGGCCTGACGGTATGACACGCCCGTTCTTAACGTCAATGCTTAAAAAACCACCCTCATAGATCGTCAGGTCTTCACCGCCGGTCTCCGTGCCGACAATGTTGGTGATATGATACCCGCAAAGGAAATCAGCGGGAACCCTGCAGCCCCGGTCAGCATAACAGGTCGAGACCAGACGTGCGCATTCGGCGATGATCCGATCGTGAGAGCCGGTCCCTTCGATACGGTCAAGGTCTGCGATGTAGATATATTTCGGCGCGATCGATCGAACAAAACCACAGGGTTCCACGGTCGGGGAACACCCCCAGTCCAGCGGTTTGTAACCTGCCCGTTGCCCGGATTTTCCGTGAACTACCCGTCCCCCTTTCAAATCCATCGCGAGTATCAGTTCCATAGGCGAACGCAACCACTATTAGGATAAAAGATCATTAAACCTTATGCAATTGTTGGTCAGCCCCAGCTCCATCGACGAAGCAAGGCATTCAGGAGCCGCTGATATTATCGATGTCAAAAAACCTTCAGAAGGCTCGCTTGGCGCCAACTTCCCCTGGGTTATTCGCGAGATCAAAGCATTCTCCAAAAAACCGGTGAGTGCGGCGATCGGGGACTTTGACTACAAACCGGGCGGGGCGTCCCTTGCTGCCTACGGTGCAGCCTGTGCCGGGGCTGACTATGTGAAGATCGGACTTGCGTTCGATGGGGAGGAACAGGCACGTGATGTCATACACGCTGTTGTGAAAGCGGTAAAAGACGAATTTCCGAAAAAAAATGTTGTCATTGCAGCCTACTCGGACTTTGAGCGTATGCATTCCATCTCCCCGTTTGACATGGCCCCCATTGCTGCCGAATGCGGAGCCGATTTTGCCATGGTCGATACCGGTATCAAGGATCGCCAGAGCACGTTCGCATTTATGAGTGAAGAGACACTCCGTTCCTTTACGGAGAAGAACAGGAAACTCGGGCTCGGGACTGCACTTGCCGGGGCGCTGAAGTTTGAGGATATCGATGCACTGAAACGGATAAACCCGGATATTATTGGCGTCAGGGGAATGGTCTGTGGTGGTGATCGCAATGCAACAGTACGCGAGGATCTGATAAAATCTGCACTCGCATTGATCAGGTGATTTATGTACGTCGAGAAACTGGATGTGCCACTCTCATTAACCTTCGACGATGTCCTGCTTGAACCCCGGGCATCGTGGCTGGAACCTTCTGATGCGGATACCCGTTCAATATTCACAAAAAAGATTCAACTGAACATCCCGCTCGTTTCGGCGGCAATGGATACCGTCACGGAAGCGTCCATGGCAATAGCTCTCGCACGGCAGGGCGGTATCGGTGTCATCCACCGGAACATGACGCCAGAACGGGAGCTGCAGGAGGTCCAGTTCGTCAAGAATGCCGAGGAACTCATCGAACGTGACGTGCTCTTTGTTGAGGATACGGCCACGGTCTCTGATGCAGAGAAACTGATGAACCAGTACACCATTGGAGGCCTGCCGGTCGTTGACAAGGGGAAAATTATCGGTATTGTCAGTCGCAGGGATGTCCGTGCCATTGTCTCCAAGCGGGGGGATGAGAAGATCACGGCGATTATGACGAAAAAACCGATCGTGACAGATGAGGACATTACCGCAGACAAGGCACTTGAGATCATGTACATGAACAAGGTCGAGCGCCTGCCCGTTGTCAACAAGAAAGGAAAACTCCTTGGTATTATCACGATGCAGGACATCCTCGAGAAACGACAGTATCCGGGGGCAACCCGGGATGCAATGGGAAACCTCAGGGTTGCCGCTGCGGTCGGACCGTTCGATTTTTCCCGGGCCGAACAGCTCGATCAAAACGGCGTAGATGCCCTCGTGGTTGATTGTGCCCACGGGCATAACATGAAAGTTGTCCGTGCCGTAAATGATATCAAGGGCAGCAGCAGGGCCGAGGTCATTGCCGGGAACATTGCGACGCGGGAGGCAGCAGAAGCACTGGTCGGGGCTGGCGTGGATGGCATCAAGGTTGGTATCGGCCCGGGCTCCATCTGTACTACCCGGATCGTTGCCGGTACCGGGGTCCCCCAGATCACCGCTGTGGCGCAGGTGGCCGATATCGCCCACTCTGCGGGCATTCCGGTTATATCCGATGGCGGCGTCCGGTTCAGCGGGGACGTGGCAAAAGCGATTGCAGCCGGTGCCGATTCGGTCATGATGGGCAGCATGTTTGCCGGTACAGACGAGGCACCGGGCAAGGTCATAACCATCAAGGGCCGGCTCTACAAGCAGTACCGGGGCATGGGATCGCTCGGTGTGATGAGTACTGGCCAGTCAAGCGACCGGTACTTCCAGAAAAAAGATATTGGCAGCACAAAGTTTGTCCCCGAGGGGGTTGAGGGGGTCACACCTTATGTCGGCCACGTGGCTGAGGTAATATACCAGCTGGTGGGCGGACTGAAGTCCGCAATGGGCTATACGGGCTCGAAGACGATTCCCGAGATGCATGCCAATGCTCGGTTTGTCCGTATCACCAATGCCGGTATGACCGAAAGCCATCCGCACAATATCCTGATTACGGACGAGGCGCCGAATTACCGGCTTTTTGAATAACTATCCCCCTTTTTTTTCACAACAATTTTCATGTACCTGCACGCGCAAGAGCCCCGCTTGTTATCTATATATATATATTGCTATATATATTCTGCGGCATGGGAGAGCGGGGAATCCCGGACCTGATAGCAGCAATGGGAGCGGAGTCTGAGGGAGATTGGTCGGGAGGAAGTATTCTCTGTCTGACGCCGGACAGCTGCGCAGGAAATCCGTTTTGACCTGATCGCTGAACACCCGCTCGCCGGGGCATAACGATACCGCCGCGATCGTTGCTGATCCACCTGGAGAAGGGATCGCTTTGTACCCTGGATTGTGCATACCCCTGGTTGAACTTGGGATACGGCATTGCTTGCTATTGGTAAGCACAAAGATGCCCGCGCAATCCTGCTGGCCGGTCACGAGCCACTGCTTTCATCACTCATCAGAAAAACAGGGAGTATCGTGTGAACCGTCAGATCAACGAGGGATTCTTTTTCCATGGCATAATGCAGGAAAAATATCCCAGTTTTAATATCCTTTCCGTTGTGCCTGTTCAAGGGATGAACCTCATAGTGCAATCTCCATACCCGTCGGATTTTATCATTATATGTGCCACTCAGACTGACTTCATGATCAGAGTGTGGATCCCGCGGAACCCCGCAGGATACCAATACACTCGTCCCTGGGTTAACGGACCATGACCTCAAGGAGAGGAACTCCGGAACGCTTTCTTCGGAGTTCCCTTCTTTTGGAAGGTTCGGAACGGAACCCGGGAGAACGGACCCTCCCTGAAAAAATTCACCCCTCCGGGGATGGTTTTATCTCGGGAGGCTCAGGAGACCAGACCATGACTGCACACAACAATCAGACACCTGAAAAAAAACATGGTTTAACGGTGCGCCCGGTATGGGACGGTATACTTCATGCCGCCCGTTCAACACCGCTCCGCCTTCCGGCTGGAGGGTGGTTTTTGGAGGTTGCGACAAACGAGAACTGGCGCACGACCACAATCGTTCAGCGCCACCGTGACCAGGCAACGATGACACCGCCATCCTGATTTCATCACTTCCTATTATATGAAAACCACTGCAATCCACAGCACACCCTGCCGGAAGGCACCAGACCGGCAGTAATTTTTTTAGGGCAACGCGTAATGTTAACCTCTCAATCAAAGAAGGATTTACAGCGTTAATAAAGATAGAATATGCATGCCTTGAAATGTCAGTAGAAACTGTACCTCTGTCCAGGTCCAGAAAGCCCCGACGCTCCGGGCGCTACGCCCCGCCGGTATTGCGCCCGATTGCGAGAGCGCAATAGTACCTGGACAAGGATTTTTTGTAACAAAGAGGTATCGCGTTCGCCCCCGCCCCCATGGGGCAGGGCTGGCGCAAGGGGGATGGACGATTAAGAAAGTGAGATGTTAGGGGCTCCGTTGATACTTTAACCGTTTTATCATTTTTTTGCTCTGGGAAACTCATTCGAGAGAATATTGGGGTTCTTGTTGTCTTCTTCTCACTGCTATGATCTCCTGCGAATTACGACGGGCTCTTAACGGTAATATCGGATAACAAGGGCAAAATGAAATCTGACACACCACAAGTCCGTCGTGAAAACGTGACACATTGGTGAAAACGGTGGTTTCCAGAGTACCTACCATTATCTGCCCGGTCAGTCTAATTCCCGCAACTGACCGGTGTAAATGATTCCACAAGAATAATTTCGCAGCCCGCCGGGTATGTATCATTTCTCACCGTGCTTGTGTTGACCAGGTACTGCTTCTGCGGGGAAGTCCCCCTGATATCAACGAGTTTTCCTTTAATAATGAGGCAGTCGCCGGACTTTGCCTTCTTCACGTCACTTTCCAGGGCCGGATTCAGGAAGACGAGGTGGTTGTTGCTGACATGTTCATCGATATACTCTTCAGTGAGACCGGTGTAGGGGGGAACATCATAACTGTATTTGAGCGTGCGGTCGCCCATGGTAAAGGTGAAATACTGAAGATTGTTGTTCGTGAGAAGGTCGCCATTTGCTACCGCGAGATCAAGCGCAATAATACCGTCAGGCATGGTTGCAGGATACTCGTGCCTGCCGACGACTTTTCCTGCAAGAGTATAGGCATTGTCCGATACCAGGGTAAATGACCAGTCACCTGAGGACCTGGAGAACTCACGGGGAGAACCAAGCGGCACCTGGAAAAAGCCGCCGTTGCCGGGGAGGCCGGAAGGTTCAGAAGCGGGGGCACCGAAGATGAAATTATAGGCAAAAAATCCGATGATAACGAGCGGGATGAGGATTGCGGACCATTCCAGCAATGTTCGGATGCGGGGCATAGTGATCACGAGGGGGACGGAAGAGATGATGCAGGATTTTTTTTAGAAAATTACCGGATCTTCGTCCCTGGCTTTACCGTTTTTTGCGGTACGAGCAGTGATGCTTCATCCCCGGCTGCAAGAATCATACCGTTGCTCTCGACACCGAAGATTTTTGCCGGGACAAGGTTTGTGACAACCACGACATTCTTTCCCACCATCTCATCGGGTTTGTAAAACTGCTGCATACCGGCAACAATCTGCCGCTTCTCTGTTCCGATATCAACCATCAGTTTCAGGAGCTTGTTGGATTTCGGTACCGGTTCGGCAGACAGGACCAGACCTGTCCGGATTTCCAGTTTCTGGAATTCCTCGAATGTCACCACGGGTATCTTCTCCTTCTTTCTGTTTGCATCTGCAACGCGTTTTTGGAGCAGTGCATCCAGTTCGGCAATCTGATTCTCTTCCATCCTGGTAAAGAGGGGGACTGGTTGACGCATGAGGGCTTCAGAGACCGGAACCACTGCATCGCTTACCGGGTGGTTTGCAACAGCATCCTCATAGCCGAGCATCTGCCAGCACCGCTGGGCGGTATCGGGCATCACCGGCTCGATCAGGAGCGCGAGTGCTTTGACAATCTGGATACTGTTTTTGCACATCCGTGCTGCTTCCGCCCGGTCAGTCTTGATCATTTTCCATGGCGCATTGGTCTGGAAATAGGTATTCCCGAACGCGGCCAGGGTCATGATCGCATCAACCGCGCCCTTGAACTCGTAATCCCGTATCAGCTGGTCGACCGATGCAAGACATTTTTCGATCTCAACGGTGATAACAGGATCCACAATGTTCGGGGGGGTCCCCTTGAACTCCTTGTGGGCAAAGAAGAGCGTGCGGTAAACAAAGTTGCCGAAGATGTTGACCACCTCGTTGTTGATCCGCTCGCCAAAGACTTTCCACGAGAAGTTGAGTTCTTTGGTGTGGCTCGTGTACGAAAGGAGATAATACCGGAGGTAATCAGCAGGCAGGCCTTTGTCGAGGTAGTCGTCATTGGTCCAGACAACATAGCCCCGGGATTTGGAGAACTTGTGGTCATCCACCTTGACCATCCCGCTTGCAACTACCGCATGCGGCACACCGTACCCCGCTCCCTTCAGGAGCGCCGGCCAGAATATCGTGTGATGGTAGATGATGTCGCCGCCAATGAAATGGGTGACCCGGTTCTGCCCACACCAGTAGCGTTTCCAGTCTTTCGCGTTTGCTTTCGTCCATTCCTCTGTGAATGCAATGTACCCGATCGGGGCATCGACCCAGACATAGACTACAAGATCATCGCGACCAGGGAATTTCACGCCCCACTCAAGCGTACGGGTGATGCACCAATCGTGGAGCTCATCCTTAATCCAGCCGATCGCATAGTTCTTTGCATTGCTTGTGCCCCGTACCTGCTCAAGGTACGGGAGGAGGAAGTCCCTGAACTCTGAGAGTCTGAAGAAGTAGTGCTCCTGGTCGCGGAACTCGGCTTTCGTGCCGCAGACCTTGCAGACCGGGTCCCTGATTTCGCCGGGTTCGAGGTGTTTGCCGCAACCCTGGTCGCATTCATCGCCCCGGGCCGGTTTCCCGCAGTACGGGCAGGTGCCTTCAACGTACCTGTCGGGGAGGAACCGTTTGCATCTCGTGCAGTATGCCTGGTGGACGATTTGTTTATAGATATAGCCGTTCTTTTCGAGTGCTGTAACGATAGTCTGCGTCCGGTGGTGGGTGGCCGGGTTGTCTGTCATGCCGAACCGGTCAAACTTGACGCCCATCCGTTTGAAAGTTTCGTCGAAATGCTTGTGGTAGTGTTCCGAGAGTGCTCTTGGGGTTATGCCTGCTTCTTCGGCAGAAACCACGATCGGGGTCCCGTGGTTGTCCGAACCACAGACAAAAAGAACCTCTTCGCCTGCCCGCCGCATATAACGGACGTACATATCGGCAGGGACGTACGTTCGCAGGTGACCGAGATGGCAGGGGCCGTTGGTGTACGGCAGACCGCAAGTGACGAGCAGCGGTGGCAGATTCATCATTACGTTTTAGATGCTTAATGGTAATAAGATCTGTATATGGTGAAACGGCACAAACTGGCAACACGGGGGTTCGGTTCAGAGTGCGGGGTGCCGGATATTCCTGCCCTTGCAGCATGGATTGCCGGGCACCGGGGCACGACTGCGGATATCACTACATACCGTCTCGACCAGTCGCTTTCACCCCAGATCGAGGCTGGAATCATAACACCCTGTGCCGGGGGCAAATTCTATGCAGACCGGATTCTGGCCTCCCTGTGCTGCGTGGAAGACCGGAAAGCAACCGGGGAACTCCACGTGGAATCGGCCGCTATCATTGAGGATGCAGCACGTATTGTTGTCGGGCAGAAAGGTGCCTGGTGTGCCATGCCGGCCCCCCATCTCCTGAAGATCGTGGACGAGTATTATTATGACGAGTCAGAATGGAGCACAGCGATTTGCGGAGCGTATCGTACGATCATGCGTTCGATGCGGGACAGCGGGATAGCCGGAACCATTCTTATCTGCGAAACCATGAATGATGAGGAACTGGTATCTTTGACCAAACAGAAGGTCTTCTTCTTTCAGCCGGAACCTGACCGGGAGAACCTTGCCCGTCTCATGACGCACCAACGGCAGATCGCCGTGAGGAAGAACCATCTTAAGACGGTGTTCAGTCTTACAGATGAGTACCCGCTCCAGAAAATCTTCATTATTGATCCGGACCCGGTATCTGTTCAGCTTGCCCTGTCGCAACTCGATCCGGACCAGGTTGTTGCCGGAGGATATTGCCTGAAGAATTGCAGCGAATACTGGAAACCGCTCGCAGAGAATGCCGTATACTGGAACTGATCTTTTTTCCGGAACCCTCTCTCATGGATAAGCATCGAGATCAGGAAAAAAAACGGAGAACATTATTTTCTTATCTCGTGATTGATTGATGGCACGGTAAGGACATCGTAATAAACGACCCTGTCACCGTCAGGGAACCGTATCAGGGTTACCGCGGGTGAAAAGTCGGGTGAGACCAGCGGCGCGAACCAGTAACCGTTCATCACCTGCTCTGCTTTTTCAAAAGAGACTGAAGGTGTCGTTATGGTTGTTCCATCCTTGCTGACCGTTGCAAATTCGGGAACAAGTATAATAGCGGATGATCTGGATGCTTCAGGAACCGTGACTGGTTCCGGAGAATTGGTGTCAAACGCTTTCTTGAGTTCCTGAGCGGGATCAGCAATCTGAAAGAATACAGCACTCTGTTCAAAAAAAGAGAGTTCATACTGCATATTCATTTCTGCATCCCCGTTTGGCGCTATGGTCATCGTCAGGGATTTTGCGGTAAATGCCTGTACCGGCAGTATTGCTGCCGTAACGATAAAGAAGGTAATCAGGGCGAAAGAAATCCTATCCATTGATGTTCGCATCGAAGTTTGCAATATAGTATTAAATATTATATGGATGGTCAAGGTTCAACCAGGGAAGTACCTGGATCAGGAGCAACTAAAAAAGATTGCAAGTACTTCGAAAAAAGGAGCTGAAGAATGTCCTGGCGGGCAAAATTGATCCCTGACAACGGCAAAATATCATCAAGCCTTCTCCGCAACCTTTACAAGATCTTCATAATGCCGGCTCTTCTTGAAGAGCCACCATGTGAACCGCTCGATGATGGTGAAGTTGAATGTTCCTCCTGCGGCATTCGGATGTCCACCGCCTCCGAACTCGCGGGCGATAAGGTGGCTGATGGGAGGAACAGAGCGGATCGAGAACTTCCCGTCTTTTCCTACGATAACCTCAATATCTGTCTTTTTCTGGTCGCGGATGAAGTGAGCAGTCTCGCTGGGGTACCCATAAAGCGGCGCAAAAACAATCCGGTACTTCATGCCAGAGAAGGTCGCCTGGTTCAGGCTTCGCTGCATCATCGTCTGCATCTCTGCGCTAATCTCTGTATACTCGCGTTCGATCAGTTCGTCTGAAAATATCCCCTGGACAAGACAGTCACGGACATGGTCCCGGTTATGTTTTCTCTGGAGCACCAGCCCAAGGACAGCCGAGCGCGGGTCGGCATGCTTCCAGAGGTCGTAATCGCAGACTACCCGGGCGACTTCGGCTGCAACGGGATTCTCCGGGGCAATGTCGCGGGCAACTATCCTGGTGCCACAGACCGAAGTATCAATGTGCAGGAGGGTTACTACCGTTTCAATCTTTCTTACTTCCTCATCACGCCAGCGGTGATGATCGCGCCACTCCACGTTCCACCCATTCTTTTTTGCCGTTGCCGCAATGGATTCCGTCTCACGGTGGTACCCGAGGTCAGAAATCGAGATCAGGTCACCCTTCCCCTCACAGGATGCGACAAGCGAAAATAGCTGGGCAAATTTTCCCACCGAGCTCCAGATTGTAAAAACACCCTCCGTACCGTACATCATGCGGTGTACCGCATCCGCTCCCACGGCATCGAGGTCATTATGCGTCAGGTGGACGACGTGTGCAGAACGGCTTTTTATCGCACTGGACAGTCCGGAATCATTCACACCGGTATTAGGGGGTGGCATTGGTTAATACTGTCATCGCGGCATATAAAAAAATAAGCGGTCGTTGGCGGGAGCTGACATGCATCAAGGTGGAAAAACAGATCCTTTATTAATCACAAGGGACAACATTAAAACTCCTGCCCTAGTAGCTCAGCTTGGGAGAGCGCCAGACTGAAGATCTGGTTGTCGCCTGTTCAAATCAGGCCTGGGGCACTTTATTTTT
>ERZ795055.402-NODE-402-length-42323-cov-26.399546_pt1 | contig 42323 bp, 49 predicted proteins | sample MGYA00375139_ERZ795055 | MGnify/ENA primary metagenome ERZ795055 (study PRJEB30184, sample SAMN05720283) | anaerobic digester metagenome | isolation source: active sludge of municipal wastewater-treating anaerobic digesters | place: USA | collected 2015-01-23 ... | reverse complement strand
GAAAGCTCTTTGGCCAGTAATTCCTTCAGAGGCTGATTTCCCATATACAATGCTTCTAATGAGTGAGATTCAAGGAGAAAATGGCTCTAGCTCAATGGCTTCCGCATGTGGTTCTTCTATGGCATTGATGGCCTCAGGAGTCCCAATAAAGGATATTGTTGGAGGAATAGCTTGTGGATTAGTAACTGGAGATAATGGAGAATTTAAAGTCCTTACAGATATGCAAGGAGTTGAAGATTTCTATGGAGATATGGATTTCAAGATTACAGGAACTGATAGTGGAGTTACTGCAGTTCAGATGGATACAAAGACGAAGGGTTTGAGTATGGAGATAGTAAAGCAAACTTTTGCTCAGTCTAAGGAAGCAAGGAAACTAGTAATCGCAAAAATTAAAGAAGCAATTGCTCAACCAAGAGAAGAAATGTCTCAATATGCTCCAAGGGTTGTTCAGATTAAAGTCCCAGTTGATAAGATTGGTGAAATAATTGGCCCGGGAGGGAAAAATATCAGAGAACTTTCTGAAAGAACAGGAACAGAGATTGAAATAGAGGAAGATGGTACAGTAAATATTTACAGCTCATCAAAAGAGGCAATCGATTTGGCAGCGAAAGCTATTGGTGGATACAATTTTGTCCCAGTAGTCGGAGATATTCATGAAGGAAAAGTTGCATCGATCATGCCCTATGGAGCATTTGTAGATATTGCACCAAATGTCGCAGGTTTACTTCATGTTTCTGAAATGGCAGATGAATTTGTTAAAGATGTTAGAAAGTTTGTAAATGAGGGTGATATTATCAAAGTAAAGATTGTTGGTATTGATAATATGGGTAAGATAAAGCTAAGTATTAAAGGGGTAAAGTAGTTAAACTACTGGAGAATAAATGAAGGGTACTTGGTCGTTTAAGCCTTGTATCCTTTCATTTTTCCACTTAGATATCCATGTAGGGTGTATCCAGTAATCAAAACAGAGGGGAGTTGTATTAACAGAAGATTCAGAAGTAAAAGGTCAAAAGGAAACCATATCCATATTACTATTGTAGAAAAGCTTAGGGTATATAGAAATGAAAAAATAATGTGATTTCTCAATGGGTATTCTTTAACCCATTTTATCTTCAATATCTTAGCTCCCAGAGTTTCCCCTTTATTAAATAATGCAAAAAACAGATTATACATTAAGAATATCAGAATGAGAGATATTTTATACTTTGTTGTAAATCCAAAGATGTAGTATAAGGGCAGAGATAATAGCACAACAAAGAAGGTGTTAATAATAGAAACAGATAGTTTCTCTATAGCTGTACTGTTTTTAATATCTTTTTTCTTGTTTATAGGCATAATATATTCTAGATGAGAAATAGGTGAAGAGCAATTATTGGCAATACTTGTTTAATCAATAAATAACTACTCCTTTGATATCTTCGCAATAAAGAAACCCATCATCATCTTGTTTGGAACAATTCGTATAGCATTTCTAACTTGGCTATCATATACATTCCCACTCCACTTTGTAATACCAGGTTTAATATGCTGTTTTAATTCAGGTGTAGATTTGAAAATATCACTTTTAATATTAATCTTCTCAATCTTAGCATTAGGGAATGTTTTCAAGAGGTGTGTAAGAACGCCCTCATTTTCCTCAGGTTCTAAAGTACAAGTAGAGTAGACCATATATTTTCCATGTTTCAATGATTTAAAAGCAGACTCAATTAATTCCTTCTGCTCAAACATACTTCTTTTCACTTTGTCCATACTCCAAAATCTCAGAGGGTCACCATTCTTGAAATATATTAATCCTTCGCCACTACATGGAGCATCCAGTAATACTTTATCAAAATATACAGGGTATTTTTTACCAAATTCTTTCCCATCGCTTAATGTCACTTTTACCTTAGCCCCAAATTGATCCACAACACTTTGTAAATCTGAAATTCTTCCCATATCAATATCGTTTGCAATAACGGTTGCTTTGTTTCTTGTTACATCAGCAATATGTGTTGTTTTGCTTCCAGGAGCAGCACAAAGATCCAGGATGGTTTCTTTTTCCTTAGGGTCTAGTACTAAAGTTGCCAAGATACTTGATAGATTCTGAATGTAATATTTGCCATCCGTATACATTTCGGTCTGTGATACTTCAGCCTTATCCTTGTTCAGTACAAAATAGGTATCCTTTGACCAAGGAATTTCCCTCAAATCATATCCTCTTTTGATTAATTCGGCTTTTGTATCATCAATATCTCCTTTAAGAGAGTTTAATCGAATAGTTGTAATTGGTCTTTGAGAAAATATCCCAGGAATCTTTCCCTTGGGAACCATTAGAATGCTTGCCATTCTTGATACAAAAACATCTTCTTTTGTATAGAATCTGTCTTTTACAGGTCTGTTAGTGAAAGCTTCTCTTCTTCCTTTGTAACTTGTTCTTTTTCTTTTCTTCATATTTCACCTTTCAAAAATTTTAAAATACTCCCAATTACTAACCCAGTTGTTTCTGTACGAAGAATATTTCCTCTTAATCTTACAAAATCAAATTTATTTTTTTGAAAAATATCAATATCTGTAATATCCCATCCTTTTTCAGGTCCAATTGCAATATATATTGGGACTTTAAGGTTTTTGTTTTGTATATATTCGTCTAGGTGTTTTGATGAATCTACCTCAGTTGCAAGACATATTTTTATCGAATTTTTTTCAAATTTGTATTTACTAATTTCTTTAAGATATATTGGTCTTTCAATAATTGTTGGAAAAATGTTTCTTGATTGTTCGGTTGCATCTCTAACAAGTTTATTCCAAAAACCTGTATCTTTTATCGCTTTGTTTTTACTCTTAAGAGAGTATTTTGATTCAATTGGTATTATTTTTTCAATACCAATCTCTACACTCTTTTCAATGAAGTAGTTGAATTTGGAATCATTACTTAAGGATTGAATGATTGTAATGCTTGGAACAAAATCTGATTCCCTTTCTCCTAAATCTTCTTGAATATGAATTTCAATAGAATTTGTATGTATATCTGTAATCTGAGCAAGAAATCTTCTTTCGTATGTTTCAATCTCAATGTAATCTTCAATATCAAGCTCTCCCTTTTCAATTATATTTCGACTATCCGAATCAGAGAGGTGAGTGATGTCATCTACAGAAAGTTTATGTTTGACAAAGAATTTTTGCATATCTGATTATATCCTACTATTGGTTGATTTGGGAGATATTTGTAATTATCTCAATTTCGGATGGGATTACTTTTTTAATCTTCTCAAAATCTTTTTTATTTCTTGTGAGTATGTAGGAACATTTTTCATCTAGAGCACATAGATATTGAAGGGTGTCTTCATAGTCGGAATAAGGAAATTTGAAAGATTTTTTTATGATCTCATCAGACAAGGAGATAATATTGAAAAACTTCAATATATTCTTTGCTCTTTTGTCCTCAATAGAATCAAATTTTATTTTACAAATGTAAAAAAGAATGTGTACGGAAAGAGAGGAGCAGAATATATTTTTGTATCCAATTTCCCCTATCTTGTCTATGCCTGTTTTCTCAACATTTCTGTTGGAAATTAAATCAATGAGGACATTTGCATCTAAAAAGATTTTCTTCATTTCTTCACGTATTTTTTCTCAAGTAATCTTCTGTATTCATTTTTGTAATTGCCGTCTTTGGGTAAATCAAAATGACCAATAGGGGAGTTTAATGCTTGGATAAATCCTTCTTGTGTGAGAACTTCATTTTCATTTGTAATTTCTACTGAATATTTGGTTGGTATGAAGTATGCTAAAGGATTGCCCTTCTCGGTTACTTCAAAAACCTCTCCCGAAGCCAAAGAATCTTTAAGCTGTGTGAGATTATGTCTGAAATCTCTTAGATTTATTTTTGTATATTTATTTATTTTCATATATGTTGAACATAAGTTTAACATAGGAGAGTATTTTTTTCAATATTTCAATTTTATCTATATTCTAGAATTCAAGTGTTAAGAATTCATTAAAGGTTGGAACCCTTGACATATATTGAGATATTTTGTTTTATATATATATATAACTTTACCTTTCGGTATATGAATTTGCAAAAAACAAAGATATTAAGAATGCTTTCAAAAGGTATTCTTGTTTTAACAGGGCTGTTTCTTCTAGGGTTTCTAGGATGGACAGTGTACAGAGGTGTAAAGTTTAGACCATACAAGGTAAGAGTTACGAATGTAACCGATAGTGCATTTACAGTGTCTTGGGTTACAGATAGTCCAATGTCAGGTATTGTTTACTATGGAGAGAAGAGTACTTTCCTTCCTGGTCCTTTGGCATGGTTGGGTAAGAAGAAAGCAGTAGATGACAGAGATTTTTCAGATGCACAGAGCGAGTGTGTTAGTAAGTTTAATGAGGAAGCATCAAAGAACAAAGATGAGAATTTTACAATAGATGCAAGTGGTTTTGATTGTAATGATATTAAGGTATGGAAGTATGGTAAATACTATACTCATCATGTAACTGTACAGAATTTAGAAGCTGAGAAGGAGTATTTCTTTAGGGTGGGGGATGGGGTATTAAGCTATGGCAAGAATAGTGGTGAATTTGTAGTTGGTGAGATAGAAGGAGTGGGTGATTTCTCGACAAAAACGAGCCCATTATTTAGTGAGGTATTAGCACCGAATCCGGCGTTTGGAACAACAGAAACTGTATATCAGACCTTGGATGGGTATTACTCTTATGAGAAGGAATATGATTCAATGGTTTTTCTTTTTATAAAAGATCCTGATGGATTAAGTTTCCCGATCTTATCTTCGGTTGCAAACAAGGATGGTGGTTGGAGTATGGATCTTGCGAACCTTAGAGATGAACAAGGAAATCCGGTAAGTATTGAGGGTAATAGCATGTTGTTTATGCCTCAATCTAAAAACCATAGGGCATTTGTATTTCAAGAGTTTGAGTATGGGGAAGTAGTTTTTCCTATTAGGTTACCAGGGAATACGGAAGAGGATGTAAAAAAACAGGATGTAACTCTATCGACCCAACTGCTAACAAAGCTTGTTGGTAAAACGGAAGCTAATTATAATGATGTTGGTTGCGTTGGCACAGGAAACTATGGAAGGTTGACATATTGTGGAGACCAGTGTTATAGAGAATGGAAAAGGGGTAGTGAAGTTTGTGGCTGGGAGAAGGTTTCCTCTGGCTGCTCTTCAAAACCATGCACATGTCCGGGTGAGAGTTGCAATCCTCCGGCACCCACGCCACCCATACCACCAGAACCATCATGTCCTAACACAGGTGCTCAAACTCTCACCAATTTTACAACAACATGTCAACGAAATACTTGTAATTGTCCCGCGAGTGCTGCATCAGCAACGGTCACATGTGGTAACAAGTGTATGGAGAAAAAAATTACTTGTCCTGACACCGGTCCTGAGGCTCTCCCCAATTTTACAACAACTTGTTTTCGAGACACTTGTTCTTGTCCACCAAATTCCACAACAACAAATGTCACATGTGGGAAGACCTGTACAAGGAAAACGAGTACTTGCCCTAACACAGGTTCTCAAACTCTCACCAATTTTACAACAACATGTCAACGAAATACTTGTAATTGTCCCGCGAGTGCTGTATCAGCAACGGTCCCATGTGGTAACAAGTGTATAAAGAAAGAAGAGACTACTTGTCCTTCGAATTGGGGTACCTGGAAGGTTACAACAGGGGATACCAAGTGTGAGAATCTTCCTTCTCAGTGCATAAAAAATCAATGTACTCCACTTTGTTATACAGAGGGAGTTTGTAAAACCTTGATTACTCCTGCTGTCTGTGCGAATACAGGTCCCACCTCCATCTCAGACTTCACAACAGTATGTAATAGAGCAACTTGTTCTTGTACGAATTCATTAGCTAAGTCCTCGACTGTGACATGTGGTGGAAAATGTCAGGAGAAGGAATGTGGAGGGACTTGGGGGACATGGACAGTAACAACAGTAAATGGGGTTAAGTCCTGTCAGAATAATCCAACTTATTGTACTCCCTGTAAAGCTCTCTGTTATACAAAGGCAATTTGTGATGACCATCTACCATCCACTCCACAACCTAATCCATCACCCTCTCCATCACCCTCTCCATCACCCACTCCCTCGCAATGTTATTATTGGTCTGGAGGGCTTATCGCAGATGGAAGTTGCAATGCTGTTGTCACACCTGCTACGGGTTGTGTTGGTAAAAATTACTTCACAGAAGCAACTTGTGGAGGGCAAGCTGGGTATTACACCTACAATATACTTAAACTTTCGACGCAGTGTCACCCAACTGGTCCAATAAGTCTTTCTTGGACATCCTTCTCTGCCTGTGAAGCTGCGAGAAAGCAACAAATAAAAGAGCGGGATTGGTTCCAGGTTAGGGTAATAGATTTGGCTGTCATACTTGGGAAAACGGGTCATATTAACTACGAAGGGGAAAATTATGTATGTTGTCCTTACTCGAAAAATGGTGATTCTATTGTAACAAACAAGAACCTTACAACGGTAAGTAATTGTGTCGGAATGATGAGTATAAAAGAGCAAGAAGGTGGTGGGAAATCTCAACTTCTTGATATTAAAGAATGTACTGGGCTCCCAACATCTATGAATGATTCTAATTTCTTTGATAAATTAAGTTTCTCATCAGAGGCTAAGGAGGAGAATAGTGATGTAATATTGTACTTGCCAGAATCGGGCATTTATTCTGTAAAAATATCAAAGAGTGAAATACCCTTATCACTTCCCGGAGGTGAGGACAAGAAATATCTATTCTTCGAAAGCCGAAATGGGGTAGATGGATATCAAGCCCCAATTGACCCCAATAACCCTAAAGACAATGAAGATATAATAATATCTCAAGCAGCGGTAGTTATCTCAACTTCTCAAGAGACCACAGCAAAAGAAATGGCCTTAAAAAGGGGAATTAACATAATATCATTTAATTTCTTACCCTCCGCAGCGAATGAAGAGAAAAAGATGAATTCATCTGAATTTTTGAAATTAGTAAATGAAAGTGATTTCAATATTTCAAGAATCTCATACTTTGCTGCTGGTCAATGGAATGGTGGAACCTCATATGATATTGAGAATAATGAAACAAAGGGTGTACCATTTGATTTAGTTTTTGGTAAAGGATATGTAGTAGTTGCTGAGCAAGATTGTACAATCTCAATCCCAGGCTACAATATAGAAAGTCCAGTTCCAATAGCCTTCTCTTCAGGATGGAACTTAGTAGGAGTCCATGGTCAGAAGGAGGCATATACAGCCAAGACCTTCATAGAGAGTATAAATACGATAGAGGGATTAAAAGCTAACAATGTATCATGGTGGCCAACATCAAGAGGAATGTATCAGGGATACCAATTACAGAATGGTCAAGAATATGGCCAAGACTTTCCAATAAGTCCAATCAATGGGTACTTTGTAAGAATAGCTGAATTCACTCCAAAGGAAGATACGTGTAAGTCATTGATTTGGAACCCATCTGGTGAAATGAATGGAGAGTGTGGTTCAAACAATTAAGTTAACAGTTAAAATATATGGAAACAATACCTCCAATATACTGGATGATAGTTGTGGGTATACTCACAGCACTTCTAGCCTTCATCCTTTATGAAATTGGCATGTTCGTAAAGGAATCTAGATTAACATTAAAAAATGTAGAGGGTATAACATCGGACACAAAATCAGTTGTATCTACTGTGAAAACAACAGTAGAAGAGGTAAATGACACAATCATTCAGCCAATTAGAGGAATAGGAACAACAATCTCTGCAGTAAACGGTTTTGTTGCTGGATTAAAAGGGGAACAAACAACAAAGCAGAGCTAATTCTAAAGTATAATTGTATTGTAATAATCGAATATTCTCGGTATCATATTTTTAATGAAGATAGCTCAACTACCTCAAAGAAAAAGAAAACAAAATATCATTCTACTAATCCTAATACTTGGTCTCCCACTTGTCCTTTTTGCTGCTTACCAAGTTGTTCAGATAGTATCAAAAGCATCAGCTGATATTGATCCTAAAAGTGTTGTCATAAGCAACCTTACAACAAATATGATTACTGTCTCATGGACAACAGACAGTAAAACAATTGGAAGTATAATCCCTTTGGAAAATGGGAAGGAAAAAACAGAGATAAAAGATGCTAGAGACAGGGACAAAAGAAACACCCATTATGTAGAAATGACGGATTTAGAACCCAACACAGAGTATAGCTTCAAGATAAAATCAGATAGTAAAAAATATTCTTCAAGTGAAGGAAAAGATTTAAAATTTAAAACACCTCCTGTTTCTGCAACTCTCCCTTCTGTGAATCCAGTTAGTGGAGAAATTCCAAGTGCTTCAGATGATGACATTTTAATATATGTGCTTCTAAGTGATAATTCAACATTCCCCGTATCCGCGACATTAGCAAGTAGTAAAACTTGGTATACAGACCTCTCTGCACTCCTTAAAGTAAGTGATAAATCAAGATTTTCTGTATCTGATGGAACAGGATTAACACTTCTTGCCACAGACGGGAAGGGAAATGGTGCGATTTTAACTGGTACGTATTCCAGTCTCTTTGATAGTAGTGGTGCATTGAAGGAAGCAAATAAAATAGAGCTAGTTGAGTTAATTGATATATATGGAAAAATTCCAAATGAGGCGAAATTAAATACAGCATCCGAAGAACCAGAGGAGCCAGAAGAACCAGAAGAACCAGAGGAACCAGAAGAGCCAGAAGAACCAGAAGAGCCAGAAGAACCGGAAGAACCAGTAATACCAGAAGAGCCAGAGGAAGAAGAGGAATTTGGAGATAGGCAGTACAGAATAGTACAACAATTGGAATGGGAAGAGTTAGTTATCGGTAGTCGTACATCTTCAAACAGCGGGCCGTCGACTGTGAGGATAACGAATCTTACAGATGCTGGATTTACTGTACTTTGGATATCCCAAAATAAAGAAAAGGGATATGTAAAATATGGTACATCCTCCTCAGAATTGGAAAATACTGCCCATGATCAAAGAGACAATCAGCTCTCACCGACAGGCACCTTCTATGTCCATAGCGTAAGGTTAGAGAGACTTCAAAAGGAGACAAAGTATTACTTTGAAATAGTCTCTGGGGAAGATACATATAACAATAATGAAAACAAATATTCTGCAACAACCCTTTCCATAGTTGACAACGCTCCTGCTTCTGTTTCAATAGTTGGGGAAGTCTCAAATCCTCCTAGCCATGGAGAGGTTGTAGTAATTGGAAGTATTACTGATGAAGATGAAACAGGCTCTTTAGGTACGACCTATGAAGTATCTACAGTTACCGATGAGGGAGGAAGCTGGACCATGTCTATTGCTGATATGAGATATACTAATTCAAGTGAATATTTCGAATATACAGATGGAGACACATTACTTTTAGAGCCATATACAACTGTAGAATCTAAAAAGCAGGAAGAACAAGTAGAAGGAATAGATCAAAGAGACATTGTGCTAGAAATTGTCCCAACAAATCCTGAAGATACTTTAGTTCAAAAAGTATCTCAACTAACTGATTACGGTTTAACAAACGATCCCTCAAAAGTAATTAAAACTTCAAATGGGAATACTCCGCAGACAGGTATATTTGATAGCTTCTTAGGTATAATACTAATAGCCCTGTCTCTTTTACTGTCGGGTATTGGAATAACAGTATTTTCTAAGAAAAGAGTTGATAAAAGTGATAAAATGTCAAATAACCTATGAAAAGAAGGAAAACAAATATAAAACCAATGTTCTTGCTCATTCTTCTTGCTGTATTTTCTTTCTTTGTAATTAATAAAACAGAGGGAATAGATTGGGAAGGTAAGAAGCAGAAGATGTATGAAAGCAAACCTGCCGAGTGTACAACTTGTAAGACAGGGGAGGGGATAAAAGAAATAATAGATAACGATTCTTCAATAAACTATGTTCTTCTTGATAGCTCACAGGCCATTGATGTAACAGAGGAATTTACAGGATCTGTTGAGGGAATAAGGGATTTTGGTTGTAGGGGGTTGGATCCAGCAAACTTTCTTTCTTCCAAGAGATATGTTTGTTCAACTTCGGGGGGAGGGGGAATAGACTTCTCTGAAGGAGATGCAAGCTCCGGTGGACAGGGTGTGTTGGTAAAAAAGAATTCAAAAATTAAAATCACTAAAGTTACTTTCCCTCTAGCACTATGGCTTGGGCAGTATACATACGTTGATAGTAACAAGCAGATTAGAAAAGATTCTCCTGATTACCGATCAAACGGACAGCAATTAGATCCTGAAATTGTCTCAAGGAGTCTTTCTCCTGAAGAAGCAACTCAATTTAATGATGAAATTTCGGGAACAGAAAAAGAGCCGTTTGTTGTTAAGGGGAAAGTGAAAATGGACACAGGACAGGTTGAGAATTTAGAGCAGGCAGAGGGCGAATATCAAGTTGAGAATGCTCCACACGAGCCGGGCTGTATCCTAAATGGTAAGCCCTGCGATTCTAAATTGGCTGTCTCTGACTACAATGTCGGGAAATCAAATTACATTGCTTCGAATCAGAAATATGGCGGTTATATGCTAGATCAAGCACCAGGAGGAGACAAAAAACCAGATTCTGCTTCTGAGGAGTGTTTAGTAGAAGGTCAAGATTATAAAGAGTTAAAGAATGGTGTGGTTACAACTTGTGTAAATGTTCCAGCCATTATTGCCGGTTGGTTTATGGAAACTTTTGGTTTGTCACAGTGGGAGAAATGTACCATAGGGGAAGAGATTCAGACAATAGATCCCAAAACAGGAAAACCTATTACAATAAATCAGAAATCAGGAGAGTGTGTAGATCCAAAGACACTCGGAATTAAAATGACACCGATTTTCGGGGATCCCGATGTTTGTGAAGATGAACTATGCGCAAATGCATATTTATCACAATCATACAAAGAGACACTTGCTCCTTCTGAGTCAAAGGGTGTTACAGTCTCAGGAAGTCCAAAAACTTCAACTATGTTTTTTGTTGCAACAGAGTGTGCTTTACAAATTGACGGGAAAAATGTTCCTGTCTTGTGTCTTTGGGACGCTTCCCCTATACTTTTAAACTACAAACTACAAGAAAAGGACAAAGCACCTAATCAGGAAGATTTCCCAAAGAGTTTTACATACTATTGGGGAAATGTAAGTCAGTCCATGAAGATTTCTTCAAAAGTTTATAGAGTAGATTAGTTAAATTATTAAAATAATATAATGAAAAGATTTGGTTTGTTTATTCTATTAAGCCTCCTATTCTCATCGGTACTCCTCCCTAGAGTTGTACTGGCACAGGAAGGAATGACGGATGAAGACCGAATAGACCCTGCCGGATTTTATTCAACACCCTCAGAGGTTTCAGATACCTTAAATGAGAATACTACAGGTGCTCAAAATGTAGAAAAGGCAGCAATTAAGGGGTTGACTGGACATGGTTTGGCTCTCTTGCAGAGTGCATATCCTTGCATGTTTAAAAATTGTGAAGAAATAGAAGATGAAGAAGCAAGGAAAGGTTTCTTGGGAGGACTTGAAGATAAAGTAATTGCAATGTTTGACAGTCAGCCATCAGTAAATGTTGTGGCTCACCTGGCTGAAGAGTGGGTCCCTGGATACAAAGATACAAATTCTGTTTATGCAAATGGAGTTGATGATTTGAAAGAAGCAAAAATAGTTGACCTTTGGTCATTTACTAGGAATCTTGCTTATGCTTTCTATGTTGTAATCATGATTGTAATTGGTTTTATGATAATGTTTAGAAACAAGATTGGAGGGCAGGTAATGGTTACACTAGGAAATTCTATTCCCAAAATAGTAATTTCACTCGTTCTAGTAACGTTTAGTTTCGCAATCATAGGTATTATCATTGATATCGGAGGAATTCTTAGGAATGTAATTTCTAATCTCTATTATCCTGACAATTCGGAATTAGCGATATCTGTTCATAACCCCTTCTTTTTATTAGGAGAGTTTGTTGGGAAGAGTTATTTTGAACCTCTTATAGAAGTTATGCCTGAGGGATTGGGGTTCGGAGGTATTCTGAAGTTTATCGCTGGGAAGATTTTTATTGAAGGGATTCTAGGTTTAATCACAACTCTCCTCTCTTTGGGTTTTGTTCTCTTTGGGGCCTTTAAGCTTTGGATTGTTTTACTTAAAGCTTATTTCTCTTTAATAATAAATGTTGTTACAGCACCTTTGACAATCGCTATGGGATCTTTGCCAGGAAATGATTCTTCCTTAACGAATACTTTTAAATCAGCGGCAAGGAATGTTTTGGTCTTTCCAGTTGCTTTCGCAATTGTCAATCTTCCATATGTTTTAGATAATGCAGGGGTTTCTTTGAAATTCCCGGAAAGCTTGGTTGGGGTTGACACGACAAGTGGAACTTTCCTCCCGACATTGATATTAGGTCTTGCGAAAGTTCTTGCAATATTTACTGCTGCCACAGCTCCAGAGATTGTCAAATCAATAATTCCAGCCACAGCATCTAAATCAGGAGTAGACTCTGCAGGTGCGATGAAAGGCGCTTTGTCAAAAGTTCCTTTGTTAGGAGGAATGTTTAAATAGTGATTATTTGTAACTAATTAAGTCAAATGCCAAAAAAGAAGCAATACGAAGATGCTATGAGTTCGGTATTTGACTTCATATTTACCGAATCAAAAAAGCCAATTAACAAACAGAGACCTGTAAAGGTTACAGGTGTTGATGGCACCTATGAATATGCTGATGCCATAGCTGCAGTTTTGGAGAATCCAGGAAAGTTTGTAAACAAAACAACCGTTGATGCTTTTAATGACTTAGTCAATCCAGAGATTGCTACAGTAGATTTAGGTCCAAAAGTAGATTTAGGTCCAAATGAGAAAGTCAAGTTTTCTTTGCTAAATGTGAAAAGTGTACTAGAAAACGACATGGGTTTTGTAGATAAAGCATTTGCGAAATTAGAAGCAGATCGTAAATTAGGGATGTTATCTTGGGCAGGAGAGCAACTATCTGGGATTGTGGCAATGACATGGGCAAAAAAATATGGATTAGATTTCGAAACTCAGAATGCACTTTTTAACATGGGTTCTCAAGATGTTCTACTAGATAAAAGACAGGCAGAGAAGGAGAAAAAGCTCCCCGCACAGGCAACAAATGCCTATTATCTTGAGAAAGTAGTCAAAGGTGAGTTCGGAGATTATCGTAATATCCCCGAGAGTGTATTTAAACGATCATTTGGAGATGAAAAAGGAGGACAGGTATATTCGGAATTACAAAAAGCTTTCAAGTTGTATGACGAGAAGGTAAGAGATAGAGCAAGTGCCGAAGATATCTCCAAAAGTATTAGCGATCTTGGGAAGAAAAACTATCAGACTCTTTATCCTGTATTTGAAAGCCATAACATGGCAATGAAAGAAGCCAAAGCAAGAGCAGAAGGAAAGGAAGAATTAGCGGATAAGTATAAAAGTGCACAAATTGGAGTGGACCTATTTGCTCAAAAGACCTTGCGAGATAAATATATTCTAAAAAAGAAAGATGAACTTGATACATACAGTAAACAATTAAAAACTTTGCTTAAATCGAAATCTTCCACTAGGGATCAGGATATAAAATTTGTCAGAACAAAAATTAAGGATATAAATAAAGAGTTAGGACTTTTTAAGCTACAAGAAAGAGCGAATGGACTTGGGAAAATTGAAGGGATGATTTCATCTGTTAAGGGGGTTTGGGAATATACAGCAGGTGGGCAACTTGTCCCGGCAATATTAACTGGAGATTTCTTTGATGATCGAAAAAATTCAGCCTTTGATAAACGTTTGCAACCGACGGAGAAAGCAAAGGGACTCTCTGGTGTAGAGTTTAAAGCACCTAAGAAGGGGAATTCCGTCTTGGAGGATAACTATTATCAGATGATGACAGACATGTACTATTTAACTCCTGCAGCATGGGTCAAAACTCTTTACACGGGAGAGGGATTCGCATACGGTGCTTTTAAGTCTAAACAAAAGTTATTGAAGTTATTAGATAAAAAGGGTTTAAAAGAAGCAGTTAAAATAGAGGATTTGTTGGGAGAAAAGGGTCAAGAATATATTGATTATTTGACTCAGATTTTGGATCAGAAGGATTTTAATTCAATTTCAAAATTTGTAAAAAATAATAAAAGGTTGGAGGATTTGGCAAAAAGATTTAGCTTCTTATCAAGAAAAAGGGATGAATTCTCACAAAAATGGCTCAAAGGGAAGATTCCAACCAGAATTGCAGAGCAGGTAAAGGGACTTCGGAATAAAGTTGGTGGATGGCTGCTAAAGAAGATGAAAGATGGCCCAGGAGCAAAATTGATTAAGGATTGGATGGCTAATGGTGCATTTAAGGTATTGATTATGGGGATAAAGACGTCTGTTAAAGCTTATCTAGCAGCTTTGACAGGTGGGACAAGTAAACTTCTTGATTTTTTAGTTGATGTTGTAATAGATTTTGCAATAAAGATTGGGACTAAAATTGCAAAGCCGATTGTAAAATTATATTTCTCATTGATTATTATTAGTATATTAACAGTTGTTGGACTGTTGGTTTTAGGGCCGTCCTTAATTGCGACTTTCGCAAGTAATCAATACAGACATGTTGCCCCGAATGAGGTTGTTCTGGGACAGACAGACTATAAAGTCCCCAAAGACGGAGGTGATGGAGGAGGTGGTACTCCATTTAATGGAGAACCTTTGCCAGATGGAGTCTCATGCTTGATGGGTTCCTCTCAACAGTATGATTGTACCCAAGGTGCTGGTGCTCCATTTAGTCATGGGGCTTTACCGAATGCTATCGATATAGGGTATGTGGGTTACTTCTATGCACCGTCTTTCTGTGGAGAAGGAAATTGCCAAATTATTGAGAATGGAGATTATCCTTACTGTAATGGATATGCTGGAGGACAAGTCGTCTTTGATGCTGAATATGGTGGTCACACTTACAGATTCAAACTTGTTCATGTTCAAATGGATCCAGGACTCTCTGTAGGGGATGAATTGGGAGCTGGGCAAATAGTGGCTAGAATAATGGATCATTCAGAGACTGGCTCTGCCTGCTCAACGGGGACTCACCTCCACTTGGAAATGTGGTACGATGGAGCAGCTGTTGATCCCATCTCAATAATGTCAGAGGATTCTGGAGGTGGAGGCTTTGGGTGTAGTTTTGATTCTTGTGGTAACTAGTATGAAAATAAAAACAAACAAAATAATTATAATTTTTTTAGTAGTTATTACTCTTGCAGTAATCCTGTTGTTAATAAAGAACAATAAAAAAGAGTACTTAAGCGAACCAGTTCCTCAAACTGCAGTTTCTTTTTCCAATAAAAAAGTTTCAATCAAGGATTTAGCGAAATGGGTAGAAAAAGAGGATTTTTACCTATGGGAAGTGAACAATGATATTAAACTACAAAATGTTGAACAAATAGCCTATGACAATAATCTAAAATTAATCAGGAGCGAAGAAGGTGTAATATCCCATTGGACAAAAGATTCTTCTCAATTAATATACAATCTCTCTGCAAATACTCTTACTGTTTTGGGAAAAGATCTGATTAAAATAGAGGGTTTATCAAATGTCACCTCTGCATCTTTTACAGAATTGTTTAAGAAATATTTTGATTTAGATTATCTCTTTGAATTATTTATGACAGAGAAAAAAGAAACAGGAGAAACCGTATTTTATGCAAAGAGATATCTTGACCAAACTAATTTAATTGAAATAGGATCTAATAATTTTCAAACTGATTATATTGCAGTCAAGGATGGGAAAATAGTGTATGCAAGTTTGCTACTAGCGCAGTATCAAAATACAAAGAAAATTCTTCCACTAATAGCTCGAGATGAGCTAGAAAGATATATTAATCAAGTTGATTATCCAAAGGATTTCTATCCACAAATGTCTATTCTTAACAATAATCCGATTTTTGAGGAAATAGAATATGTTGAATCGGAGTACAAAAAAGTACTTAATAATATTAATAATTGTAAAGCTGACAACATAAGTATCGTATATATCTACAAAAAAATGTCACAAAAATATCTTACTCCTGTGTATAAGTTGGAAGTACAGTGTGAGTTAAACTATGAGGGGGAAGTTTTCGCAATACCTAGCATAATGTATGTTAACGCTATACAACCAAAATTTGTTTCAACTGAGAATTAATGATTTTTTATTCTCAATTTACTAATATAGATAATCTTTGCTAATTGATGATAGAATTAATTATGAAAATCGCAAAAACCCTTATTTCTACAATCCTCCTTTCGATGTTTCTCACATCCCCTCTTTTTGCTTTTTCCTCATATTCCACTAAAACACAAAAATTTGATCTGTCCCTATCAGATCAAAGTACAACGGTATATACCCCTCCCGAGAGAATTTACATCACTCAAATTACAACCCAATCAAATAGCATCTCGAGAGATCCTTCTCTTTGGGTTAAAACATTGTATTACTACTTTATAACAAGACTATATCTCCCTGATATCCCATATAACTATCTAATTGATGAAAATGGAGCAATATACGATGGGAAAACCGGAGGTATCGGTGCAAATTTAAAATTTGAAGCTTTGGATAGCGTTATCTTAATTGGATATCTTTCTAATTCAAGCTCCCTATCTTCAAGAGCAGAAGCATCCCTTAAGGATTTAATTGAAACACTCTCTGCTGAATGGGGTGTCGAATCAGTTAAACCAGTTAAATTAAACATCTTACAGGGGGAAAACAAGCTTTCTTCAATCGAAATAGTGGATTCCTCTCCAGAATTTTCCAATTCGTTAAATAAAACTCTTTCAAACTTGAAATTAAGTTCGGACGAACACCATAACTATATTGCAAAAATAGAGAGTGTTGATTATCCGAAGGAATCAGTAATTGGAAGTAGGATTAAAATTAAAGTAAAATTTACTAATAAAAATACTTTTCCATGGTTTACTCAGAGCGAACCGATATACATTTCAACAAAGAGTGGAGAAGAGAGTAAATTGGCAATTAACAAGGTTTGGTCGAGTTTCAGCAAACCATTAGAGATTACTGGCAAGATTATAAAACCTGAGGAGAGTATAGAAGCGGAATTTGAAGTCGAAGCAAAAGTTTTGGTAGGAGAAATTAGTGAAACTTTTGTTCTTCAAAAAATTGGAGTCGGGAATTTCACTGATTCAGAATTTGAGGTAAAGTTTAATGTAATTAAAGGGAGTAATACTTTGGTCCAGGTATATTCCCCTCAGTACGGATTTGTAAATATTAGGACTTGTAGATGGTCAAGCTGTGAAATAATTGATAGCCCTAAAGAAGGGTCTGTCTATATATTGCTAGCAGAAGAGGAGGGTTGGTATAAGATTCAGTATGCACCAGGTGTAGAGGGTTGGGCAATGGGAAAATATTTCAAGAAGATTTAATCGATAAATATGAATCCAGATAGAATTCTAGAGGGATTAAACCCTGAACAAAAAAAGGCTGTAATGTGTACAGAGGGTCCTCTCTTGGTTTTTGCAGGGGCTGGATCGGGAAAAACAAAGGTAATTACGAACAGAATTGCATATTTAATCACTCAAAAAAATATTAAATCCGAGGATATTCTTGCGGTAACTTTCACAAAAAAAGCTGCCGGAGAGATGCAGGAGAGAGTAACCAAAATTCTTCAAGATTTGGGAGTAGAAGGAGAGAAAATCCCCCTAATTGGTACGTTTCATTCTATTGGAGCTATTATGCTTAGGCAAAATGCTGAGATTGTTGGGTTAGAGAATAATTTTTCTATATATGATTCAGACGATTCTGAAAATATGATTAAGGAGATTCTTTTAGAGCGAGATATAGATATCAAACAGATAAAACCCTCGGCTATCTCGTACTTCATTAGTTCTGCAAAAAATGACATGATTGCTCCTGAGCAATTTCCTTTTCATTATGGTGGTTTTATTGAAGACGTTGTTGCTGATATCTATCCTGTTTATCAAAAGCAATTGCAGGCTCAAAATGCAGTGGATTTCGGAGACCTTCTTTATCTAACTGTAAAATTGCTTGAAGAAAATCAAAATGTAAGGAGTAGATATCAGGAGAGATTTAAATATTTGTTAATAGATGAATATCAGGATACCAATACAGTTCAGTACAGATTTGCCAAACTTCTTGCTGAAAAGCACCATAATATTTGTGTCGTTGGGGACGATGATCAAGGGATATACGCTTGGAGGGGTGCAAATATTAAAAACATTCAATCATTTGAAAATGATTTTGAGAATGTAACGGTGGTAAAATTAGAGCAAAATTATCGATCTACAAAAAATGTAATTAAAGCAGCCGTAAATGTAATTCAGCAGAACAATAGTAGGGTAGATAAGGTCTTGTGGACTGACAACAATGAGGGGGAAAAGATATCAATATATCAGGCATTAGATCAGGAAGATGAAGCTGAATATGTGCTCAGTAACATCAGGTTGCTTCAGCAGAAGGGGGTTCAACTACGAGATATGGCAATTCTCTACAGAACTAATTATCAATCAAGAGCAATTGAAGAAGCTTTTCTTAAGTCTGGGATCCCGTATAAGTTGGTAGGAGGTTTTAGATTCTATGAGAGGAAAGAGATCAAGGACATTATAAGCTTTCTGAGATTTTGTTTTAACCCTAAGGACGAACTCTCGTTAGATAGGATATTAAATATCCCTCCAAGAAAAATGGGTCCCAAAGCGAAGGCAGAGTTGCACTCTTTTGCGAAGGAAAGTGCTCTTACGATCGGTGAATTCTTGATAGCAGCATATGTTTGTGAGAATAGGGAGAATTTGAAAGAGTCAGGATTCAGCAAGGATTTAATAGATTCTCTGTCTGCTTCTAAAGATAAATGGAAAAAATATTTGTCTGTTATTTCACTTTTTGGCAATCTATATTTCTACTCAAAGGGTAAAGAACTTATTGAAACAATCGATTATTTACTTGAGAGAGTAAGATATATTGAATGGTTTGATGATGGCTCTGAAGAGTCAATTATGAAAAAAGACAATATTACTGAATTAAAAAATGTTGCTTCATCGTATTCTAAAAAACATGGGATTTCGAGTATGGAGGTATTTCTAAATGAAATCAATATTATTGAACAAGAGCAGACAAAGAATCAGGATGGAACAGGAAATTACCTTAATTTAATGACTTTACATTCATCAAAGGGGTTAGAGTTTGATTTTGTTTTTATCATTGGCGCAGAAGAAGGTTTACTTCCTCACTCCCGATCGTTTTTGGAGGAAGAGGAGCTCGAAGAAGAAAGAAGATTATGCTATGTTGGTATTACAAGAGCCAAAAGAAAGCTTTTCATAACTTTTGCCGAGCAAAGATTAACAAGAGAAGGATTCTCCTCTCAATTGCCTTCAAGGTTTCTGGGGGAGATACCACAAGATATTTGTGAATATTACAGTTATAGGTAACCACATGTGTACCTTGAACTTAGTTCTCCGTATGTTTGAACATATTTTTTGTAAACTCCAGGCCACATTTTTGCAGGATCGGCACATTGACGAATCTTTTGTAAAGTTCTAAGGATTTGTGCTCTCCCGTCAAATATATTGTCATTAGGATAGATCTTGTACCACAAGCATGGGTCCCATTGAAACAAGCCCTTGTAAAATGACTTGTTGTTTTCTGCGTTACATCCAGATTCCCATCTCATTGTAAAACGAAGCCACTGTTTCTCCTCCTCCGTTGCATCTAGAGAATTTACAATCCCTTCCCAATAATCACATCTTGGCCCAAGCTGTGTTACTGATTGTGGAGAGTCATTTGCGCCTGAAAGGGTAAGAATCCTTTGAACTGCAGACTTCTCAACACTTTGTGAAATAATTTCTTCAGAAATAAATTTATCCCCAAGATAGAATTGCTCTACAGTTTGTATCATTCTACCGGCTTCTCCCTCTTGTTCGACAACTGTCTGGCTTACTCTAGGACAAAGGGAGGAACCTTTTGTTATTGTCCCAAAGGGTATTATCATCTCCCTCTCAACAAGTTTTGTATTGTATGTTTGAAGAAGAATATATGTATCGTTATAAAGTATATTTGATGGAGAGGTTGAAACAATTCGAATGTTATTACCCAAATGATAACCTAGAGAAAGTAGTGCATCTGCGGGTGTAGAACCCTGCGTTAGGTGTACTGAAGTATTTCCTTCTTGAGTTACAGTAACAATTTTTATCTTGCCATCTAATTTACTGTTTCCATTACGAAAAACTTCTTCAATTGGGAATGTGCTTCTTTCTGAGTAATTGTTAATGGGGTAATTCGAATCTAGTCTATAAATTAGAGCAAATGCTAATATAGTGAATACTACCCAAATAATTTTCTTCCCAAACATGGTAAACAATTCTATCATATGTCACGCAATTTGACATAAGTGTGCCCCTAAACTATATTTTAATATATGAAAGAGAAAATTCTTAAATTTCTACCTTGGTTTGTATTAATTCTTTTAATAGTCGCTGTTTCTCTGTATTTCTTTCTGGGGAAAAGGGTAACAGAAGGTGAAAGAAGTTTGTATGATGAAAAAATCAAGCAGGCTGAGTTGAATTTTAATGGTAGAGAGTATTCGGAAGCAATTAACCAATATTACGAGGCAAGTTCTCTGATACCTCAGGAATTTACTGCTTACAAGGGAATTGTTGATATCCTTTTGCTAAAGAATCGAGCCGATGAAGCCCTCTCAATTGTTAGGGAGTCTACTAGAGCTATATCTTCAAATGAAAGGTCGATTCTATATGATTTAATTGGTGATTATTATTATGACCTCGCAGATTTCAAGAAAGCAAAAGAAATGTATCAAGAAGGTTTGGGCCTGGGAGTAGAGAATCTAGAAGCAGAATTCGCTTTGGGAAAAGCACTAATAAATATCGACAGGATAGATGAAGGATTAAAGCAAATAGAAAAAAACGAATATGAGGGAGATATCGCTGTGGAAGCCAATTTGTTGCTATCCTATCTCTATGCACTAACTGATACAGAGAAGGCAAAGACACAAATAGGAAGTATTACTCCTTCAGGGAAATGGACTCCCTTTTATGATGAATTTGATAATTTACTAAATTCTCTGGATGACGACAAGAAATATAATGCAGTTAAACTATCAAGGGTATATCTAAATAGTGGATACCCATTTCTTTCATTAAATATTCTTAAAACAGTCGAAATGGATATTGCTCAGTATTTGGAAGGAGAATATTTCATGGGGATATCATATCAGCGAGTTGGGCAATACGACAAAGCTATTGAATATTTTGATAAAGCTTTGTCCTTGGGAGGAATGGAAACAGAAATCCTTTGGGGGAAAGCTAGGGCAAGTTATCTAAAAAACGATTTAGAAGGTGCGATAAATATGTATTCAAGAGCTGTGGAATATGGAGGAAAGGAGATATCTGCGAATTTAATTGATGAATATCTTTCCCTTCTCATTGAAAATAACCAAAACCTTAAAGCTGCAGATACAATTAAATCATTAACTACTAATCAAGAAAAGCCATACATTTATTTGTGGGGAGTAGAAGTAAACTATATGTTAGGTGAAAGAGCGAAGGTGGACTACTATATTGAGCAGCTTGGGAAATTGGAATTATCAGAAAATCAACAAAAGGAGTATCTATATTGGAGGGCCAGATTGGCAGTGGAGGATAGCGATACTACTGGCGCAAGCGTTCTTCTTGATCAGCTACTTGCAAAAGATAGGTACAATCCCAAATATTATCTTGTTCAAGGGATGCTAAAAGTTAAAGAGAGTGATATTGAGGGGGCAAAATCATCTTTTGAGAGGGGGATAGAGTACGATCTTTCGAATGTGATATCTCAAGAGGCTTCGAAACTGTTGTCTAATCTTAAATAGTCTAGTATAATCGCAATCGCGAAGGTAGTTATTCCCCTTCATTACTCGTTAATTTATCTTTTAAATATATGGATAAGAATACATACAATGTTAAGATGCCTTTAGATAAAATTAGAAATATCGGTATTATTGCCCATATTGATGCTGGTAAGACTACTACAACGGAAAGGTTGCTTTATTTTACTGGGCAGGTACATAAAATTGGAGAGACTCATGAGGGAGAAGCAACTACTGATTTCATGGCACAAGAGCAAGAAAGAGGAATAACAATTATGTCCGCAGCAGTAACTTGCTTCTGGATTCACGATGGAGAGAAATACAGAATCAACATTATTGATACCCCAGGGCATGTAGATTTTACAGCTGAAGTTGAAAGATCTTTGAGGGTATTGGATGGAGCTGTTGTTATTTTTGACGGAAGAAAAGGAGTCGAACCTCAATCAGAAACGGTATGGAGGCAGGCAAACAAGTATCATGTCCCAAGAATTTGCTTTATGAATAAAATTAACCTAATTGGAGGGAGTTTTGATCATAGTTTTCAAACAATTAAGGACAGATTAAGTAACAAGGCAGTTGCTGTAACATATCCAATTGGTAAGGAGCAGGAGCTCCATGGCTATGTTGATTTGATAAAAATGAAAGCTTACAAATATGAAGGTACTGATACTCCAGATTTAATAGAATGCCCAATTCCAGATGAGATTAAAGATACAGTTGCAAATTTAAGAAATACTTTGGTTGAAGCTTTGGCGGAGCAAGATGATGCCTTAATGGAAAAGTATTTTGCTGGGGAAGATCTTCCCGAAGCTGAGCTCTATTCGGCCTTGAGAAAAGGAACTCTTGCCGAGAAAATATTTCCAGTATTGGGAGGTGATTCAAGAACTGCTATGTCTAAAACACTATTGGATTACATAACAATATGTCTTCCTTCACCATTAGATGTCCCTCCTGTTAAAGGAATCGACCCCAAAACAAAAGAGGAAATTTACAGAAAACCAGACGAGAATGAGCCATTCTCAGCTCTAGTATTTAAGATTGTAAACGATTCTCATGTTGGGAATCTCTCATATTTTAGGATTTACTCAGGGAAGATAAATTCGGGGTCATATGTCTTAAACTCAACAAAAAATATTAAAGAAAGAGCAAGTAGACTAATTCTAATGCATGCAGATGACAGAGAAGAGGTTGAATCCTTGAGAATAGGGGATATTGGTGCTGTTGTAGGTCTGAAAGATTCTATCACTGGAGATACTCTTTGTGATGAAAAGAATCCAATCATTCTTGAACAAATTCAATTTGCAGAGCCAGTTGTATCACAGGCAATAGAACCAGCAACAAAATCAGATGAAGAAAAAATGTCAGAAGCATTGGCTAGGTTTGTTAAAGAAGATCCTACATTTAGAGTTAGTTCAAACAATGAGACAGGTCAAACTATTATCTCTGGAATGGGTGAGCTTCATTTAGATATCATTGTTGACAGAATGAAGAGGGAGTTTAATGTAGCCACAAGCGTAGGGAAGCCTCAGGTCGCATATAAGGAAACTATTAAACGAAGTGTAGAACAGGTTGAAGGAAGATATGTTAAACAGTCTGGTGGTAAAGGTCAGTATGGCCATTGTTGGTTGAAGCTAGACCCTAATGAAAAAGGCAAGGGTTTTGAGTTTATTAACGCAATAAAGGGAGGGTCAATTCCAAGAGAGTTTATTCCTGCAATTCAAAAGGGTGTTGAGGAAGCTATGAAGGCAGGTGTTACAGCTGGTTATCCAGTAGTTGATATCAAAGTCACAGTATATGATGGCTCTTACCATGATGTTGACTCATCTGAAGCAGCATTTAAGATTGCGGGTTCTATGGCATTCAAAGAAGGTATGAGAATGGGAGACCCAATTCTTTTGGAGCCTATTATGAAAGTAGATGTTGATACTCCTGACGCATATATGGGAGATGTTACCGGTTCTTTAAGTAGTAAGAGGGGTCAAATACAGGGGACAGAGAGTTTGGGAAACAGCATAAGTAGGATCACAGCCCTGGTTCCTTTATCTGAATTATTCGGTTATACAAGTGAGTTGAGATCTATAACTAGTGGTAGAGGAAGCTCAACTATGGAACCTTCTCATTATGCCGAGGTTCCAAGAAGTGTGGCTGAAGAGATTGCAGGCAAAAAAGTTTAGGAGTTTGTTTAAGATTTCTTTAAAGGGGGTAGATTGTTACCCCCCTTTTTCTTATATAGTTATTTCTTGTTATAATCATTTACTAAAATGACCAATTTACAAATGAAAAATAAAAGAAAAGATTTAAGAGATTCAGAACTATTTTCTCTTTTACAAGAAGGAAGAGTTCAGGAGTTTTTTGATGAGTTGGGGAAATTAATTGAATCTTTTGGTAAAGATGTAAAGAGTTTTAATCTCGATGATTGGGCAGTTAAATATTCAAGGGGTAAAGAGCAGAAAGCAATTAATACAGCAATTACAGGCAAGATTGAAGAGGAGGCGAAGAAATGGATTTGTCCTAGAATTCCTAGTTGGATTAATTCTGACCATTTGACGATATTAGGCTATATTGGTATTTTAATTACTTCCGTGGGGATAATAGTTGGTTTCGCAAATAGATGGTTTATTACTCTTGTCCCTTTGGGATTAATAATCAACTGGTTTGGAGACTCGTTTGACGGGAGTTTGGCTAGATACAGGAATAAAGGTAGACCTAAGTATGGATATTATATAGACAAGATAGTTGATTCTGTTGCAGTAATTACTTTGGCTTTGGGCTTTGGACTCTCAGGCTTTTTTAAGATTGAAATTGCATTACTCTTCGCATGCCTTTATCTTGCTCTTATGGCGCATGTTGATTTAGTTACTCATGTCCAGGGAGAGAACAGGAATGCATTTGGTTTGTTTGGGCCTACAGAGATAAGAATAATAGGGGTGTTTTTCTCTGTATATATGTTTTTTTCTAAGGTGATTTACCTTAACTTTTTTAATCATTATCTTACTCAATATGATATTGGTTTGAGTGTATTGATTTTCCTTATGGCATTAATCCTTTTTGTATCAATAGTTAAGAAAGGAATTGAATTGAACAAGATAGATACAAAAGATTGGAAATAATAGAGGGGAAGTTTTTGTAGGTTGTTTCCCAAAGTGCAAATTATAGTATGAAACACTTGCATTAATCTTCACTTTTTGATAACATTCATCGCAGGTTTGCAAATTGAAACCTGAAAATATCAATTAGGAATTAATATAATTAAATTTTTAACAATATATTCATGGCAGATTTTAATAGAACAAAGCCACACATGAATATCGGAACCCTTGGTCATATCGATCACGGTAAGACAACTTTGGTTCGAGGTATTCTTAATGCATTTGCTCCTGATAAGGACGAAGCAGCAAAAATGATTGATAAGTTGGACAAAGATCCAGAATCAAGAGCAAAATCAATTACTGTTGCTCCTGCACACGTAGAATTTGAAACTGAAACTAGGCACTACGCATTAGTAGACTGTCCAGGACACAAAGATTACATCAAAAATATGATTACAGGTGCAGCACAGATGGATGGTGCAATATTAGTTATCTCCTCAAGTGATGGTGCAATGCCTCAAACAAAGGAGCATATCCTTTTGGCAAAACAGGTTGGAGTCCCAAAGATGCTAGTATTTATCAACACATTTGGAGAAGCAGATCCCGAAATCCTTGAATTAATTAAGGCAGATGTCCAAGACTTACTTAAGAAGTATGGTTTTGATGAGAATTGTCCAATAATTGTTGGAGATGCACTTAAAGCTCAAAAGGGAGAGGAAGAAGGTCTTAATGCAGCTAAAGAGCTTATCAAAGCTGTTGATGAATATTTCCCAATTCCAGAGAGAGATATAGACAAACCTTTCTTGATGCCTATAGAAGATGTCTTCTCTATCGAGGGAAGAGGTACAGTTGTAACTGGAAGAATTGAGAGAGGAAAGATAAAAGTTGGAGAAGATGTAGAGGTTTTGGGAATGGGAAGAAAGACACAGAAGACTGCAGCTACTGGAGTTGAAATGTTTAACAAAACATTGAATGAGGGTCAAGCAGGAGACAATGTAGGTATTTTGCTTAGAGGTTTGAAGAGAGAGGATGTACAGAGAGGACAATTGTTAGCAGCTCCTGGAAGTGTTAATACTCACACCGACTTTAAGGCAGAGGTCTATGTATTAAGTAAGGAAGAGGGTGGAAGACATACGCCATTCATTACAGGATACAAACCTCAGTTCTACATCAAAACCGCTGATGTTACAGGTGAAGTAGTATTAAATGAGGGAACCGAAATGGTTGTCCCAGGTGACAATACTGAGTTTACTGTTAAATTAGTATCACCAGTAGGATTGGAGAAAGGATTCTCCTTCGCTATCAGAGAAGGTGGTCAGACAGTAGGACAGGGAATTGTAACTGAGATTTTGAAGTAAGGAATTAATTGTGGAGGGCAGGAAACTGCTCTCCACAATATTTAATTTAATTAAGCTCTTTTAAATAGAATGGCAAATCAAACTGCAAGAATTAGGGTCAAATTAAGAGGATATGACTCAATCGTTGTTGATAAGTCTGCGAAAAGTATAATAGAAACAGCTGTAAGCACAGGTGCAAAAGTTGCTGGGCCAATTCCTTTGCCAACAAAGAGAAGGCAAATTGCAGTAAACAGATCTCCATTTATTTACAAGAGCTCAATTGAACATTTTGAAATTAATACACATAAGAGGGTAATAGATATCATTGATCCTACCCCAAAAACAATAGATGCCCTGCAGCATTTACAAATGCCTGCTGGTGTTGACATTGGAATAGAGTAATAAATAAAAATATGAAAGCAATATTAGGTATAAAAAAGGGAATGACAAGAGTATTTAAGGATGACAAGGTAGTCCCTGTTACTGTTATTGATGCGTCTGATTGCATACTTTCATATATCGAAGCTAAAGGTTTTGAATTAGGATTAGGTGAAGAGAAAAACCCTATCAAATCAATGAAGGGTAAATATGGAGTAGCAAAAAAGGTTCCTGAGAAAAGGGCATATTTTAAGGGAGAATTAGAAGGTGATTTTAAAATTGGGGATGATATTAAGTCCGTTCAATTTGTAGCTGGAGACAAAGTGGTTGTAAGTGGGATATCTAAGGGAAAGGGTTTTGCCGGTGTAGTTAAAAGACACGGCTTTAAAGGGGGCCCTAAAACACATGGTCAGTCGGATAGATTGAGAGCACCCGGTTCAATTGGTGCCGGCACTACACCTGGGAGAATTTTGAAAGGAAAAAGGATGGCAGGAAGAATGGGACAAGAGAAAATAACTCTTTTGGGTAGAGAGATTGTTGATATAAAAGACAGTTTAGTACTAATAAAGGGACCGGTTCCTGGTTCGAAAGGAGATTTAATAGCAATATTTACAAAATAAAATGGCAGAGACGAAAAGTAAAACAAAAGTAGAGAAAAAGGTCGCTGAAATTAAAAGGAATCCTTTAGTTTGGGATTTACCTTACAATGCTGATCTTGTAGCACAGGTATTGTACGTTTACAGAAGTAATGAAAGAAAATCTACTGCAAATGTAAAAGGTAGAGGAGAGGTATCAGGAGGTGGTAAAAAACCTTGGAAACAGAAAGGTACTGGAAGAGCAAGAGCGGGTTCTACTAGATCTACGATTTGGGTAGGTGGTGGTGTTGCTTTTGGGAATGTGGGAGACAGAAATTGGAATAGAAAGATTAATAAGAAAATGGCAAAGAAAGCTACATGTGTGATGCTTTCTGAGAACCTAAGGAATAAAACATTAGAATTCATGAAGTTTTCTTTAAATGATGTGAAAAAATTAAGAGATGAAATGAAGAAAAATTCTTCAAAGTCCGCATTAGTAATTACTGACAATGTTGAACTAGGGAGAAAAATTAGAAATATTGAAAAACTTGATGTAGTCTCATCAGAAAAATTAAATGCAAAAAATATTGCAAAGAGAAAATATATTTATGTAGATAATGAAGTAATTGAGATGTTAGAAAAAAGATTAACAAATGAGAAATAAAACAATTGAATTACAACCTATGGTTTCTGAAAAAAGCTATGCAATGGCAAATGCCAACAATAAGTATACTTTTTTAGTTGAGAGATACAATAACAAAATTGAAGTCGCAAAGGCCGTGGAAAGTAAGTATAAGGTTAAGGTTGAGAATGTTAATAGTGTTGTAAAACCAGGGAAAATGAAAAGAGATCTTAAGACATATAAACCAAGAAGAGAGAGAGATATGGTAAAAGTAATCGTTACCCTTAAAAAGGGAGATAAAATAAATGAATTTTTGAAGATTTAATATGGCTATTAGAAAATTTAAACCGACAACTTCTACAAGAAGAAAAACAGCATTGGCAGATAGGTCTCATCTCAATAAGGATGGTGGGCCAAAGGGTCTAACAATCCCCAAAAAGAAAAAAGCTGGAAGAAATAATCAAGGTAAAATTACTGTAAGGCATAGAGGTGGTGGTTTTAAACGAAGAATAAGAATTGTCGATTACAAAAGAGATAAGTTTGGAATACCAGCAAAGGTTACGGGTTTGTACTTTGATCCAAACAGAAGTGCACATTTAGCGCTACTTCTTTATGCAGATGGTGAGAGAAGATATATAATCGCACCTAAAGATCTGAAAGTTGGGGACACAATTATATCAGGAGAAAGTACAGATGTGTTACCAGGTAATGCAATGATGGTAAAGAATATCCCTTCTGGTACAGCAGTCCATTCTGTTGAGAATATGCCAGGTCGTGGAGCAGTATTCGCAAGATCAGCGGGGCAGGTAATTATTGTACAGGGTATTGATCCTACTGGGAAATATGTTCAGTTGAAGATGCCTTCTGGAGAAATAAGATTGGTATTTGCGGAGTGTATGGCAACTATTGGCCAGGTAAGCAATGAAGATAATTTAAATGTCAAGTTAGGAAAAGCTGGGAGGAAGAGGAATTTAGGTTGGAGACCAGAAGTTAGGGGTATGGTTATGCATCCGGCAGAGCATCCACATGGAGGTGGTGAAGGAAAGGGTGTTATTGGAGGTGCTGCAAAAGATATATGGGGGAATCTGATTGGAACAAGAACAAGAAAAAATAGAAGAACTGAAAAGTTTATTATTAAAACAAGAAGAACTAAGAATAGACCTTACGCAAAGAAATAATTTATATTTAAGAAAATATGTCTAGATCGCTAAAAAAAGGACCATATACAGATAAAAAATTGATGGAAAAGATTATGAAAGCCAAAGAGACTGGAAGCATGGCTCCAATAAAGACATGGGCTAGGGCTTCTACCATTACACCAGATATGGTTGGAATGAAATTTTTAGTACATAACGGTAAAAAACATGAAGAGGTGTTGGTTGTAGAATCTATGATTGGTCATAGGCTAGGTGAGTTTTCTGCAACAAGGAAATTTAGAGGTCATGCGAAGAAGGGGAAACTTTCTAAAGTCTACGGAAGTAGCGGAAGATTTGAAGAAACTAAATCAGATAAATAAATATGGAAGACAAAATTGTAACAGTAAAAGTTAAAAATATTGCACAATCTCCTTTAAAATTAAGATTAGTTGCAAATTTGGTTAGAGGTAAAAATGCATCTGAAGCGATAGAAATGCTAACATTGCTATCGAAAAAAGGTGCCCCAATAGTTAAGAAGGCTATAATGTCGGGGATTGCAAATGCAAGGGAAAAGTATGGAGTAGATAAGGAGAGTTTGGTAATAAGCAAAATCACTATTGATGAGGCTAGGACTTTGAAGAGAACAAGATTTGAGTCAAGAGGTCGAGTATCAAGAATTGATAAGAGAAGATCTCATATTAATTTAGAATTAAAAGTTAAGTAACATGGGTAGAAAAGTAACACCAAAAGCTATTAGAATGGGAATAAATAGGACTTGGGATTCTGTTTGGTATGCACCCAAGAGAAATTATTCGAAAGTATTAGCTCAGGACTTAGAAATTCGAGAGAAAATTAACAAATCGATGAAAGATGCTGGGATTGACAATATCAAGATTAATCGATCTTTGAATAGAATGGAGATTCTTGTGTATGTTGCAAGACCAGGAGTTGCTATCGGAAGAGGTGGGGAAGGAATAGATCTCTTACAGAAGGAGTTAAAAAGGTTTGCTAAAATGGAAGTTGAATTAAAAGTTAGAGAAGTTCGAAAAGCAGATTTATCTGCCAGAATTGTTGCAAGATCCATTGCAGATGGAATTGAGAGAAGACAGCCTTCAAAATTAGTTGTAGCAAGTGCAAAAGAAAAGATAATGGCATCTGGTGCTAAGGGTTTGAAGATTTGGGTATCAGGAAGAATTAACAATGCTAGCCAGGCTAGGACAGTGAAAACAACTGCAGGTTCTGTTCCTGCTCAAACTTTAAGGGCAGATGTAGATTATGCAGGTGAAGTCGCTAAGACAATTGATGCTGGACTAATGGGAATCAAGGTTTGGATATATAGAGGTGAAAAAAATAATATGGACGAATCTGAAGAATAATATTTTAAAGTAAACATATGTTGCAGCCAAAGAAAAGAAAATTTGCAAAAGAGTTTAGAGGAAACATGGGGGGTGTTGCTACTGCAAATAACAAAGTTACATTCGGAGAATATGGACTTAAGACTCTAGAGAATGGATGGATAAATGCAAGAGAGATTGAATCTGCCAGAAGAGCGGTTGCGGGATTCACAAAAAGGAAAGGGAAAGTTTGGATTAAAATCTTCCCACATAAATCTTACACGAGAAGATCTGTAAACAGTAAAATGTTGGGTGGGAAAGGTTCCGTTGAGGGATATGTAGCAGTGGTGGTTCCAGGAACAATACTTCTTGAAATTGGAGGCGTTGATGAGAAGACAGCAAAAGAAGCTATGAGATTAGCTGGACACAAATTTTCAGTAAAAACAAAATTTGTAGAAAAAAGAGAAATATAGTTGAGAATACCGTAATTTATTGATAAAATACAAGCCGTTACAAAAAATGAAAGATATGAAAAAAGAGACAACTGAAAAACAAAGTAAAAGAAGAGAGATTGAGGCCGTTGTGGTTAGTATTAGTATGAACAAAACAGTGAAGGTAAGAGTCGATACAGTAGAAAGTCATGCAATATATAAGAAAAGGATTAAAAGGAAAAAGATTTATTTTGCTCATGCAGAAGAGGAGCTAAGCATTGGAGATAAGGTGGTCATTAAGGAGAGCAGACCTTTTTCGAAAAAAATAAGATGGGTTGTAATTAAAAAAATATAAATATGATACAGAGAGGGACAATAGTAAAAGTTGCAGATAACAGCGGGGCAAAAGAAGCTAAATTAATTGGAATACCAGGGGCTTCTAAAGTTAGATATGCCAGAATAAATGATGTTGTTGTTGTCTCTATTCAGAAAACAACACCAAATACCGGTGTAAAGGATCATGAAGTTCATAAAGCTGTAATAATTAGAACAACAAAAGAATTAAGAAGAAAAGATGGTACATATGTAAGATTTGATGATAATGCAGTAGTTTTAATTGATCCAAAGAATAAAACGCCAAAAGGAACAAGAATTTTTGGCCCAGTAGCAAGAGAGTTGAAAGAGGGGGGATTCGATAAAATTTTATCTTTAGCGCCAGAAGTGCTTTAAGAAAAACATATGAAAATTAAAAAAGGAGACACAGTAAAAATTTTATACGGAAAAGAAGCAGGCAAGCAGGGTGCTGTAGTTGCCGTTAGTCCTAAGAAAAACAGTGTAATTGTAGAAGGTTTAAATCTCTATAAAAGACATTTAAAAGGAGATGGTCGAACTAGAACTTCTGAAATTTTGACAATTGAAAAACCATTTGAGTTGTCAAAAGTTATGTTGGTTTGTCCCTCATGTGGGAAAGCAACAAGAGTAGGGGTAAGAAAAGAAGGGGAAAAAAATGTTAGAGTTTGTAAAAAATGTGGGAAAGAAATAGAGACTAAAGAAAAGGTCGTGGTAACTCCAAAGAAAGAAGAGCCAAAAAAGATAGAAGAAGAAAAGAAGAAAGTATCTAAAACTGTAAAGAAAAATAAGAAATAAATATGAATAGATTACAAGAAGAATACAATAAAACAGTAAGCAAGGAATTAATGAAGGAACAAAGCTATAGTAATGTTATGCAAGTTCCAACATTGAAGAAAATTGTTGTAAATGTGGGAGCTGGGGAGGCAGTGGACAATAAAGCTGCTTTAGATGAGATAGTCGAAATTTTAACAAGAATTACTGGTCAGAAACCTGTCGTTAACAAAGCAAAGAAAGCAGTATCAGCTTTCAAAATAAGGCAGGGGATGGAGATAGGTGTCTCGGTCACATTAAGAGGAGAGAGAATGTGGCAGTTTTTTGACAAATTGGTAAATATTGTTTTACCAAGGACAAAAGACTTCCGAGGTTTAAGCCCAAGGTCATTTGATGGCGCTGGAAATTACTCTCTTGGGATAGAGGATCATACAGTGTTTATTGAAATTGATCCGAACAACGTCTCGAAGATTAGAAGTCTTGAAGTAACAATTGTTACTTCCGCAATGAATGATAAAGATGGAAAAGCCCTTTTAGATAAATTTGGATTCCCATTCACAAAGAATGTCAACAGCCGCTAAAGAATACAAAGCAAGAAAATTAAAAGAAACATCTAAATATAGTAGTAGAGTTTATAATAGATGCGAGTTATGTGGGAGATCGAGGGGGTATATTAGACATTATGGATTATGTAGAATCTGTTTTAAAAAATTAGCTGGGGAGGGTAAAATCCCTGGAGTTAAGAAATCTATTTGGTAATTTAAAGAATAAAAAAATGAACGATTTAATAGCAGATATGCTTGCAAGAATACAAAATGCAATAATGAGGAATAAAGAGTTTGTTCCTGTTCTTAATACGAATATTAATAGGGACATATTAAAAGTTCTAAAGAAGGAAGAAATGATTAAAGACTTTAAGCTTAATGAGGATTCTAGAACGGTTGATGTCGAATTGTTATACGAGAATAAGGAGCCTGTTATTTCTAAACTTCAAAGAGTTAGTAAGCCAGGACAAAGAATATATGTTACTAAAAAGGAGATTAAACCAATAATGAATGGAAGAGGTATTTCAATTATTAGTACTTCTCAAGGAGTTATGTCTGGTTCTGTCGCCAAGAGCAAAGATCTTGGAGGTGAATTTATATGTAAAGTTTGGTAATTATGTCAAGAATAGGAAAAGATTTTATAACAATTGAAGAGGGAGTAGAGGTTTCTTTAAATGGTTTGACTGTACTTGTTAAAGGTCCGTTGGGAGAGATCAATATTACACTCCCAGAGCATCTTGAATTGAAGATAGAAGATAAGAGTTTACAGCTAAATAGAAAGGATGAAACAAAACAAGCCAAATCAGATCATGGTACATACAGAATGTTGCTTTATAACGCTGTATATGGTGTAAAAAATGGTTTTAGTAAAAATTTAGAATTAGTAGGTGTTGGATATAGAGCTAGACTTGATGGAGGGTTGCTAGTTATGAGCTTGGGTTGGAATCATCCAATTAAAATGACTCCTCCCGAAGGAATACAGATAGAGGTTCCAGAAGAGACAAAGATAACCATTAAAGGTTTTGACAAGCAAAAGGTTGGAGAATTTGCAGCGAAGATTAGAGAAATAAGAAAACCAGAGCCATATAAAGGCAAAGGTATTAGATATGAGAATGAATATGTAAGAAGAAAAAGCTCAAAAGCTAGTGTCGCATAAAATATTTTTTAATACAAATGGCCAAAAAAACTAAAAAAGAAAAAAGAATAAGAAGAAAAGCACATATCCGAAAAAAGATTCATGGTACTTCTATAAAACCAAGAGTTTTTGTTTTTAAGAGTAATCGGTATTTCTATGCTGGAATTGCGGATGATGACAAGAGTGTTGTTGTAAAGTCTCTCATGACTAAGAAAAATGAGAAAGATATTTTGTCTATGACTAAAAAATTTGTAACTTTTTGTAAAAAATATGATGCATTGGTTTTTGATAGGAGCGGATACAAATATCACGGATTGATTAAGTCCTTTGTAGAAGAACTAAGAAAAGAAGGAGTTAAAATTTAGAAAGAATAATATGGAAGAAAAGAAATTTAAGAAAAATAGAGAGAAAAGGGTATTTGATAAGAAGACTCTTCCAGTAAGAAGAGTTGCAAAGGTTACAAAAGGTGGCAAGAAATTAAGATTTAGTACGGTCGTTGTAGTCGGTGACAGAAGCGGAACTGTAGGAGTTGCTTTGGGAAGAGGTGCAGATGTTAGAACAGCGGTTGAACAAGGAGAGAGACTCGCAATTAAAGGGGCAACTAAAATTGAACTTGCTGGTGATACCATACCTCATGAGATAGTCCAAAAATTTGGTGCTGTAAAGGTTCTACTTAGACCAGCAAGACCAGGTACTGGTGTCATTGCAGGTTCTTCAGTTAGAACAGTTCTAGAGTTGGCGGGCGTTGATAATGTGTATGGAAAGATTTTGGGAAGTGCAGATGCAAATGGAAATGCTTACTGTACCTTTAAGGCACTCAAAGCTTTAAGAAGTGCAAGAGTACTTTCAAGGATGCAAAAGATGAGAGACAGGATTACTCTAAAAGAAGAAACGGAGAAAGAGAGAAGAGCAAAAGAAGAGAAAAGAAGAAAGAAAGAGATGGAAAAGAAAAAGACTCAAAAAAAGAATAGATTTGAAAAGGTAGATCGAAGAAAAGTTGTGACAAAGATAGATAAAAAGATTGAAGATAAAGTTAGCAATAAATAGAAATGAAACTAAATAGTATACCAAAAAGAAAAAACAGAGTAATGCCAGGAAAAAGGATTGGAAGGGGATATGGATCTGGAGTTGGTGGTCATACCGTCGGAAGAGGAACAAAAGGTCAGAAGTCTAGAGCAGGGCATAAATCAACAAGATTCTTTGAAGGTGGGAATGTACCTTTCTTTAGGAGAATGCCAAAGTACAAAGGATTTAATCAGCCACAAAAAGTAGAAGCTCAAGCAGTTAATCTTGAAGTTTTAGATAAAGAATTTAAAGATGGAGATTTAGTAAATTTAGAATCCTTAGTCTCAAAGGGAATTGCAAGAAAAAATTCGAAAGTTGTTAAAATCCTCGGAAAAGGAGAAATTACAAAGAAACTCAAAGTAGAGGGATTGAAGATTTCGGAGAGTGCCATTGAAAAAATCAAAAAAGCTGGTGGTTCAATAAAATAACCTCCTAACATCATGAACAAATTGATAGAGAGAATCAAGCATATTTTAAAAACAAAAGAGATTAGAAGCAAAATTCTTTTTTCCTTGTTGATTTTGTTGATTTTTAGATTACTTTCCTCTGTCCCTGTTGCGGGAATTCCTGCAGAGGCAATCAAGAGTCTTTTTGAAGGGACTAGCATGGGTGATGTTTTGTCTGCTGTCTCTGGTGGTGTCTTGGAAACTGCCTCAATTGTGGCGATAGGATTAACCCCATATATCAATGCATCAATCGTTTTTCAACTATTGGGAACAGTTATTCCAGCTCTTGATGAAACAAGAAAAGAGGGACCTGAGGGTCGAAGAAAGATTTCTATGTACACAAGGTTGTTAACAGTTCCGTTGGCAATACTTCAATCTTTTGTTATTTATTCAACCCTATTAGGGTTTGGATTGATCACAAAGTTGGGTCCTTTGGAGTTGGCAACGATGGTTGCTACGTTTACCGCAGGTTCAGTTGTTATGATGTGGTTTGGAGAGCTAATTTCCGAGAGTGGTCTCGGAGGTGGTACTTCGTATTTAATTATGTTGGGAATTTTAGCAGGAATCCCAGGGTCAATACGTTCAAACTTCTTAACAATGGACAATCTACAAAAAACTCTGTTTATTGTGATCTCTCTTATTATGGTTACATCGGTAGTTATAATTACTACCGCAGAAAGAAGGGTTAAAGTGCAATACTCTAGAAGAGTTAGGACAGGAGGGGCTTTGGAGAGCTATATCCCAATTAAACTGACACAATCTGGTGTTATGCCAGTAATATTTGCTATGGCATTTCTATCATTTCCTCAATTAGTGGGGAAATTTTTAGTAAGTAAAAATTACAATGAAGGGTTAACAAATGTAGCTGAGAAAGTTTTGGATTTCATAAACAATCCTTATATTAAAGATGGCTTAACATTCCTATTGGTCATTGGTTTCTCCTTTGTGTATCTTTCAGTTGTATTCAAAACCGATGAATTAGCAGAAAATCTTCAAAAACAGGGAGCATTTATTCAAGGTATTAGACCCGGAGAAAACACATCGGATTATTTACGAAAAATTAGCCTTAGATTAGCTGCTGTAGGAGCAATTTTTCTTGCTCTTCTGTCAATTCTTCCCGACTTGTTTGTTAGGGTAGGACTTGTAAATGGGGCTGTTTTTTCAGGGACAGGACTGCTCATCGTAATAGGTGTTATTCTTGAGGTAAAAAGGCAGGTCGAATCAATGGTTACGACAAGAAGTTATGATAGATACCTTTAAGGGTTAGTGATTAATTCATAATAATTACATATGAATCGAGTCCAAAATAATCCAAGAACAATTCTTTTTCATGGTCCATCAGGATGCGGTAAGGATACACAAGTGGAATTCCTTGTAAAGAATTTCAATTTCGAGAATATTGGAACAGGCCAGATGATTAGAAAGCTTTTCGAAGAGAATGATAAAGATGCTTTGGTGGCTACAAAGGAATATACTTCAAAGGGACTCTTTGTCCCAAACTCGTTAGTGTATAAAGAGATGTTTCCCAAATGGCTAAAAAGGTTTGATGGACAGAAGAATTGGGCATTTGTTTCAGTAGTAAGGGATGTTGGTCAGATTGAATTATTTGATAATCTGTTAAAAACACAGGGAAGAGAATTAGACTTATTTATTCATTTTGTGCTTTCTGCGGATATTGCCATTGAAAGAATGTCTTTAAGAAAATATTGCCCTAAGTGTGGTGCAACCTATCACCCAAAGTTTAAAAAAGAACAAGAGGAAGGAAAGTGCGATTTGTGTGGTACTGCTTTGACCCAAAGAGATGATGATCAACCACAAAAAATAATTAGTAGGCTTGAAGAATACAACAGGACAATACATCCCATTCTTAAAGTATATGAGGAGAGGGGTTTGCTAGTTGAGGTTGATGCAACGCCAAGTATTGAAGAGATACACAAAGAAATTATCAAGATTTTGCACTTGTAAAAAAAACTTTTTTTTGCTATTCTTACCTAGTCTCTTTCAAGGACTTCAAACAATCTAGTATTTATACTATTTTGTTGATTTACTAGTCTTCTTTTGGTATAATTCCAAAGATTCCACTAGTGTGGATTATTGACTAACTATGAACGAAAGTAAGAAAGTTTTTGAATTTGATGGAATTGTGAAGGAGTGTTTACCAAATACTCAATTCATTGTTGAGTTGGATGTAAACGGCTCTAAGCATGAAGTTATCGGTTATCTCTCAGGGAAGATGAGAATGCACTACATTCGAATATTAGAGGGAGATAAGGTGAGGATTGAGATGACGCCTTATGACAAAGAAAGAGGCAGAATAACATATAGATACATGAATTAAATGAAAGTAAGAGCTTCTGTAAAAAAGAGATGTCCTGATTGCTATTCTGTTAAGAGAAAAGGCAGAGTGTATGTTTATTGTAGAAAAAACCCAAATCATAACCAAAGACAGGGTTAATTATTAATTTATACTTTTTTAAAATGGCAAGAGTCGCGGGAATTGAAATACCAAATGATAAGAGACTGTGGGTCTCTTTAATGTCAATATACGGGATAGGTGAGGTTACTGCAAAAAAGATATGTAATGGGGCAAATGTTAAAGAAGTAGAATTTGTAAAGGACCTTTCTGAAACAGAATTAGATAGAGTAAGAAAATACATTGAAGAAAATTTTAGTGTCGAAGGAGAATTAAGACAGGAAAGATTTAGGGACATTAAAAGGCTAAAAGATATGAGATCCTATAGGGGAATTAGACATAAATTAGGTCTTCCAGTAAGAGGTCAAAGAACTAGACATAATGCTAGAACGAGAAAAGGAAAGAGTAGGCCTGTCGGAGGATTAAAGAGAACTTTAGATAAAACATAGTACAGAAAATGGCAACAGATAAAAAAACAAAAAAATCAACCAAGGGAAATGTTCAGAGTGGTATTGCAACAATACAGTCCACTTTTAATAATACAATTATCACTTTGGCTGATGAAAATGGTGAGGTTCTAGGTCAGGGAAGTCCTTCAATGGTAGGATTTAAAGGTGCAAAAAGAAGCACAGCATATGCTGCGACTAAAGCTGCTATGGATGTTGCTGAGAAAGTTATTAAGAAGTACGGGCTAAAAGAAGTCAAAGTAGTTATTAAGGGCCCAGGAGCTGGAAGAAATGCTGCTGTTAAGGGTCTAGATTCTGCAGGGTTGAAAGTGACGATGCTTATTGATAAAACACCAGTTCCACATAATGGATGTAGACCGAGAAAAATTCCGAGAAAGTAATTTTTATTTGTATTTTTTAGATTCATGGGTAGATATACAGGACCAAAAGAAAAATTAAGTAGAAGAGAAGGAGTTGAATTACACCTTAAGGGTGCAAGATCATTCTCCGATAAATCAGGGTTAAAAAGAAAGCCTTTTGCTCCTGGACAACATGGGAATCAAAGAAGGGCAAGATTGTCAAACTATGGATTCCAATTAAGAGAGAAACAAAAGGTTAAAAGGACATACGGTTTAAGAGAAAAGAATATGGTTGCAGCATATAAAGAATCTGATAGAAGGTCAAAAATTAAGAATACAGATAAAGGTCTAGAATTTCTCAGATTGTTAGAGTTGAGGATGGATAATGTTCTCTATTTGGCAGGCTTAGCTCCTTCAAGAGCTGCTGCGAGGCAGTATATTACACATGGTCATGTGAAGTTAAATGGACATAAAAATTCGGTTCCCTCTATCGAGATTAGAGAAGGAGATTCAATTGAACTAAAAAAGGCAAAGTTAGCTCCTAATGAGAAATTGTTTAAGACTCCAGATTGGATTGAAACAAAGGATTCTTCATGTAAAGTAGTAAGATTGCCGATTAGAGATGATATTGATGAAGGGATTAAGGAGAACTTAATAATTGAGTTCTATTCTAGATAATTTTATATTTTTACTAAATGGAAGCGTTTAAAGATATTAAGGTTACAATTAAAGAGGAAGCTGGAAATTATGGTCTTTTTGAAATTTCACCATTACCAAGAGGATACGGTCATACCTTGGGGAATGCATTAAGAAGGATTTTGTATTCAAGCTTAAAAGGTGCTGGAATTACATCAGTAAGTATTAAGGGTGTTGATCATGAGTACTCAACACTTGAGGGTGTCCAAGAGAACATGATTGATGTGATAATGAATTTGAAGCAAGTTAAGTTTAGTACAAAGTCTTCCGAACCAGCAGTTTGCAAACTATCAGTAAAAGGGAAAAAAGAAATTACTGCAAAGGATATTGAAACCTCTGGTGATTATGAAGTTGTAAACAAGGATTTGCATATTGCAACTTTAACAGATGCATCTTCCTCTATGGAAATGGAATTTACCGTAGAGTCAGGTGTTGGATACAAAATTATTCCAACGAGCGGGAGAAAAGAGATTGGAGTGATTCCTTTAGATTGTGATTTTACCCCAATTGAAAAAGTAAGCTTACTTATTGAACAGGCACGAAAAGGGCAGGAAACAGATTTGGATGCAGTCCTTATAGGTGTAACAACAGATGGGAGTATAGCTCCTAAAGATGCATTGTTAGATTCTGCTAAAATCCTTCAGGAATTTGCAGGAAAAGTAATGATTGCAATGGGAATGGCTCAAAAAGAAGTCGAAGCTATACAGGAGGAAGTAAATACACCTCAAGTTGAAGAAGTTGGCACAGTTGCTCAGGATGATGAAATTGGTGGATGGAAAGTTGAAGAATTACCCATATCAAAGAGATCCAAGACTGGGTTGCTAGCAGGTGGATTTAAGACTGTTGCTGATTTGAGAAATACCACTGCAACTGAGTTGCTAAATCTCCCAGGCTTTGGTAACAAATCTTTAAATGAGATCTTAGAGCTATTAAATGAGTACGGTATTAATATTAACAACTAATTTTGAATGTATAAAAGAGTAAAAAAAGCAAAATTAGGGAGAAAGATGGCACATAGAAATTCTCTGAGGCAAAATCTTTTAATTTCATTGTTGCAAAGAGGCCAAGTTGAGACAACATCTCCAAAAGCAAAAATTTTAAAATCAGACATGTCCTCTCTTCTAGAGGAAGGTAAAACAAAATCTGAGGATCTAAATTTTAAAAAAAAGATACATAATACCTTAGGTAATTCTGAATTGATAAAGAAGTTCTCCGAATATGTTAAAAGTGAGAAGGTTGGAGTGACAATTGTAAAAATCGGTTTCAGAGCAGGAGATAATGCAGAGAAATCAAGAGTATCTTTAATTGGAATGGATAAGAAGAAAAAGGCAACAGAGAAGAAAGTAGAAGGAAAGAAAGTTAAAAAGGAAATTAAGAAAGAGGATAAAAAGAAATCACTTGATGTTGATAAAAGGGTTGATAAAACGGCTGTTGTCAAACATGGAGACAGAGCTAGAACAAGATCAGGACTTTAATTATTAGTTACTACATATGAAATACAAAACAGTTTGGACAAAAAAAGAGAATATAGAAAGGAAGTGGTATGTTGTTGATGTTAAAGACCAAATTCTTGGTAGAGTTGCAACAAAGATAGCATCATTGTTAATAGGCAAAGAAAAACCAGAAATTGTCCCTGATGTAGATTGTGGAGACAACGTAATCGTAATCAATAGCGATAATGTGAAGTTAACAAGAGGTAAAGAACTTAATAAAATGTATTATAGACACTCAATGTATCCTGGTGGCTTTAAAGAAACTACATGGCAAAGACAGATGGAAAAGGATTCAACGAAGATAATTACTGATGCAGTTAAGAATATGCTGCCAAATAATAAATCAAGAGATGCGAGAATTGCCAGATTATATGTCTATAAAAATTCTGTTCATAAACATGGAGGACAGAACCCAATCGAGATTAAATTTAATTAATTAAACAGAAGTGAAGTATTTTGAAGGAATAGGAAGAAGGAAAAGATCAACTGCAAGAGTTAGGATTTTTGCAGGAGATAAAACATCAACTATTAACAATAAGCCAATAGACGAGTTTTTTGGAGGGAAAGAAAATGTTGATAATATTGTAAATAAACCGTTAATTGTTACTGGCCTTGATAAGAAATTCTTCTTTACTGCTAAAGTTAATGGAGGAGGAATAACGGGACAGTTAGAAGCCGTAAGATTGGGTTTGGCAAGGGCAATCTATGGAATGGATTCCGAATTAAAGTCAACTCTACGAAAAGAGCATCTTGTCACAAGAGATCCAAGAGAGGTAGAGAGAAAGAAATATCACCACGTTAAAGCAAGAAAGAAGCCTCAGTTCTCAAAGAGGTAGTTTCATTCTTTTTGTTAAATTCACATTTGAGTTATTGTAATACTTAAACGTATCTTCTATTATGAAGTATGTTAATTTTTCATTTCAATTAATATGGAAAAGAAAAAGTATTATAAAATAGTTGGAATCTGTATCCTCTCCTTAGTCGGATTGGGGATGCTCTTTTTTATCGGTGTGGTTTTGCTAAGGAGTGTAGCAACAATCACGGGGGAAGGAACTTCTCAAGAAGAATCATACTCTTTGGACGTAGATTCTGTTGGAAGGGTCTCTCCTAATGTGCCTACTTCTTCCCCATCTGTTGAAAAAAACTTAGTAGCCGATCAAGCTACTCCAAATAGCGCCCAAGAAAAAAATGTAATAAGAAGGGGACAGATAGGATTTAGTGCAGATGATATTGATAAGACGAAGGAAGAGGTTCAAACTGTAATAGATAAATATAGTGCAGAGATATCAAATTCTTCTGATCAAGGAACTGGGAGATCAAGAAATGTAAGCATTGTAATTAAAGTAGAAGAGGGATCTTTCGATGAGATGTTAAGTGATTTGGAAGGAGTTAAAGCCGAAAAAATCTTTTCCTCAGTTAGTTCAGAAGATGTAACTGAACAGGTGATGGATTTGGAAGCAAGGTTGAATACTTATAAAAATACTGAGAAGCAACTACTTGAGATTCAGAAACAGTCAACGAATGTTAAAGATACAATGGAGGTCTTTAAAGAATTAAATGAGATTAGGTACGAGATTGAGGCAACTGAGTCACAATTAAAGTACTATGCCAATCAAACAGATTACTCAACAATAACGGTCTCAATTTCTCAAAGCAGTGTTGGGACTTTCGAACCTGAAGAGAAATGGAAGCCATTTGGAGTTTTGAAAGATGCTATCAGAGCACTTGGGGAATTTGGGAAAGGATTGATAAATTTTGCAATTTGGTTAATAGTGTTTGGGATACCAATAACGTTTACAATTGTATTAGTCATTTACCTTGTAAAAAAGGCTAGGAAATAGTAAAATCTTGTTGTATAAGTACTAT
>ERZ795055.397-NODE-397-length-42758-cov-5.695220_pt1 | contig 42758 bp, 35 predicted proteins | sample MGYA00375139_ERZ795055 | MGnify/ENA primary metagenome ERZ795055 (study PRJEB30184, sample SAMN05720283) | anaerobic digester metagenome | isolation source: active sludge of municipal wastewater-treating anaerobic digesters | place: USA | collected 2015-01-23 ... | reverse complement strand
GCCCGTGACGGTGCGCGACGAGCTCGAGAACACGCGGGTCTACTGCGAGATCCAGACCATCCGCTTCGGCGATGGCCTGCGCTACTCGTGGCGAGTCGACGAGGCCGTCCTGGGCCTGGGCTGCCCGCGTCTGGTCCTCCAGCCCCTGGTGGAGAACGCCATCGAGCACGGCTTCGCCGGCGGGGCGAAGCGGGGCGCGATAGCCGTGGCCGCGTCGAGCGCGGGAGGCCGCGTCGAGCTCTCGGTCGAGGACGACGGGGCGGGCATCGCCGACGAGGCCCTCGCCGAGCTCGAGCGCAGGCTCGCGGACGAGTCGGCCGCGGCCGAGCACCTGGGCCTGGCCAATACCTTCAAGCGGCTCCGGCTGACCTACGGCGAGGAGGCCGCCTGCGCGGCCGCGAGGCGGCCCGAGGGCGGGACGAGGATCAGCCTCTCGTTCCCGACTCCCGGCCCTTCCTCCACTCCCGAGGACCTGAGCCGAAGTACGAGCGGAAGGCCCGGCTGAAGTTCTTGGGATTGGAGTAGCCGAGCTCGGCGCTCGCCGCGACGACGCTCTCGCGGCGGTCGGCCAGGAGCCTCGAGGCCCGCTCCATGCGGCTGCGCAGCACGAAATCGGAGAAGCGCTCGCCGGAGCGCTCGCGGAACCAGGTCGAGAGGTAGGCCGGGCTCATGCCGACGGCCTTCGCGGCCCCCTCGAGGGAGCAGGAGCCGAGGTTGCCGCGGACGTAGTCCCGCACGATCTCGAGGGCCCCGCCGGAAGGGAGGCTGCCCGGCCGCCTCGCGTCGAGCTCGGAGCGGAGCGACGAGAACAGGGAGCGGAATTCCGCCATGGAGGGCGGCTTGACGAGGTAGGCCCTGACCCCGCATTGGATCGCGTCCTGGGCGTACTCGAATTTCCGGAAGGCGGAGAGGAGGACGACCGGGATGCCGGGGCGCTCGAGGGATATCCAGCGGGCGAGCTCGAGGCCCGACTCGCCGGGCATCCTGATGTCCGAGAGGACCAGGTCGACGCCGCCCTCCTCCACGACGAGCCGGGCCTCGGCGGCGTCGGCGGCCTGGGCCTTCACCACGAAGCCGAGCTCGTTCCAGGGATAATAGGCGGAGAGGGCGCGCCGTATCTCCGCCTCGTCGTCGACCACGAGGACCCGGTACATCCCTCGATAGTAGGGGCCATCCTTCGATGCGGTCAACGGCGATTCCTTGAGAAATGATACCTTTCGCCAAGGGAACGGCCCTTACCGGCCGGGGCCCAGGGGCTAGAATGGAGCATCGTTTCGCGTCGCAAGGAGGCAGCATGAACAAGCGGATAGCGGCTATCCTCTTCCTCGCCCTGGCCCTTTCGGCAGGGGCCTTCGGCCAGAAGAAGGTCGACCTCAAGATCGCCTGGTGGGGCTCCCAGGTCAGGCACGAGGCCACCATCAAGGTGATCGAGCTCTACCAGAAGCTCAACCCGAACGTCTCCATCACCTACGAGTTCGCCGGCTTCGACGACTACTGGACCAAGATGACGACCATGGCCGCTGGCGGCCAGCTCCCCGACGTCATGCAGCAGGATTACTCGCGGATCGCCGAGTGGCAGAAGCGGGGCCTCCTCGAGCCCCTCGACCCCTTCGTAGCCGACAGGACGCTGAAGCTCGGCGGCGTGGCCAAGCCCGTCCTCGACTCGGGCACCCTGGACAAGAAGCTCTACGCCCTCAGCCTCGGCTCGAACAGCTACTGCATGATGCTCGACGTGGACGCCTTCAAGAAGGCGGGCGTGCCCCTGCCCGCCCAGGATTGGACCTGGGCGGATCTCGAGAGGATCGCGATGCAGCTCCACGCCAAGCTCGGCATCTGGGGCGTCGGCGGCGGCTTCGAGGTCGACGAGCTGGCCTGGAAGGCCAACTACCTCGGCCTCGGGCAGACCATGTACACTCCCGACGGCAAGGCCCTCGCCTACAAGGACGACAAGGCCCTGGTCGACTTCCTCCACATGATGCTCCGCCTCGTGAAGGCGGGAGCGGCGCCCAGCTACCAGGAGTACCTCGCCAACCTGGGCGGCGCCACCGGCAACGTCCAGCTCGACGCCATCGTCACCGGCAAGTCGGCCATCGAGGCGGTCTGGTCAAACCAGGTCATCACCGTGGCCACCGCCGCCGGCGCGGGCCGCAACTTCGCCGTCGTCCACCTGCCCCGGCACAAGAAGGGCGGCATGGCCAGCAACTTCATGAAGCCCTCGATGTTCTTCTCCGTCACGAGCCAGTCGAAGAACAAGGCCGAGGCCGCGAAGTTCATCGACTTCTGGACCAACGACGTGGAGGCGAACAAGATCCTCAACGCCGAGCGCGGCGTGCCCGTGGACGCCTCCGTCCGCGCCGCCCTCAAGGAGATCGTCTCGCCGGTGGTCAAGCTCGGCTTCGAGTACATCGACCGAGTGGCCAAGGACGCGGCGCCGACGCCGCCCCCGGAGCCGGCCGGCCACGCGAACATCCGCCAGAACGTCTACGTGCCCATCATCCGCGAGCAGGTCTTCTACGGCGTGATCAGCCCGGAGGAAGCCGCCAAGCAGCTCCGCGAGAAGGCCGCCGCCATACTCGCCGGGAAGTGATCGACGAGGATTAAAGAGAGGCACAGAGGCACAGAGAAGGGAGAGAATTGTAAGCATGGTCCTGTCTGTTCTCTTTCCCCCCTTTCTTCCCTCTGTGTCTCTGTGCCTCTCTTAGCTCTCTTCCCTCGATGGATTCAAGACTTTCTTTGTCCGTACTTCGGGCATGGATCAAGGAGCGATACGAGGATGGCTAACGTTAGGCGGCGGAAAGACGAGGCGGCGGGCTATCTGTTCATCGGGCCATGGCTCTTCGGCTTCCTGGTCCTCACCCTCCTCCCCATCCTGGCGAGCCTCTGGCTCTCCTTCACCGACTACGACATCCTCTCCCCGCCGCGATGGGCAGGCCTCAAGAACTTCGGGACCATGTTCCTCGCCGATCCCCGGTACTGGAGATCGGCCGCCGCGACGCTCTACTACGCCGCCTGCGCCGTGCCCCTGCGGCTCGGCGTGGCCCTCGGCGTGGCCATGCTCCTGAACAAGAACCGCAGGGGCGTCGCGGCCTTCCGGGCCCTGTACTACGCCCCCTCCGTCGTGGGCGACAGCATAGCCGTGGCCGTGATGTGGCGGCAGATCTTCGGGGGCGAGGGCCTCCTGAACTCCCTCCTCCGGCTCGCCGGCCTGCCGGGCAAGCGCCTATGGCTCGCCGACCCCCGTTTCGCCATCTGGACCCTCATCCTCCTCGCGGCCTGGCAGTTCGGCTCGGCCATGCTCATCTTCCTCGCCGGCCTCAAGCAGATCCCCGGCGAGCTCTACGAGTCCGCCTCGATCGACGGCGCCGGCCCGGCGCGCAAGTTCCTGAGGATTACCCTGCCCATGCTCACGCCCATCATCTTCTTCAACCTCGTCATGCAGATGATCAACGGCCTCATCGTCTTCACCCCGGCCCTGGTCATCACCGACGGCAAGCCCCTCGACACCACCAACTTCTACGCCCTCTACCTCTACCGCCGCGCCTTCGAGACCTTCCAGATGGGCTACGGCTCGGCCATGGCCTGGGTCCTCATGGCCGCGGTGGCCCTCCTCTCCGCCCTCGTCTTCAAGAGCTCCTCGCGATGGGTCTTCTACGAATCGGAGTCGGCCTGAGATGCGCGCCGAATCGAGGAGCGCGAGGCTGGCCCGCGAGGCCTGCTTCTACCTGGCCGCCTCCCTCTCGAGCCTGGCCATGATCTATCCCATCCTCTGGCTGGCCGCGAGCTCCCTCAAGGCGCCCGACGAGCTGTGGCGGAAGGTCTATTCCCTCGTGCCCGAGCGCCTCACCTGGGCCAACTACACCAAGGGCTGGAGCGGCTTCGGAGGCATCCGCTTCGAGGTCTTCTACCGGAACTCGGCGATCTACGCGGGCCTGGGCACCCTGTTCGCCGTCGTCTCCTCGGCCTTCGTCGCCTACGGCTTCGCGAGGATCGAGTTCCGCGGCAAGGGCTTCTGGTTCGCCTGCATGCTCCTGACCCTCATGATCCCGCCCCAGATCCAGATCATCCCCCAGTACGTCATGTTCGCCAAGATCGGCTGGGTGAACAGCTACCTCCCCCTCATCGTGCCCAAGCTCTTCGGCCAGGCCTTCTTCGTCTTCATGTTCGTGCAGTTCCTCCGCGGCATCCCGCGCGAGCTCGACGAGGCCGCGGCCATCGACGGGGCGGGCCGGCTGACCGTCTTCGCGAGGATCCTCCTTCCCCTGCTCAAGCCCGCCCTCTTCACCGGCTCGATCTTCTCCCTCTACTGGACCTGGAACGAGTTCATGACGCCCCTCATCTACCTCAACTCCCCCCGGCGCTACACCCTCTCCATGGCCCTGCGCTCCTTCTCCGATCCCTCGGGGCTCACCGACTGGGGCGCGATCTTCGCCATGTCCTTCCTGAGCCTGGTGCCGATCTTCGCCCTCTTCGTGGCTTTCCAGCGCTACCTCGTGCAAGGCATCGCGACGACGGGCCTCAAGGGCTGAGGGCAAGGGGGAAGCCATGGCGAATCCGATCATGTCCATCGACAAGGAGGAGCTAGGCGAGCTCATCGCCCGCGTCGCCGCGAAGACCATGCGCATGGACTTCGACTGGAACTGGCCCGCGGGAGTGGCCTTCTACGGCCTATCCCGGGCCTGGGAGAGCTCGGGCGACGCGTCGATCGTCGAGTTCCTCCGGCTCTGGGTGGACGAGTACCTCGAGCTCGGCCTGCCGCCCCTCATGGTGAACGCGGTCTCGATGGGGCACTCCCTTTTGAGCCTCTACAAGGCGACCGGGGAGCGCAGGTACTACGAGGTCGCCCTGCGCAAGGCCGCCTACCTGCGGGACGAGGCAAAGCGCTTCGCCGGCGGGGTATTCCAGCACACCGTGTCGGCCGCAGACGACTTCCCCGGCCAGGCCTGGGCCGACACCCTGTTCATGGCCGCCTTCTTCCTCCTGCGCATGGGCGTCGAGGAGGGCGAGGCCGCGTGGATCGAGGACGCGCTCCTCCAGTACCGGCGCCACGAGGAGCTCCTCCAGGATCCCCGGACGGACCTGTACTACCACGCCTACGACGAGGCCACGAAGTCCCACCTCTCGGGCGTGCGCTGGGCCAGGGCCAACGCCTGGGCCGCGGTCACGATGGCGGAGGCCCTCAGGCTCATCGACTATACCTACCCCGACTTCATGGCCATCGAGGGCTCGCTGCGCGACCAGCTCGCGGCCCTCATCCGGCTGCAGGACGCGTCGGGGCTCTGGCATACCATCCTCGACGATCCCGATTCCTATTGCGAGACCTCGGCGAGCGCGGGCATAGGCTGCGCCTTGGCGCGCTTCGGGCGGCCGATGCACGCCAAGCACGTCGTGCGCGCCTACGAGGGCGTAAAGGCGATGATAGCCCCCGACGGCTCGGTGCTGGGCGTCTCCGCGGGAACGGCGGTCATGGCCGACGCCGGGAAGTACGCTCTCGTGCCGAACAAGCGGGTCCAGGGCTGGGGCCAGGGCCTCGCCCTGGCCTTCCTGGCCGCGTTGCGCGAAACCATCGGCGCGCGGGACCCGGCCTAGGCGCCGAGCGCCCGCCTGGCGCGGCCCAGGCGCCTCGCCCACCAGTCCGTCTCGGGCAGGAGGCGGTTGAGGAAGTCCTGGGGCAGCTCGCCGGCCCGATCGGCGTCGGCGAAGCCCCAGTACAGGTAGTCGCATTCGGCCGCGAGGCGGAGCGCCTCCTCCCGTCCCGCCGCCGATCGCCCCTTCATGAAGTCGTACAACGCGTCCAGCCTGGCCAGCTCGCCGTCCAGGAAGGCGGCGGCCGCTTCCCTGGCCCGCCCGGGCTCCCATGCCGGCCGAGACTCGATGCCCGGCCGCGGCGGGCCCGCCGCGCGGCCCTGGCCTCGGACCATCGCCTCGGCCTCCTCGAGGCCGATCCGGCGGGCCCCGATCGAGGGCCCGCGGCCCCGGGCGTCGTAGAGGACCGGGCCGGGAAGGGAGGCTTCCTGGGCGAGGAGGGCCGCGTAGGAGAGGAGGACGGGATCGCTGCGCAGCTCGGGGCCGCCCGGGCCGCGCCGGCCCGGGCGGCCCGGATCGCGGGATACGGGGAGGGGGCCGGAGCGCTCGCTCAGGGAGGATGCGTACTGGGAGCCCCAGCGCCGCAGCCGGCTCAGGCGACGCTCCTCGGCGAGGATCGAGGGGCAGCCCCGGGCGTGGGTCTTGCCCGCCTCGAAGCAGAAGTCCAGGCCGAAGGCGAGGAGGGGGCCTCGGGATATCTGGCGAGCGAGGTGGGCCGCGTGCACTCCCACGGAGCCGAGGGCGGGCATGGGGAGGAAGGGAGCCGCGGCGGCCTCGAGGCAGGAGGAGGCGCGCTCGAGGAAGGGGCTCGCCGTGATGCGGACGGCGCTCAGGTGCTTGGGGCCCCGCGGCGCGCGGAACGTAGCCGGGTGCGAGGAGAGGTCGGCGGCGAGGGCGATCGGCCTCGAGCCGAGGGGGGTAAAGTCGGCGAGGTTGTGGGCCTGGGCCTCGAGGCAGACGACCAGGTCGGGCTCTATGCCCGAGGCGAGGAGGCTGCCGAGGGCGGTGTCGCAGGCCACCACGGAAAGGGAGGGGCGATTGCGGGCGAGGAGGGGGAGGGCAGCCTCGAGCGAGGGGCCGGCCCCGCAGACCGCGGTCGCCCCGGGCAGCGGGGGAAGCGGCCGCGGCGCGATATCCGGCAAGGCCGCCAGGTTGTCCACGATGTTCCGGGCCCAGAGGCGGCCCATGACCATGAGGGAGGCCCGGTTCCGCCAGGAGCGCTCGATCTCCTCGCCGAGCAGCTCGGCCATGCGCCGGTAGAGGGGCGCGTTGAGCGATTCCCCCCCCGAGAGGGCGAGGAAGCCGAGCTTGCGGAAAGAGCCGAGGCGGGAAGCGGCCTCGGCCAGCTCCTCGGGGGAGCTCGACTCCAGGAACGCGACCCTCCGGCCGTCGACGAGGCCGGGGGGGGCGTGGCGGCGCGCCAGGTCGGCCAGGGCGGGATCGGCCTCGACGCAGAGCGCCGCGCTGCCCTCGCCCATGCGCGCGAGGAGCTCCGGGAGGCCGTACCAGAGGAGGGGGGAGGCCACGAGGTGCAGGCGGCGCGGCCCCGGGTCGCAGGCCTCCGCGGCGCGGCGCGGTGTGCGACCCGGCTCCCTGCCCGAATACAGGAGGCGGCCGCGGTAGGAAACGGAGAGGCCCCCGGGCGTCTGGACGACGGCGGGGGCCTCGCTCGGATCCATGGCGGGCTTAGTCCGCCTTTTCCTTGGGCATGAAGTACTTGAGGTAGACCGCCGAGAAGTTGTCCTTGAACAAGGGGCTCTTGAGGAAGGCTTCGCGGGCCTCGGTCTCGGCCTTGCTCCGGACGAAGTAGGGGTAGAAGATCTCGGCCCCGTTCGACTCGGCGCCGAGGGAGGAGGCTTCCTTCACCCTGAGCACGAGGACGTTGTCGCCGAGGACGAGGGGCTCGGCCACCGATCCGGGGGCGGTGGAGAAGGCGGCCTCGAAGAAGCGGTCGCTCGTGGAGGCGGCCGCGAGCTCGGGGGCGGCTTCCCCGGCGACCGGCGCGAAGACGGGGATGTACTGGCGGTACTCGCTGACGTAGATTGAGAAGTCGCCGTAGTTGATCGGGAAGGGTCCCGCCGACTTGACCGGCAGGCCGGCGGCCTTGGCGGCCTTGGCGAAATCGGGGGCGGCTGCGGAGGCGAATTCCTTGGCCTTGGCCGCGACGAAGTCCTCGATCTTGCCGCGCTCGTTGGAGAGGAGGTACTCGCGGGCGTCGGCGAGGACGGCCGCGTCGGCGGGGTCGGCGTCGGCGGGGGCGGCGTCCGCGCGGAAGAAGGCGTAGGAGCCGGCCGCGGTCTTGAGGACGGGGGAGAGCTCGCCCGGGGGAAGGGCCGCGAGCTTCTCCGCGTCCTCCTTGGTCGCGAGGAGGGAGAGGAGCTCGTGGAGGGGGAGGGCGCCCATGACCCCGCCCTTCTCTGCGTAGGAGTCCTTGGAGCTCGCCTTGGCGGCATCCTCGAAGACGGCGGTCTTGTCCGCGATCTTCTTCCGGAGGGAGAGGGCCTCGGACTCGTTTTCCCCGAGGGTGATCCTCGAGAGGGCCAGGCGCTTGAAGGGAGCGGGATTGGCCTTGACGTAGGCGGCCACCTCGGAGTCCGGATAGGCCGCGAGGGGGAAGGCGACGTACTCGATGGTCCGGGTATCCTTGGCCATCTCCTTGATGAAGGCGGTCTCCTTGGAGGAGGGGGCCCGGCCGAGGATGGCGTCGGAGTAGTACATCTGCGTGAGCAGGTCCTCCCGGATGCTCTTGCGGAGCGCGAGCTTCTCGCCCAGGGGGGCGGAGCGGTAGCGCTGGAGCGAGAACTTGCCGTTTTCCTGGTAGGCGGGCAGCTCGGTGATCTGCTCGTCGATCTTGGCCTCGGTCGCGAAGCCGCCGGCCTTCTCGACGGCGTCGAGGATCGCCATGCGGACCACGGTCCGCTCGTAGGCGCCGTGCCAGACCTGGTAGGCGTAGAACTGGTAGTTCTCGGCGGGCAGGCCGCTTTGGCGGAGGTTGTCGTTGAGGCTCTTGACCTGCTCGGCGAAGTAGCCTTTCTGGGCGTAGGCCACGGCCTTGCCGGCGTAGCGCCCGAACTCGAGGTTGCCCGAGTTCGAGGAGCCGAGGGCGCCGCCGCCCGCCGGCACGAAGACGAAGGCGATGACGACGATGACGAGGAGGACGACGGTGCCGATGTAGATGACGGGATTCTTGATGCCGCGCTTCGGCTGATCGGGGCCCTGGGCCTTGGGGCCCTGCCCCGCCGGCGGCTTGATCGACTGGGATGCCATGGGGTTTCCTTCCGTAAAGGTGTGGAAGGATAGCACGCGATTCGAGGACCTGTCAACGTCGCGCTCGGCCGCGGCGGCGGGGCGGGGATCGCGCAGGGAGCCGCTAGCGGGCGGAGGAGGAGAAGGCGTAGCCGTGCTTGCGCTCGCGCTTGACCTCGTACATGGCCGCGTCCGCCGCGCCGACCACCTGCTCGATCGAGCTGCCGTCGTCGGGGAAGATGGCGATGCCCATGGAGAAGCCGACGCGGCGCTCGGCCCCGTCGATGGACAGGGGATGGTCGCAGTCCTCGATGATCTTGCGCGCGGCGAGCTCGATGGCCTCCCGGTCGCGGACGTTGGCGAGCACCGCCACGAATTCGTCGCCTCCCACCCGGGCGATCGTGTCCGAGGCGCGCAGGAGGCCGCGGAGCCGCTCGGCCACGGCCACGAGGGTGCGGTCTCCCGCGAAGTGGCCGAAGCGGTCGTTGATGGGCTTGAAGTCGTCGAGGTCGATATACAGGACGCCGACGCGGGTGCCGTTGCGCGAGGCTATGTCGAAGGTCTTCTGGAGGAGCTCGAAGAGGAGCCGGCGGTTCGGCAGGCCCGTGAGGGCGTCGTGGTTGGCTATGTGCGTGATCGAGACCGCGGCCTTCTCGAGGGCCTCCTTCTCCCCGGTGACCACGCGGTTCATCTCTGCGAGGCGATCGTGGATAAGGCTGTTCTCGATGGCGATGGCGGCGTAGGGAGCGAGGGAGGAGATGAAGGAGAGGTGGCTCGCGGTGAGCTTCCCCGCGTCGTGGCACTGGATGGTGATGATGCCGATGACGCGCTCGTCGATCAGCAGGGGATGGAAGATCGCCGACTTGGCTCCCTGCTTGAAGAACAGGGGCTTGCCCTCGATGTAGTTGTGCGCCTCGGCGTCCACGTCGGCGACGTGGATGGGGGCCTTGAGGCGGATGCAGGCCGCCGCGAGGCTGCGCTTCGGGTCGAGCTTGACCCGGGGGCGGTGGGTGCGCTGCCCCTCCGAGATGTAGGCCCGGTAGTCGAGGCTGCCCTCGGCCTCGTCGTAGAGGGCGAGGGCGAAGAGCTCGAAGGGCACGAGGCTCTTCAGGACCTCGTAGAGGGTGTCGATGACGGTGTCGAGGTCGAGGCTGGCCGTGAGCCGCTTGCCGGTGTCGGAGATCGCGAGGAGCCGCCGGTTGGCCTCCTCGAGGGCCTCGGTCTTCTCGCGGAGCTCGGTGTTCTTGAGGCGGTAGATCTCGGCCTCCTGCCGGCTCTTGTCCACCTCGTACTGGACCGTGATGTTCTTGATCTTCCGGCTCGCGTCCTCGCTCAGGACCTCGTGCTCGTAGCGGGCGAAGCTGCGGTAGTAGACGAGGGCGGCCTGGTAGTCGCCGAGGCGCTCGTTGGCCTCCGAGAGCCGCTCGTAGGCGGCGTGGATGAGGGCCTTGACCCCGATGCCCTCGGCGCTCGCGAGGGCTTCCCGGTAGTCGCGGAGCGCCCCGTCGAGGTCGCCGGAGCGCGTGCGCAGGGAGCCGAGGTCCAGCAGGACGGCCGCCCGGAGCTTCTCGTTCTTGAGCTCGGCGTCGATAGCGATGGCCTTGAGGTAGTTGGCCTCGGCCCGCTCGGGCATCTCCGAGGCCTGGTCTATCCTGCCGAGGGCGTGGAGGCACTGGGCCTCGACGAGGCGCTCTCCCGAGGCCGAGGCGATGGCCAGGGCCTTCTCGGTGAAGTCGCGGGCCAGGGGCCAGTTCTCCATGCGGTTGAAGGTCGTGCCGATGTTGAGCAGTATGTTCGAGACGAGCTCCGAGTCGCGGTCGTCGGGCACGGTCTCGTAGGCCCTCAGGAAGTAGTCGAGGGCCTCCTTGAGCTCGCCGAGCTCGAGGCAGACCTCGCCGATGTTGCTCAGGGTGGCGGCCTCGCGGGTCGGGTTGCCGCGGCGGCGGGCCTCCTCGAGGCTCCGCGTGTAGTAGTCCATGGCCCGCTCGTAGCGGGAGAGCTCGTGGTAGACGACGCCGAGCGCGTTGAGCGCCTTCATCTTGCCCAGGTCGTCGCCGAGGGCGGTGAAGTCGCCGAGCGCCGCCTGCAGGGACTCGATGGCCGGCACCGAGTGGGTGAGGAAGTTCTCGCACCAGCCTATGTTGAGGCGGGCCTCGGCGATGCCGGCTCGGTAGCCGAGCTTGCCGGCCTCGGCCAGGGCGGCGGAGGCCGTCGCGAGGGCCTCCTCGGGCGCCGCGAGCATGCGGTCCCAGGAGCTGCGGTTGAGCTCGTCGACGCGGGCCTCGGCTTCGCTCATCGCGTCCCCTGGCCGTCCGAGGCGCCGCCGGGATCGAGGCCGAGGCGGGCGAGGGCGCCGCGGCGATCGGGGGCCGGGACCCAGGCCCCCTCGCAGGCCATCTCGAAGGGCGCGAAGGAGGCCTTGTAGTCCATCTTCGGGGAGGAGGGCACCCAGAAGCCGAGGTAGTAGTAGCGCGGGCCGGCCCGGGGCCCGGGCGCGAGCTCGGCCGCGAGGGCGAGCTCGCGGAGCACCGACCAGGTGCCGAGGCTCCGGCGGGAGGCCCGGGGATCGAAGGCGAAGTACACGGAGGAGAGCCCCCCGGGCAGGAGGTCGACGTAGCCCGTGGCCAGGAGCCGCCCCGAGCGGTCGCGGTACTCGACGATCCCCGAGCTGCCCAGGGGGCCCCCGAGGAGGAAGGATTCGTAGGCCCGCCGCCCCTCTTCGCCCCCCGCGTCCTCGACCCCGTGGCGGGCGCGGAGGTAGGCCCTATAGAGCGCGTAACGCTCCTCCGAGAAGGCCGATTCGACGAGGCGGGCCTCGACGTCGGCGTTGAGGCGCCCGAGGCGGCGCTGGGAGCGCGTCGGCGAGAAGCTGCGGCTGTCGATGCGGATGGGGACGCAGAGGCCGCAGCCCGGGCAGGCGTCCCGGTAGAAGGTCGAGCCCGAGCGCCTCCAGCCGGAGGCGAGGAGCTCCTCGTAGAGGGAGGGCTCGAGGGCGGCCGCGCGGAATTCCTCGACCTGCCAGCGGCGGCCCGGGAGGTAGGGGCAGGGGCCGTAATCGCTCGCCCTGAGCTCGACGCGCGCGGCGGGCTTACGAGAACTCATCGGGGAGGTCGACTTCGGGGCCATGCTCGGGATCCGCGAGGCTGAGGTACTCGAGGGCCTCCTGGGCGACGCTCTGCGCGTGCACGTACCAGATGGAGTAGAGCTCGTCGCCTACGACGCCCGGGGAGGGGGCGCCTTCGACGTCGCTCGTCAGCTGGCGGAGGAGAGCGAGTCCTCGCGGGTCCATGGAGACTCCTTAGAGCGGCAGCCCGGTCACGACGGTGCCGGGCATTTCGCGTTCCATCAATTGTACATCGGCCGCGCGGGAAAGCAATACCGCCGTGCCCGAGCCGAGGGAGGAATGGAGCCGGTCCGCGGCCGCGGCGATCTCGCCGGGCCCGGTGGCGAGGAGGGCGTCCCGCTTGGCCTGGCGCAGCTCGTCGCCGATGCCGTAGAGCTCGCGACGGAAGTCCGTCAGGCCGCGCTCCTCGGGGAGGAGGGGCTTGAGGTCGTGCCCCACCGTCCCGATGACCGCCTCCTCGGCGGCCGCCTTCCCGACGCCCCGGGCGGCCGCCTCGAGGGCCTCGCCGAAGAATCCCAGGCTCTCGACTGGCCTCGGATCGCGGTAGCTGCAGAAGCCCATGATCCCCTCGAGGCCGTCCGTCGAGCAGGAGGCGTGGTAGGCGCCCCGGCGGACCCGGATCTCCTCCCAGAGCGGCCCCGTCGTGAGGTAATGGGCCAGGACGCTGTCGTGGGCGTAGCCCGGCTCGCCGAGGCGGGCCGCCCGGCAGGAAGCCGCGGCGAAGCCGACCTGGGAGGAGAGCGAGAACGCCTCGCGCCGGGCGGGCGCGGGCAGGCCCGCCGCCAGGCCCGCGAGGGACTCGGAGCCGCCCTGAGCGGGGGAGGGCGGGATGATGCCCGAGCTCAAGGCGGCCTCGAGGGCGGCGAGGGCGGCCTCCGCGTCGCGGCCCTCGGCCGTCAGGCCGATCCTGAGCCCCGACAGGGAGACGAGGCGGCCGGAGAGGGAGCGAAGCTCGGCGGCGAGGGCGGCGGCCCCGCCCTCCTTGGCCGCCTCGCCGCGGAGGGCGAGGAGGAAGCCGAGCTGGCTCGGCCCCCGCCAGAGCTCCTCGGCCTCCAGCGAGGGCGAGAGGAGGGCGCCGGAACGGGCGAGGGCGAAGGCGTGGCCCGAGGGCACGAGGGCCGAGACGACGTCGTTGCGGAGCTCGGCGTAGAGGTCGGCGACGCGGCGCTCGTCGGAGTAGTCGGCTCCGGAAAGGAGGCCGAGGGCCAGGTCGAGGGCGGCGGGGAACTTCTCCGCGAGGGCCTTCAAGCGGAAGATGGCGAAGCTGCGGTATCCCGGCTCCGCGCCGGCCTGACCGTCGGGTCGGGGCGAGCCGGGGCAGGCCATGCGAGCCGAGTTGAGCATGGCGCTGAAGCCCCCCGCGGAGCGGGCGAGGAGGGCCGCCACCTCGTCGTAGGGCATCCCGCGCATGCCCGCCCCGGTGACGAAGCGGGCGAGGAGGGGCAGGAGGAGCTGGGAGCCCCGATCGAGGCCTTCGGCCGGGAAGGCGAGATCGAGGTAGACGATCCCGTTCGTGAACAGGGGATGGACGCTGACCGGCAGGCCGGCCGCCCGGGCGGCCTCCCGCGGGATGCGGTCTATGGTTCGGGGCAGGTCAGCCAGGGAGAGGGAGGGCAGGCTCGCGATGTCCTCGGGGCGGTTGGGCTCGGCCTGGGCCGCCGCGAGGGCGGCCGCTCGGCCGCGTATCGCGTCCTTCTCCGCCGCGGAGAGGGTGGAGGCGCGAGCCTCGAGGGCCGCCTCCCGCTCGAGCCCCAGGCGCTCGAGGAGGCCTTCGTCGGGGTAGACCGTCACCGTGCTACGATGGCGGTTCTCGACGAGGAGGCGGAGGGCGAGGGACTCGAGGTAGCGAGGCTCGGCCGCGAGGCGGGAGCGGAGGCCGGCTAGGGATCCTTCGAAGGAGAGCGTCGCCTCGGGGGCGGCCCCGTGGAGCCAGCCTCGAGCCGCCCGGTTGAAGAGCCGGAGGCCGAAGGCCGCCGCGCCGCGGCGGATCTCCCGGTTGGCAAAGGCTATCGAATGGAGCGCGGCCTCGAGCTCCTCGGGGGAGAAGCCCCGAGCGGCTGCGTCGGCTATCGTGTCGGTCGCGAGGGCCTCGACCTTGGCCTCGTCCCCGCGGCGGGCGCCGCGGAGCCCCGCCGAGAAGATGGCCTGGCGGAAGCCCGTGTCGAGGCCGCATTGGGGCGAGAGGTCCTCGCCGAGCCCGCTTTGGCGGAGGGCCTTCGCGAGGGGGGAGCCGTCGTGGCCGAGGAGGATCTCGGCGAGGGTCTCCATGGCGAGGGCGTCGACGCCGTCGGTCACCGGCAGGGCGAGCCAGTTGACGACGATGGAGACCGCGGAGTCGGCGCCCTCGGCGACGGGATAGGGGACCTCGACGCGGCGGAAGTCGGCCAGGGGAGGCTGGAGGGGAATCTCCGTATCGATCCGCCGCGCCCCGAAGCGGCCCAGGAAGCGCTCGTCGAGGAAGGCGAGCTGCTTGGCGGTATCGAAGCTGCCGTACAGGTAGATGCGGCAGTTCGAGGGATGGTAGCGCTCGGCCCAGAAAGCCTTGAAGGCCGCGTAGCCGAGCTCGGGGATGCGCTCGGGATCCCCGCCGGAGTCGAAGGAGTAGGGGTGGCCGGGGGAGAAGAGGCTCGTGGAGCAGGCGGTGCCGGCCAGGGACTCGGCCGAGGAGTAATCCCCCCGCATCTCGTTGTAGACGACTCCCTTCACCTCGAGGCGGCCCGCCTCGTCGAGCTCGAGGTGGTGCGCCTCCTGGAGGAAGCTGTCCTCGGTCAGGCGAGGGAAGAAGACCGCGTCGCCGTAGACGTCCATCAGGTTGAAGTAATCGGCCTCTACCGCGCTGGCGGCGGGGTAGACCGTCTTGTCCGGGTAGGTGAAGGCGTTCATGAAGGTGGCCAGGCTCCGGCGGGTCATGGCCAGGAAGGGATCCTTGACCGGGAAGCGCTCGGAACCGCAGAGGACCGTGTGCTCGACGATGTGGGCGACGCCCGTGCCGTCCCGAGGGGCGGTCCGGAAGACGAAGGCGAAGACGTTCTCGGGATCGTCGGCGACGAGGCGGTAGAGCTCGCAGCCGGTGGCGCGATGCCGCAGGAGGATGCCGCGCGAGCGGTATTCCGGGAGCTCTCGCTCGGAGATGAGCTCGTAGGCGGGGTGGGGGGAATCCATGGAGAGAAGATGGCCAGGCCGGAGCCTCCAAGTCAAGGCCGCCAGGGCGATCGCGATAGCCACGTCCGAGCGCGGGTCCCGGCTTTCCGTCCGAGGCCGCCTTCTCTTTACCTCGGCGCGCCGCGCGGTTATACTCGCTTCCCATGAGTATCGTGACCAAGACCGGCGACGAGGGCCTCACCGGCCTGTGGTCGGGCGAGCGAGTGTGGAAGGACGACCCGAGGGTCGAGGCCTACGGCAGCCTCGACGAGCTCTCCTCCCTCCTCGGCCTGGCGCGCCAGGCCGTGCGGCTGCCGGCTACGGCCGAGGCGATCGACGAGATCCAGCGGGGCCTCGCGCGCGCCGCGGCCGAGCTCGCCTCGGTGGGCAAGCGGTTCGGGCGCCCGGTCTCGGCAGACGAGGTCGAAGCCCTGGGGCGCCGCGTCTCCGAGCTCGAGGCGAGGATACCGCTCAAGGGCTTCGTCCTGCCGGGGCAGACCGAGTCCTCGGCCCGACTCGACGTCGCCCGGACGGCCTGCCGCAGGGCCGAGCGGCGCATCGTGACCCTGGCCCGGCTCGCCTCGGGTGAAGCCGGCGAGGTGGGCGCCGAGCTGCGGCGCTACGTCAACCGCCTATCCGATCTGCTTTTCATGCTCGCGAGGGCCGAGGAGGCCGCCGAGGGGAAGATCGTCTACGCCGGGGAGGATCGATGCTGAAGAAGAGCCGCTGCGACGGCAGCCCCATCCGGGACCTCCCGGCCTTCACCCTCCTCATGCCCTACGTCATGCCCGACAAGACCGGCTCGATGATCTACTACGAGCAGGACCTCGACGTGACGGATACGCTCAAGCATATCAAGGCCGTCAACAGGGGCTTCATCAAGGCGGGCAAGATCCTCACCCTCTTCGAGGTGGTCATCTGCGCGGCGGTGCGGACGATCGCGATGCGGCCCCGCGCCAACCGCTTCATCTCCGGCAACCGCTTCTACCAGCGCAACCAGATCGTCTTCAACTTCGTGGCGAAGCGCGAGCTCAGCGACGAGGGCGAGGAGGTCAACGTGAAGATCCCCTTCGAGCCCTCCGAGACCCTCGGGAGCGTGGCCGAGAAGGTGGGGCGCTACGTCAGGCAGGCGGTCTCGGAGGACGGCATGGCCAACGACGCCGTCGTCGAGACCCTCGTCAAGCTGCCGCACTTCGCCCTGAACCTCGTCGCGAAGGGCCTGCTCTGGCTCGATCGGCATAATCTCATGCCCGCCGACCTCATCGAGAGCGACCCCTGCTTCTGCTCGATCTTCCTCACCAACGTGGGCTCCTTCGGGCTCGAGACGCCCTTCCACCACCTCTACGAGCGGGGGAACTGCCCCATCTTCATAGCGATGGGGAAGGTCCGGACCGTCAGGGAGCTCGAGGCCGACGGGAGCGTGAAGGAACGGCAGCGGCTCCTCCTCCGCTACTCCTTCGACGACCGCATCGCCGACGGGACCTACATGGGCAAGACGCTCGGCCTCATCCAGGGCTTCGTGGAGGACGCGAGGCTCCTCGACGAGCCGCCGGAGCTCTCGCCCGAGCTCCTGGCCGAGCTCAGGCTCAAGCCGGCGGAGCCCGGGCCGGGCGGCCCTGCGGGGGATCAGGAGACCAGGTCGTCCTCGCCCTCGAGCGCGAGGTCCCCGTCCTCCCAGGCGCGCTTGAGGTAGGAGAGCAGCTCGCGGGCCGCCTCGTCGGCGTCCTCGCGGCGCACCGCCCCGAGGAGGGAGTACTCGTCGACGATGAGGGACCTCCGGTTCGAGGAGACGTTGCGCAGGAGCTTCTCCTTGAACTCGTCGTCCCTCCCCTTGAGGACCAGGGCGACGTCGCGCTCCTGGAAGTCGCGGAGGGCCTCCTGGAGGTAGCGGTCGGGGACGCGGAGCACGTCCTCGAGCGTGAAGAGCCTCTCCCGAACGTTGCGCGACAGCTCGGGGCTCTCCTCCTCGAGGGCTTCGAGGACCCGCGCCTCGAGCCGCGGGTCGACGTGGCGGAGGATGCCCGCGAGGGCGGCCTTCCCGTCGAGCTCCTCGCCGCTCATCGTGCCGATCCGCCGGATGCGCTCCTTGAGGCCCTCCTCGACCTGGCGCAGGACCTCGGGGCTGACCTTCTCGAGGCGGGCCACGCGCTTGACCAGCTCGATCCGGAGCTCCTCGGGAAGCCGCTCGAGGAGGCCCGAGGCGCGCTTGGGCTCGAGGTAGGGCAGGATCACCGCGAGGACCTGGGGGGACTCGTCCTTGAGGATGATCTGGAGGTCCTTGGGCTCGAAGTCGTTAAGGAAGCGGAAGGGGCGGAGGGCCTCGGGGGCGGCCTTGCGCAGGAGGGCCCGGGCCCGCTCGGGGCCGAAGGCGGCGGCGAGCATCTTCTCGGCGGTCTCGGGCCCGCCCTCGATCGTCCATCCCTTGGTCTTGACGAGCCAGCCGAATTCGGCCAGCACCTCGTTCGCCTCGATGGCGTCGATGCTCCTGACCTTGAGTATCTCCCGGGAGACGGCCTCCACCTCCTCGGGCCCGAGGTGGGATACGACCTTGGCGGCCTCCTCGGTCCCGAGGAGGAGGAGGAACTTCGCCGCCTTCGCGAGCCCAGAGTCGGTGCCCGTCTTGAGGAGGGCGGCGGCCTCGCTCTCGGCGGCGACAACGGCGTCGCCTAACGCGAAACTCTTCTTGGGGCCGGCCGCCTTGGGGGCCGGCGCGCGCTTCGGGCTTGCCGCCGCCTTGGGCGCCGGTCTCGGGTCGGGGAGGGGCGAGGCGCCGGACGGGGTCTTCGGCGCATCGTCCTTCCGTGCGGCGGGCTTGTAGGCCTTGTCGACCCGATCCTTCATGCTCATGCGGCTATCGTATCCGAGCGCGAGGCTACCGGTCAATTCGCCGGGCCGCGCCCGAGCTCGCGCCGGGCCCAGGCGAGGCGCTTGGCGTACTCCGCCTCCATGAGGGCCCTGAGGGGAAGGGGCCGCGAGACGCGGGGAGGCTGGGGCAGGCCCTGGGCATCGGCGAGGCCGAGGGAGGCCGCCCCGATCGCGGCGGAGGCCGATGCCGGCGAAGCCTCGCCCCGCAGGGCGGCGAGGAGGGCGCGGAGGGCCGAGGCGGCCTCCTCGGCGCCGGCCTCCGCGAGCTCGAGGTAGCTCGCCCTCGACTCGCGCCCGTCTCCCGAGGGATGGGGCCAGCTCTCCCGGGCGAGGTTCATCGGGTCCAAGCCGCTCGGGTAGGCTTCGGGATAGACGAGGGCGACGGTCCTGAAGCCCGCTCGCTCGTCCAAGTAGGCGAAGCGGTCCTCCCGCTCGCGGTTCATGGCGGTCAGGGCCGGGTTCGTGGCCTCGTAGAAGTACAGCGCGTCGGCCAGGGCGTTCTCGACTCGGCGCTCGAGGAGGAAGTCGGCCTGCGCCGCCCGGGGGTAGGCCGCCCCGAGCCCGGCGGCCCAGAGGGCCCTGACGGCGGCCCAGGCGGGGCCGGCCTCGTCGGCACCCTCGGGCGAGGGAGGCCGCGGGAGGGCGGCGGCGAGGTCGAAGGCCGCGGGCTCGAGGCCGCGCCAGGTAGCGAGGAGGCCGGCGTCGAGGACCCGCTCGAGGAAGGGGTGGCAGCCGCGGAAGGCCTCGCTCTCGGGCTCCCCCGGTCGGGGCCAGCCCGCGAAGCAGATGATGAAGGGATGGGTCGCCCGGTCGATCGCGGCGTGGCTGGCCAGGCCGAGGAGGTAGGCCCGTGCCTGGGCAGCTCCCGGATCGGCCCGCGCCGGCAGGACCGTCATGGCGCCCTCGACGATGCGGCCGTAGCCCCGGCGGTGGGCCAGGACGCCGTAGTGCAGCCCCGAGGGCTTGGTCCTTTGGTTGTGGTAGAATATGTCCGGGCCCTGGCAGCCCAGCCGGAACCAGGGCCCCGCGGAGGCGAGCAGGGCGGCCGCGCCCTCGGGATCGGCTCGGCGGAGGGCCTCCTCACCGGCCAGGATATGCGTGATCTGCGCCGCCACGGCTCGAGTATAGCCTGCCGGCCGGGCCGAGTCCCGGGCGAGGCCGATATTTACCTTAGCCCGCCCTTACCGCTATATTTACCCCATCGGATCGGATGCAAGGAGAGCTGGAATGAGACTCTACAGCCGCGGTCAGCTGGCGCTCGTCGGATTGGGCGGCATAGCCCTCGCCCTAGCCCTCGTCTTCGGCCTCGGCCTGGCCCGGCTGCCGGAGAGGAGCGGCTCCCCCCTGCCGCGGGCCTCGGCCGAGGCGGCCGCCGAGCAAGGGCCCGACCCGGTCGAGGCCCAGGGCGGCAAGCCCGCGGCCCTCGAGACGCGCGACCTCATCCTGGCCGAGAGCTTCGGCGCCGAGTACTCGGTCGACGAGCGCGAGAACATCGACGTCTACGAGCGCTTCAACGCCGCCGTCGTCAACATCACCACCGAGGTCGTCGCCATCAACTGGTTCTACGAGCCGGTCCCCCAGGAGGGCGGCACGGGCTCGGGCTCGATCATCGACGCCCGGGGCTACGTGCTCACCAACAACCACGTCGTCAAGGACGCGACCAAGATCTTCGTCAACCTGGCCGACGGAGGCCGCTACCAGGCCGAGGTCGTCGGCGTCGATCCCGAGAACGACCTCGCGGTCATCAAGTTCGACCCGCCCAAGGACCAGCGGCTCACGGTCATCCCCTACGGCGACTCGAGCCGCCTCAAGGTGGGGCAGAAGCTCCTCGCCATCGGCAATCCCTTCGGCCTCGACCGCACCCTCACGCGGGGCATCGTCTCGGCCCTGGGCAGGCCCATAGTCCAGCAGGACGAGCGGACGGGGCGGCAGATCATGATCCAGGGCATGATCCAGACCGACGCCTCCATCAACCCGGGCAATTCCGGCGGGCCGCTGCTCAACTCCCGCGGGGAGATGATCGGGGTCAACACGATGATCTACAGCCCCTCCAAGGGCTCGGTCGGCATCGGCTTCGCGGTCCCCGTCAACACGGCCAAGCGCATCGTGCCCGAGCTCATCAAGGAGGGCAGGGTCAGGCGCGGCTGGATCGACATCGTGCCCGTCCAGCTCTTCCCCGAGCTCGTCGAGTACATGCGCCAGAACGGCTACGCCGCCCCCGTCGCCCAGGGCCTCCTGATCTCCAAGACGCCCAAGGGAGGGAACGCGGACCGGGCCGGCATGCGGGGAGGCGATACCGCCGTCCGCTACGGCCGATCCACCTTCTTCGTCGGGGGGGACATCGTCTCGGCCGTCAACGGGGCCAAGATCGCCACGATCACCGACCTCTATACCGCCCTAGAGAACACCAAGCCCGGCGACCGGGCCGAGGTCGAGTACTACCGCAACGGGCGCAAGCTCTCGGCCCAGGTCCAGCTCTCAGACCGGGCCAAGGCCGGCGTGAGCGACTAGCGCCGGCCCTTCCGGGCCGGCCCCTGGCCCGCGGCGGGCGCCGCTTGATACGGCGTCCGCCGCGGTGCATTATTGCCCCCATGCGTCCCTTCAAGGTGGTCTCTCCCTACGGTCCAGCGGGCGACCAGGCCCAGGCCATCGAGCTCCTCGCCTCCGGCGTGCGCGAGGGCCTGCGCTGGCAGACCCTCAAGGGCGTCACCGGCTCGGGCAAGACCTTCACCATGGCCAAGGTCATCGAGGAGCTCCAGATGCCGGCCCTGGTCATCTCCCACAACAAGACCCTCTCGGCCCAGCTCTACCGGGAATTCAAGTCCTTCTTCCCCGACAACGCGGTCGAGTACTTCGTCTCCTACTACGACTACTACCAGCCCGAGGCCTACGTCCCCTCGAAGGACCTCTACATCGAGAAGGACTCGGACATCAACCAGGAGATCGACCGCATGCGCCTCGCGGCCACCGCGGCCCTCGTCGAGCGGCGGGACGTGATCATCGTGGCCACGGTCTCCTGCATCTACGGCCTGGGCTCGCCGGACCAGTACAAGGAGATGCGGCTCTACATCGACCGGGGCTCCGAGATCGACCTCGACGAGGTCAAGCGGCGCCTGGTCTCGCTCCAGTACGAGCGCAACGACGCGGTGCTCGAGCGCGGCCGCTTCCGGGTCCGCGGCGACGTGCTCGAGATCTACCCCGCCTACCTCCAGGAGGCCTACCGCGTCGAGCTCGACTACGACACGGTGACCCGCATACGCAAATTCGATCCCATCTCGGGCGTCGCGGGGCCCGAGCTCGACGAGGCCGTGGTCTACCCGGCCAAGCACTTCGTCATGCCCGAGGACCGGGTGCGCAACGCCGTGGACAAGATCCGCGGCGAGCTCGACGAGCGCTACGGGAGCCTCAAGGCGGCGAACAAGCTCGTCGAGGCCCAGCGCCTGAAGAGCCGCACCGAGTACGACCTCGAGATGCTCGAGGAGATGGGCTACTGCCCCGGCATCGAGAACTACTCGGGCCCCCTCGCCGGCAGGTCCCGGGGCGAGCGGCCCGGGGTCCTCCTGGACTACTTCCCCAAGGAGTTCCTGACCTTCGTCGACGAGTCCCACGTGACCCTGCCCCAGGTGGGCGCCATGTACGCGGGCGACCGCAGCCGCAAGACCACCCTGGTCGACTACGGCTTCCGCCTGCCCTCGGCGATGGACAACCGGCCCCTCAAGTACGAGGAGTTCCTCGGCGTCATCGACCGGGTGATCTGCGTCTCGGCCACGCCCGGCGAGGAGGAGATGGCCAAGTCGCAGCGCGTCGCCGAGCAGGTCATCCGCCCCACGGGCCTGGTCGACCCCGAGATCGAGGTCAGGCCGAGCGAGGGCCAGATGGAGGACATCTACGCGGAGATCCGCCGGCGCAACGCCGCGGGCGAGCGCTCCCTCATCCTCACCCTCACCAAGCGCATGGCCGAGGAGCTCACCGAGTACCTCACGGGCCTGGGCCTGAAGGTCCGCTACATCCACTCGGAGGTCGAGACCATCGAGCGGGTCGAGATCCTCAAGCAGCTCCGCACGGGCGACTACGACGTCCTGGTCGGCATCAACCTCCTGCGCGAGGGCATCGACCTGCCGGAGGTCTCCTTCATCGCCATCCTCGACGCGGACAAGATCGGCTTCCTCCGCTCGGCCACGAGCCTCATCCAGATCGTCGGCCGGGCGGCGCGAAACGCGGCCGGCACCGTCGTCATGTACGCGGACCGCATGAGCGAGGCGATGCGCGTCGCCATCGAGGAGACGGCGCGGCGCCGCGCCATCCAGGTCAAGTTCAACGAGGAGCACGGCATCACGCCGACGACCATCCGCAAGGCGGTGGAGGACATCCTCGAGCGGCACCGCGAGGAGCGCGCCTCCGACGCCGAGACCGAGATCGAGATGCTCGAGCGGACCCACAACCTCCTCGTGCCCGAGCAGAAGAAGTCCCTGCTCAGGGCCCTCAGGGACCAGATGCTCGAGCACGCCAAGAACCTCGAATTCGAGCAGGCCGCGGCCATCCGCGACGAGATAGAGCGCATCGAGAGGGGGGAGAAGTGAGGTCCTATCCGGTCGTCGACGGCCACTGCGACTCGATCATGGCGGCCATGGGCCGCGGCCTGCCTCCCGGGGAGAGCGGGCCGCGCGACCTCCTCGCGCGCAACGCGGTCGGCCACCTCGACCTGCCGCGCCTGCGCGAGGGCGGCTACGCCTGCCAGGCCATGGCCTGCTTCTGCCGCGACGAGGAGGTCGCGGCGGGACGGGCATCCGAGCTGACGGACGCCATGATCGACGAGCTCGAGTCCATCATGGAGGCCTCGGGCGGCGGGCTCGCGCCCGTCCTCGCGGCCGCCGACGTGGCGAGGGCCGGGGCATCGGGAGCCGTGGGGGCCCTCGTGTCGATCGAGGGGGGCGAGTGCCTCGCCGGGAGGCTCGAGGAGCTCGGCCGCTACCACGGCCGCGGAGCGCGCATGATCGGCCTCACCTGGAACCGCCGCAACGAGCTCGGCCGGGGGCTTTTCGGCGAAGGCTCAGGAGGCCTCACGGAATTCGGCCTGGCCGTCGTGCGCGAGGCCGCCCGCCTGGGCATGATCGTGGACTGCTCCCACCTCTCCGACGAGGCCTTCGACGACCTCGCCCGCGCCTCGGAGCGGCCCTTCGTGGCCTCGCACTCGAACTGCCGCGCCCTCTGCTCCTTCCCCCGCAACCTCGACGACGGCCGCATCGAGGCGGTCGCCCGCTCCGGCGGCCTCGTGGGCGTGAACGCCGTGCCCGACTTCGTGGCCGACGGGGGCGGGGCGGCGGCGAACCTCGGGAAGCTCTGCGACCACATCGACCATATCGTGGAGGTGGGGGGCATCGGCTGCGCGGCCCTCGGCCTGGACCTGGACGGCTACGATCCGGCCAAGGGCGGCCCCCTCCGCGACTGCTCGCGCATCCAGGAGGTGGCGGCGGAGCTCGGGCGCCGCGGCTACGCTGAATCCGAGGTGGCCCTGGTCATGGGCGGGAACTGGCTGAGGGTCCTCGCCGCGGTGCTGGGGTAGGGCAAGCCTCCCCCTCCGGTTGCCCTCCGCGCCCCCGGCTCGCTATACTGCGCCTCGATGAACGACCAGCAGACGCGCGCCGCGGAAGGCGCCAGGCTCCTCCCCGCGATCACCGGCCTCTTCGTCGGCGTCCTCGTCCTCTCCAACGTCCTCGCCGCGAAGATGGTGCAGATAGGCCCCTTCGTCTTCGACGGGGGGACCCTCCTCTTCCCCCTCTCCTACATCTTCGGCGACGTCCTTACCGAGGTCTACGGCTACAAGGCCTCGCGCAAGGTGATCTGGACCGGCCTCGCGATGCTCATCATCATGTCCCTCAACATCTGGCTCATAGGGATCCTCCCCGCCGAGCCGAGCTGGGGACTCCAGGGAGCCTACGACTCCCTCCTGGCCGTGGTGCCCCGCATAGCGCTGGCGAGCGTCCTCGGCTACTTCGCCGGCGAGTACTCCAACTCGGTCGTGCTCTCGCGGCTCAAGGTCCTCACCGAGGGCCGCCACCTCTGGCTCCGGACGATCGGCTCCACCCTCGTCGGCCAGCTCTTCGACACCCTCATCTTCGTCGGCGTAGCCTTCGCCGGGCTCTACGAGGCCCCCGTCATCCTCGCCATGATCCTGTCGAACTACCTGTTCAAGTGCGGCATCGAGGCCGCCTTCACCCCGATCACCTATCGCGTGGTCGCCTTCGTGAAGCGCCGGGACGGGCTGGACGCCTTCGACCGGGGCGAGCGCTATAATCCCCTGCCCAACGGGGCCTGATCCTCCCGGCGCGGCCTCCCGCGCCGCCTTCTGGCGCCAGGGATGCAACTAACGCGATTCTCATCATTTCCTGTTCCTCCAAGCCCGAAGCGGGCGTATAATTCCTCCTCGCCGGCCAGCGTTCCGGCCATCGCGTCAAGGAGGAGTCATGAAGAAAGCCCTCGTCTCGCTCGCGTTCTGCCTGCTAGCCCTGGCCCTGGCCTTCGGCCAGGCGGTCTCCACCAAGGACATGAAAGCCCTCGTCGCGGCCGCCCAGAAAGAGGGCGAGCTCACGGTCATCGCCCTGCCCCGCGACTGGGTCAACTACGGGGAGATGATCGACACCTTCTCGAAGAAGTATGGCATCAAGGTCAACGAGCTCAATCCCAACGGCTCCTCGGCCGAGGAGATCGAGGCCATCAAGGCCAACAAGGGCAACAAGGGCCCGCAGGCCCCCGACGTCATCGACGTCGGCCTCAAGTTCGGCCCCGAGGCCAAGAAGGAAGGCCTCCTGGCCCCCTACAAGGTCCAGACCTGGGCCACCATCCCCGAGAGCGCCAAGGACAAGGAAGGCTACTGGTACGGCGACTACTACGGCCACCTCGCTTTCGAGGTCAACAAGGACATCATCAAGAACGTCCCGAGGACCTGGGCCGACCTCCTGAAGCCCGAGTACAAGGGCAAGTTCGCCCTCTCCGGCGACCCCCGCATCTCGAACCAGGCCTACATGACGGTCATAGCCGCATCCCTCGCCAACGGCTCGAAGAGCCCCGCCGACGTCAAGGCCGGTCTCGACTACTTCGCGAAGATGAACCGGGCCGGCAACCTCGTGCCCCTCATCGCCGTCACCGGGACCGTCGCCTCGGGCGAGACCCCGATAACGATCGAGTGGGACTACAATGCGCTCGCGAACCGCGACAAGCTCGCGGGCAATCCCGAGGTCGAGGTCGTCGTGCCCGCCACGGGCGTCGTGGCCGGCATCTACATCCAGGCCATCAGCGCCTACGCGCCACACCCGAACGCCGCGCGGCTGTGGATGGAGTTCCTCTACTCGGACGAAGGCCAGCTCATCTGGCTCAAGGGCTACGGCAACCCGATCCGCTACGCCGACCTCGTGAAGGGCAAGAAGGTCCCGGCCGATCTCGCCGCCAAGCTCCCGCCCGCCCCCGCCAAGGTCGTATTCCCTACCCTGGACGAGCAGGCGGCCGCAGCCAAGGCCATCGTCGAGGGATGGGACAAGATCGTCGGCGCCGATATCCAGAAAAGATAAGGGATCGCGTATGACCGCTCTCGCTGAGCGGGAGGCCGCGGGCCCGGCGCGCGAAAGCGAGCCGGGCCCGCGGGCCGGTCACCCGCGCGCCGACGTCAAGCGCAGCCTGTCCTGGCTGGGCCTCGTACCTTTCTTCCTCTTCGCCTTCGCCTTCATGCTCCTGCCGGCGAGCTCCATACTCGTAGGCAGCTTCCAGGACGCGGAAGGGGCCTTCACCCTGGCCAATCTGGCGAATCTGTTCCGGCCGAGCATCCTCAACTCCTATATCGTGACCATAAAGGTGAGCGCGACGACCGCGCTGCTCGGCGGCCTACTCGGCTTCCTCATCGCCTACGCGATCACCCTCGGGGGCCTGCCCAAGCCGCTGAAGTCCTTCATGTCGACCTTCTCGGGGGTCGCCTCGAATTTCGCCGGCGTCCCCCTGGCCTTCGCCTTCATCGCGACCTTGGGCCGCATGGGCGTCCTCACCGTCTTCCTGCGGACGGCCTTCGGCATCGAGCTCTACGACGCCGGCTTCAACCTCTACAGCTTCTGGGGCCTCTCCCTGACCTATACCTACTTCCAGATCCCCCTCATGATCCTCATCATCGAGCCGGCCCTCGAGGGCATGAAGAGGGAGTGGCGCGAGGCGGCCGAGAATCTCGGGGCCACCTCGCTCCAGTACTGGCTCAAGGTGGGCCTGCCGGTCCTCATGCCCGCCTTCCTCGCGGCCTTCATCCTCCTCTTCGGCAACGCCTTCGGCGCCTACGCCACGGCCTACGCCCTCACCGGCGGCCTCATCAACCTCGTGACCATCCTCATCGGCGCCCAGGTCAAGGGCAACGTGCTTCACGATCCCAACCTGGGATACGCCCTGGCCTTCGGAATGATCATCATCATGACGGCATGCATCCTCGCCTATTCCTGGCTCCAGAAGCTGAGCTCGAGGTGGGTCAAATGAAGCGCAAGACCGGGCTTTCCTGGCTCTGGCTCCTCCTGGGCATCGCCTACTTCTTCATTCCCCTGGCGGCCACCTTCCTCTTCTCGCTTCGGGGGAAGAAGGGGGTCTTCTCCTTCGTCGCCTACGCCAACGTCTTCGCCGACCCCCTCTTCCTCAAGACCTTCGGCTTCTCCCTCCGCATGGCGATCCTCACGGTCGCGGCCGGACTCGCCCTCATCGTGCCCACCACCATCTGGTTGCACCTGAAGGTGCCCAAAGCCAGGCCAGTCGTCGAGATCTTCACCCTCCTGCCCTTCGTGATCCCGCCCATCATCCTCGCCTACGGGCTCATCAGGCTCTACGCAAAGCCGCCCATCGCCTTGGTCCAAAGCCCGGTCCTCCTCGTCGCGGGCTACGTGATCATCTCCTTCCCCTACATCTACCGCTCGGTGGACGCAGGCCTGCGGGCGATGGATCTCCGCGGCCTCACCGAGGCCGCCCAGAGCCTGGGCGCGGGCTGGCTTGCCCTCATGCTCAGGGTGGTGCTGCCCAACCTCAGGACCGCCCTTCTCTCCGCGACCTTCCTGACCCTCGCTATCGTCATCGGCGAGCTGACCCTCGCCAACCTCCTCGCCTGGCCGGCCTTCGGTCCCTACATGGCGCAGATGGGACGCAATCGGGCCTACGAGCCCGCGGCCCTCTCCATCATCAGCTTCGGCCTCACCTGGGGCGCGATCGGCCTCATCCAAGCCCTCACACGGTCGGGCAGGGACAAGGCTTCGGGAATCGGCGCGGGCGCGCACTGAAAGAAAGACTAGGAGCGGCAGCATGGCCTTCATTGAACTGCGGGACATAGAGAAGAGCTTCGGCAAGAATCAGGTCGTAAAGCGGCTGAGCCTCGACGTCGGGAAGGGGGAGTTCGTATCCTTCCTCGGCGGCTCGGGCTGCGGCAAGACCACGACGCTCAGGATGATAGCCGGCTTCGAGACGCCTTCCGCCGGCTCGGTCAAGGTGGACGGCAGGGATATGTCGGGCATCGCGCCCAACAAGCGCAACCTCGGCATGGTCTTCCAGAACTACGCGCTCTTCCCCAACATGACCGTGCGCAGGAACATCGGCTTCGGCCTCAGGATAGCCGGCGCCAAGGGAGCCGAGGTCGAGTCGCGCGTCGACGAGATGCTCGGCCTCATCCACATGGAGGAATTCGCCCACCGCTACCCCCACCAGCTCTCCGGCGGCCAGCAGCAGCGCGTCGCCCTCGCGAGGGCCATCGCCGTCCGCCCCTCCGCCCTCCTCCTCGACGAGCCCCTCTCCGCGCTCGACGCGAAGATCCGCGTCAAGCTCCGCGACGACATCAGGGCCATCCAGCAGCGCTTGGGCATCACCACTATCTACGTCACCCATGACCAGGAGGAAGCGCTCTCGATCTCCGACCGGGTGGCGGTGATGCGCGAGGGAAGGATCGAGCAGATCGGGAGCCCCTTCGAGGTCTACAACCGGCCGGCCACGCCCTACGTGGCCTCCTTCATCGGCACCCTCAACCTGCTCTCGGGCGCCGTGGCCGACCCCTCCAAGGGGACGCTGCTCGTCGCGGGGAGGGAGCTGCGCTCCTCGGGCCCGATCGAGGCGCCCGCGGGAGCCGAGGTCAAGCTCAGCCTCAGGCCCGAGTCCCTGTCGATCGGCGCGGGGCAGGCGGGGCACAACCGCATAGAGGGAAGGATCGAGAGCGTCAAGTTCCTCGGCTCCGTGGTGCGGGTCGTCGTGGAAACAGGCGGGCAGCGGGTCTTCATGGACACCTTCAACGACCCGAGCGCCCCCCCGCCTCCCGTCGGCTCGAGCGTGGAGCTCTCCTTCCCCCCCGAGGCCCTCAAGGCGGGGGCCGCCGAGGCCGCGAGCGAGCCCGAGCGGGCCGCGGCCGCCGAGGAGGGCTGAAGGCGGGCCCTAGATCCTCCTGCCGCGATCGAGCAATCCGCGCAGGAGGAGGCCCGCGCGTCCCTGGCCGCCCCGGTAGGGCTCGCCCGCGAGGAAGAGGCCCTCGACCTTGATGGCCCTGAGCTCCGAGGGCCTCATGCCCAAGGGATCGCGATCGAGCAGCACCATGTCCGCGGCCTTCCCCTTCTCGAGGCTGCCTCGCTCCCCCTCGTCGAAGCCGACGTAGGCGGCGTTCCGCGTGTACAGGTCGATGGCCTCCTGGATCGTGAGAGATTGGCCGGGCGCGTAGTGGTTGCACGCCGCCCAGATGCCCTCGATGGGGTCGGGCACCGTGCAGGGCGCGTCGGAGCCGCCGCTCATGACGATGCCCATATCGCGCATCGCCCGGAGCGGCGAGAGGCGCATGGCCCGCTCGCCCATGATCCGCTCGAGGTACTCGAGGGGTTCCTGCTCCCAGCGGAGGAAGGCGGTCTGCAGGGCGATGGAGATGCCGAGCCGGGCGCAGGACTCCAGGCCGCGCGCGGTGGGCAGGCAGGCGTGGATGATCGTATGCCGATGGTCCTCGCGCGGGAAATCGTCGAGGGCGGCGGCGATAGCGGAGACCGCCTGCTCGAAGGCGGCGTCGCCGATCGCGTGGAGCTCGATCTGGAGCCCCGCGCGGTTCGCCTCGACGCAGAAGGCGCGGACGACGCGGTCGGGATAGTAGAGCACTCCCTTGGCGGCGCCGGGCGGCAGGGCGGCGGCCGGGGCGTAGGGCTCGAGCATGGCCGCGTCGGCCGAGCCGAAGCAGCCGTCGAGGGCCGTGGCGAAGCAGCCGCCGATCCGCGGTAGGCCGCGCCGCAGCGCCTTGCGGACCTCCATCGTCTGGAAGAACACGCGGTATTGCACGGGATCGCGGAGGCCCCTCGCGAAGAGGCTCTCGAGGGTCACGTCGAGGTCGAGGGGGAAGCCGACGCCGGTCACGGAATGCACCGCGCCCACGCCCCGCGCGGCGAGGCCGTCCATGGCGCGGATCATGTCACCGAGGGTCTTGGGCAGGGAGACCTTGCCCGTGACGAAGTCGGTGACGCGGAAGAAGGCTTCCTGGGTCATGAGCCCGGACTCGGCGTCGAAGCCGCGCAGCGCGCGCGTCTTGGCGTCCAGGAGGGCGATGAGGGCCGAGTTGGCCACGCCCGCGTGGCCGTCGTACTTGACGACGAAGGCCGGCTTGGCGGGGCATGCCTCGTCGAGGTCGGCGCGCGACAGGAGCCGGCGCTCCCTCACGCAATGGGCCGAGGTGCCGAAGCCGAGGAGGACCTTCCCCTCGGAGCGGGCGTGGCCGGCGACCAGCTCCTTCGCCTCGGCTACGGAGCGGGCGGCCCTGACGTCGAGCCCCGCCGAGAACAGGGCATGGGACATGAAGTGGATATGGGTGTCGGCGAAGGCCGGCAGGAGGGCCCTCGCGCCGAGCGCGGTCCTCGGCGCGCCGGCGTATTCATCCGGCAGGCGGTTCCCGACGAAGGCGATACGGCCCTTGTCCTCTACGAGGAAGCGATAGACGCCGCGGGAGGCGTCGCAGCTGACGATAGACCCCTCGTAGACCATCATGGGCGGCCTCCTGCGAGCTCGCTGGGCGGGATTGTACTATGCGTCGGGCTACCTGTCGATTCGGACGGCGCCCATGGGCGAAAAGGCCGCCCGGGGTGCGGTCCCCCGGGCGGCCTTGGGCCAAGCGAGGTTGGGCGGCCCTAGACCCCGAGGTAGGCCTCCCGCACGCGGGGATCGGCGGCGATCTCCTTGGCCGGGCCCGAGATGGTCGTGTAGCCGACCTCGAGGACGTAGGCGAAGTCGGCGATCTCGAGGGCCTCGGCCGCGTTCTGCTCGACGAGGAGTACGGTCGTGCCGCGCTTGTTGATCTCCACGATCTTCTCGAAGATCTCGTCGACGAGGACGGGCGCCAGGCCCATCGAGGGCTCGTCGAGGAGGAGGAGCTCCCCCCCGGTGACGATGGCCCTGCCCACGGCGAGCATCTGCTGCTCGCCGCCGGAGAGGGTGCCGCCGAGCTGGGAGGCCCGCTCCTTGACCCGGGGGAACATCGCGAAGACCTCGTCCATGCGCCGCCTGACCTCTTTCTTGTCGGCGACCGTCCAGCCGGCGAGCTCGAGGTTCTCGCGCACCGTCAGGGTCGGGAAGATCTTGCGGCCCTCGGGCACGTGGGAGATGCCCAGGCCCACGAGGCCGTGGGCCTCGCGGCCGGTGATGTCCTGGCCCTTGAAGACGATGCTCCCGCCCGAGGCCTTCTCGAGGCCGGAGAGGGCGCGGAGGGTCGTCGTCTTGCCGGCCCCGTTGGCGCCGATCAGCGTGACGATCTTGCCCGCCGGCACCTCGAAGGAGACGTCCTTGATGGCCTCGATCTGGCCGTAGCTCACCTTGAGATTCTTGACCTTCAGCATCACGCGCCCCGCTTCCCGAGGTAGGCCTCGAGCACCTTGGGGTCCTTGCCCACGTCCTCGGGCAGGCCCTCGGCGATGGTCTCGCCGAAATCGATGACCTTCACCCGCTCGCAGATGCCCATGACGACCTTCATGTGGTGCTCGATGAGGAAGACCGTCACCTTGAACTCGTCGCGCACGCGGCGGATGAGGTCCATGAGGTCGGCGACCTCCTTGGGGTTCATGCCCGCGGCCGGCTCGTCGAGGAGGAGGACCTTGGGCTTGGTGGCGAGGGCCCGGGCGATCTCGAGGCGGCGGAGCTCGCCGTAGGGCAGGTTCTTGGCCCGCTCGAGGGCGCGGCCATCGAGCTTCATGACCGCGAGCAGGCCCATGGCCTCCTCGCGGACCTCGGCCTCCTCGCGGAGGAAGGAGGGCGTGCGGAGCACGGAGGAGAGGAGGCCCGAGCGGACGTTGTAGTGCCGGGCGACGCGGATGTTGTCGAGGGCCGTCATGTTCCCGAAGATGCGGAGGTTCTGGAAGGTCCTGGCGATGCCCTTGTGGACGATCTTGTAGGGCTTCCAGCCGGTGATATCCTGGCCGCCGAGGAGGATCTTGCCCTCGGTGGGCCGGTAGATGCCCGTGATGAGGTTGAAGGTGGTGGTCTTGCCCGAGCCGTTGGGGCCGATGAGGCCGTAGATCGCCCCCTCCGGCACGTCGAAGCTGAAGCCCGAGACGGCCTTGAGGCCGCCGAAGTAGTGGCTCATGCCCTGGATCGAGAGGATGGCGCTCATCGCGTGCCCTCCTTCGCCGGGTCGCCGATGACGAGGAAGCGGGCTTCCTTGGTGCCCATGAGGCCCTCCGTGCGGAACAGCATGATGAAGACGAGGAGGAGCGCGTAGATGACCATGCGCCACTCCCCGCCGATCGGCAGGCTCGTGGCCTCGGCCAGGCTGTCGATGACGATCCTGAGGCCCTCGGACATGAAGGTGAGGGCGAAGGCGGCGATGACCGAGCCGGTCAGGGAGCCGACCCCGCCGGTGTAGACCATGATGAGGACGAGGACCGAGCCCATGAAGCCGTACTGGGTGGGATGGGCGATCTGGAGGAGGTGGCCGAACAGGCCCCCCGCGATGCCGGCGAAGAAGGCCCCGACGGCGAAGGCGAGGACCTTGTAGCGGGTCGTGTCGACCCCCGCGAGCTCGGCGGCGAGCTCGTTCTCCCTGATGGAGACCAGGGCCCGGCCGTGCGAGGACTCGACGAGGTTGCGGATGACGACGAGGGTGAGGAAGGCGGCCGCGAAGATGAAGCTGAAGTTGGAGAACTTGGGGATGCCGAGGAGGCCGCGGGGCCCGCCGACCGCCGGTATGTTGTTGAGGACGGTCTTGATGATCTCGCCGAATCCGAGGGTGACGATGGCGAGGTAGTCGCCCTTCAAGCGGAGCGAGGGGAAGCCGATGAGGACTCCCACGAGCGCGGCCGCCAGGCCCCCCGCGACGATGCCGCCGACGAAGACCGCGTAGCCCGCGAAGCCGGCCTCGGGAGAGACCTTGAAGACCAGGGTCGTTATGGCGCCGGATACGTAGGCCCCTACCGCCGCGAAGCCCATGTGGCCGAGGGAGAACTGCCCCGTGATGCCGTTGATGAGGTTGAGGCTCACCGCGAGGATCACGTAGATGAGGGACTGGTTTATGATGTGCTGGATGTAGCCGTTGATGAGGCCCGTCAGGCTCAAGGCCATGATCAGGGCATAGAAGGCCAGGGCGTAGAGGCTCAGCTTGGGCGTTCTGAAGTGCTTCATGCCGCGCTCCTAGATCTTGTCCGCGATCTTCTCGCCGAGTATGCCGCGGGGCCTGACGAGGAGGACGACGATGAGGATGGCGAAGGCGATGCCCTCGCCGAGGAGGGAGTTGTAGGCCGAGGCGAAGGTCTCGGCGAGGCCCATGATGTAGGCGCCGAGGACGGCGCCGGGTATGTTCCCGATCCCGCCCAGGACCGCCGCGATGAAGGCCTTGAGCCCCGGCTGTATGCCCATGTAGGGGAAGATGCGCGGGTAGGTCATGCCCGAGAGGAGGCCGGCCGCCCCGGCGAAGGCCCCGCCGATGAGGAAGGTCCAGCCGATGACCTTCTCGACGTCGATGCCCATGAGGCGGGCGGCGTCCTTGTCCTGGGAAACGGCGCGCATCGCCTTGCCGAGGGAGGACTTCTTGACCAGGAGGGTGAGCCCGATCATCAGGATCGCGGCCACGGCGAGGTCGATGACGACGTAGTTGGAGATCGTCGCCTGGCCGATCGGGATCTGCCGCTTGGGCAGGACGGTCGGGAAGGCGCGGAAGCTCGGCCCGATCGCCGGGAGGGCGGAGAAGAAGTACTCGAGGAACATGGAGACGCCGATCGCCGTGATGAGGGAGGAGAGCTTCGGCTTGTAGCGGAGGGGCTTGTAGGCGAAGCGGTTCGAGAGGAGGGCGACGCCGCCGCCAGCCGCCATCGAGGCGAGGAGGACTATGAAGGCCAGGATACCGCTGCCCTTGGCGAACCAGGTGTTGAACAGGTAGAAGGCCGCGTAGGCCGCGTAGGCCCCGAGCATGAAGAAGTCGCCGTGGGCGAAGTTGATGAGCCTGACGATGCCGTAGACCATCGTGTAGCCGAGGGCGATGAGGGCGTAGATCGAGCCGACCTGCAGGCCGTTGATGATCTGCTGCGTATTGACGATGCTTCCCATGGGGACTCCTTAACGCGCGAAGAGGGCTCCGCCGGCTTTCGGCCGGCGGGCCCCCTCCGCAGAGGAACGTAGCCTAGTCTCTGATCGTATTACGGATTGACCGTGGTCCGGTAGACCTGCTTCCCGCCCTTGATCTCGATGATGGCCGCGGCCTTGATCGGGTTGCGGTTGGCGTCGAACTTGACCTGGCCGGAGACGACCGCGAGGTCGGTCTTGGCGAGGGCCTCCTTGATCTTGACCCCGTCGGCCTTGCCGGCCCGCTTGATCGCGTCGAGCATGATGTACATGGCGTCGTAGCCGAGGGCCGCGAGGGCGTCGGGGGCGTCCGAGGTCTTGAAGCGGGCCTTGTAGTTCTTCACGAAGGTGAGGACCGCGGGGGTCGTCGCGTCGGGGGCGTAGTGGTTGGTGAAGAAGCAGTTCTCCACCGCGGCGCCGCCGATCTTCACGAGGTCGGCCGAGTCCCAGCCGTCGCCGCCCACGAAGGGGCCGGTGTAGCCGAGCTCGCGGGCCTGGGTGGCGATGAGTGCGTCGTCGTTGTAGTAGTCGGAGCAGTAGATCACGTCGGGCTTGGCCTGGATGATCTTGGTCAGCTGTGCCTTGAAGTCCGTGGTCCCGGTGGGGTGGGCCTCGTAGGCGACGACCTTGCCGCCGAGGGCGAGGAAGGCCTTCTGGAAGTTCTCGGACAGGCCCTTCGTGTAGTCGTTGCCGACGTCGAAGATGCAGGCGGCGGTCCTGGCCTTGAGGTCGTTGTAGGCGAACTTGGCGCCGACCGTCCCCTGGAAGGGGTCGATGAAGCAGGCGCGGAAGATGTAGTCGCCGACCTGGGTGACCTTCTCGTTCGTGGAGGTCGGGCTGATCATCGGCACCTTCGCGGCCTGGGCGATGGGGGCTCCGGCCAGGGTGACCTTGGACATGACCGTGCCGACGAGGGCGACGACCTTGTCCTGCTGGATGAGCTTGGTGTAGACGGTGGCGCCCTCCGCGGGGTCGCCCTTGTCGTCTGCGAAGACGAGCTTGATCTTCTTGCCGAGGACACCTCCCTTGGCGTTCCACTCCTCGACGGCGAGGGTCATGCCGTTCTTGGTCGACACGCCGAAGGTGGCGGCCTCGCCCGTCACGGGACCGATGCCGCCGATCTTGATCTCCTGGGCGCCGGCCGAGAGAGCGACGAAGACCAGCAGTGCAGCGACGAAAGCGTACGGTCTCATAAAGCCTCCTTCCGTACTATTCGAATCGTCCTTCTATGACGTTTCTGTCTAAAGTAGCCGAAAATTGGCGTCAAGTATGAAAAAACTCATTGTTGAAACAAAGTGGGGGAGGGGTTTCCGAAGGGCTATACGGATGTTCGGTGGAATGCAGCGCATGAAACGGCATTTTGCGTTATCGCCGTATATCTAGCTTTTTCCGTGAAATATCAGTCCGCCTCACTACGGGCCTCCGGCCGCAACCGAAGCGGGGGAAGCTGAGCTTCGAGCTTCCCGTGCTATACTCTGGCCCCGTGAATCCCACCTTTTCGCGCCGGCTTTCCTGGCCCGCTCCCCCGAACGCCCTCTCCCTGCTCCGCGCCGAGCTCGAGGGCGGAGGGCGGCGAGTCCTCGATTTCTCGGCGAGCAATCCCACGAGGGTCGGCCTGCCGAGCCTCTTCGCGCCGGGCAGGGCGGGAACCGCGGGTCCCGATGCCCTGGCCGGCGCCGAGAAGCTCCTCTATGCGCCCGATCCACGGGGTCTCGCCTCGGCCAGGGAGGCCCTCGTCCGCTTCTATGCCGGAGGCGGGGGAGGGCGTCGAGCTTCACCGCCCCTCGATCCGGCCTCCCTCTTCCTTTGCGCCTCGACCTCCGAGGCCTACGGCTGGCTCTTCAAGCTCCTCTGCGACCCGGGCGATTCGGTCCTCGTGCCGCGTCCCGGCTACCCCCTCTTCGATTATCTCGCGGGCTTGGAGTCGGTCGAGGCCCGGCCCTATCGGCTCGAGTACGCCCATCCCCGGGGCTGGCGCATCGACCTCGAGTCGGTCGAGGCGGCCCTTCGCGCGGGCCGTGCTCGGGCCCTCGTCCTCATCAACCCGAATAATCCGACCGGTTCCTATGCCGCTCCCGCGGAGCGAGCCGCCCTCCTCGAGCTCTGCGCTCGCCACGGGACGGCCATCATCGCCGACGAGGTCTTCTTCGGCTTTCCCGTCGAGGCCGAGCCGGAGGGATCCTCCGCGCCCCGCTCCTTCCTCGGCGAGGACTCGGTCCTCGTCTTCGTCCTCGACGGGCTCTCCAAGCTCCTGGGCCTGCCCCAGGCCAAGCTCGGCTGGATCGCGGCCTCGGGGCCCCGCGCCGAGCTCGGGGAGGCCCTGGGGAGGCTCGAGATCGTCGCCGATTCCTACCTCTCCGCGGGCACGCCCATCATGGCCGCCCTGCCGGGCCTCCTCGACCGGGAGCGGCTCTTCGGCGGCGCGGCGCGGGCGCGCATTGCGGCGAACATGGCGGCCCTGCGCTCGGCCCTCGAGGAGCCCGGCTCCCCCCACCGCCTCCTGCGCTGCGAGGGAGGCTGGACCGCCCTCGTCGAGTCGCCTCGCATCGAGCCCGAGGAGGAGCTCGCCCGCGGCCTTCTTTGGGAGGAGGGCCTCTGGGCCCAGCCGGGCTACTTCTTCGACATGGAGCGGGAAGCCTTCTTCACGGCCTCCCTCATCCTCGATGAAAGCGCGCTCCTCGAAGGGGCTCGGCGCTACCGGGCCTACTTCGACCGGCTCCTCGCCTGAGGCCGGCCGTCGCCTGCCCGGCGGCGGCGCTCAGGCCCCGGGCACGAGCCTGGACTTGAGCACCTTCTGCACGATCGACCTGCCCGGGTCGGCGATGTACTCCACGAGGATCTTGGCGGCCTCCCAGCCCATCTCGTAGCTCGGCTCCACGAAGTGGGGCATGGACGCGAGGCAGGGCAGGGCGGGGTTCTCGACCTCGCCGTGGGACGCGAGGCCGACGTCCTCGCCGGGCTCGAGGCCCAGGCGCAGGAGGCCGCGGTGGGAGGCCCGGAGGAGGCCGTCGTTGAGGGCGAGGAGGCAGTCGAAGGGCCTCGCCGCCTCGAGGAGGCCGGCGAGCCGGTCGGCCTCCCCTCCCTCGGGATCGCGGTTCAGGAGGTTGTCGTTGGCGCGGATGACGAGGGCCTCGCCCGCCACGAGGCCAGCCTCGGCCAGGGCGTTGCGATAGCCGGCCTCGCGGTCGTCCATGCTCGTGCACTCGAGGCCCCGCGCCAAGGCTATCCGCCGGTAGCCCCGCTCGAGGAGGAGGCGGGTGAGCTGCCGCGCGCTCTCCTCGTGGTTGGCGACCGCGTAGTTCGCGAGGAGCCCCGGCACGTAGCGGTCGATAAGGGTGTAGGGGATCGCGGCCCGGTCGAGCAGCGCGACGAGGCGGCGGTTCCGCTCGGCGTAGCCCGCGTCGATGACCGGGGCGAAGATGACTCCCGACACGGAGCTCGACAGGAAGGAGCGGAAGTACTCCTCCACCTTGGCGAAGTCCCGGTCGGCGTTGCAGATCAGGGTGTGGATGCGGAGATCCCAGAAGTAATCCTCGATGCCCCTGAGCATCTTCGAGCCGAAGGAGTCGCGCACGTCGTCGATGGCCACGGCGATGAGCTTCGGCTTGTCGGACGCGGCTTCGCGGCGCTTGACGAAGGCGCCCTTGCGATGGGGAAGCCGCTCGAGCAGGCCCTCGAGGATAAGGTCGGAGAGAGCTCGTTTGGCCGTGATGAGGCTGACGCCCTGGGCCTCGGCGATGGCGCGCTCCGAGGGGAGGGCCGCTCCGGGGCTATAGTTGCCTGAGAGAATCTCCGCGCGGAGCGCTTCTTTAACCTTCGTATATAAAAGGGGTGACTCACTGGTTTTCATCAGGTAATCAATATACCCAAATAGTGGCGAAGACAAGGGGAGTCGAGCGGTATCGATTTATAATAAAGAGTTACGCAGTTGTGCGATGATTATTGTTGTGAATAAACCTATAAATAGATATAATCAAAAAATAAATTGACATAACAATAAATCAAACATATAGTGGCCGCAACGAGATCGAACCGCGGCCTGAACGCTCTGGTTCCGAGCCCCGAGAAAGGATGCATAGTTCATGGCCAAGCCGCTCAAGATTGTCCTCATCGGGGCCGGCAGCCGCGAGTTCGCCCGCGGGCTGGTGCACGACCTCATACTCGAGAAGCCCCTCCTCGAGGCCCGTGAGGTCGAGGTCGCCCTCGTCGACCTCAATGCCGAGCGCCTCGAGCTCATGCGCGCCTACGCGGTCCATGCGGCCGAAACCCAGGGGGTCAGGATTCGCTTCACCGCCAGCCTCGAGCGCCGCCCGGCCCTCGAGGGGGCTGATTTCGTCCTCGTCTCGATCGCGCGAAAGCGGATGGAGCTCTGGGAGCAGGATTTCCGCGTCCCCCTCGCCTTCGGCATCCCCCACGTCTACGGGGAGAACGGGGGGCCGGGAGCGGCCTTCCATGCCCTTCGGAATTTCGCGGCCATCATGCCCATATGCCGGGACATCGAGGATATCTGCCCCGAGGCTTGGGTCATCAACTTCACGAACCCCGAGGCCAGGATCCTCACGGCCATACTGACCCTGACGAAGGTCAGGGCCATCGGGCTCTGCCACGGCTTCTACAGCTTCCGCCGTCTCGCGTCCTCGGTCCTCGGCCGGCCGGAGGGGGAGCTCGACCTCAGGACCGCGGGCATCAACCACTTCTACACCTACTACCGGGTCGCCGACCGGGCCAGCGGCGAGGACCTCGCCCCCGAGCTCGAGCGGCGCCTCGCCGCCGATCCCTCCCTCCTCCCGCCCCTGGTCCGCTATTTCTGGGAGCGCTTCGGCGCCCTCGGCTACTGCTCGGACCACCACATCGGGGAGTACCTCGGCTTCTCCCACGAGATAATCGGGAAGCTCTGGACCTTCGGCATCGAGGATCGGATCGTGGACCCGGGGGAGTCGGGCGTCGACGGGCGGCTCGTCTTCGAGGCCTGGCGCAACAAGCTCGATGTCAAGAGCTACCGCGAGCGGGGCATTGCCGAGAAGGAGCGTGCGGCCTTCTCGCCGACCGCCCCCATCCCGCCCGGCGCCATCTCCGCCTCCGGGGAGCTCGCCGTCCCGGTGATAGCCGACATCGTCCTGGACCGCCGGGCGTGGCGGCCCTCGATGAACCTCCTCAACGACGGGGCCTACATCGCGAACCTCGATCGGGACACGGCCGTCGAGCTGCCCGCCGTCGTGTCGGCCTCGGGCCCCTGCCCCGAGGCGGTCGGCTCCCTCCCTGAGGGCTTCGCCGCCCTCGTCCGCCAGCAGCAGTCGGTGCAGCGCCTCCTCGTGCGCGCCTACGCCGAGGGTTCGAGGAAGCTCCTCCTCCAGGCCCTCCTCGTCGACCCGGCCTGCGCCGGGCGGGCGCGCTCGGTCGAGGCCATGCTCGACCACATGCTCCGGATCCAGGAGCCCTGGCTCCCGGAGCTCCGTTGATCCGCCGGTCTCGCATGCCGCGGCCGTCGAGCCGCGGTGATCCGCTTGCGTTCGTGAAGGAGGCAGCATGAACAGGACACTGAAGAGGGCACTCGCGGCGGCGCTCGTCGCCGTCTCGGGCCTCGGGCTCGCGGCCCAGGGGGTCGTGACCCTCAGGATGATCGCGCCCTGGGCCGACAAGGAGCTCGAGGGCTTCAAGCCGGTGCTCGAGCGCTTCGAGCAGCTGAACCCGGGGATCAAGGTCGAGTACCGCACGGGCAAGCCCGAGGACACGGCCACCATCCTCTCCGCCCAGTTCTCGGTGAAGAAGACCCCCGCCGACATCATCGACACCTCCTTCTCCGCCTTCATCGTGCAGGAGGCCAGGAAGGGCAACATCCTCGACATCAGCGGCGCGGTGGACATCAAGGACTACCGGCCCGGCTCCATCGACCAGTTCGTCATCGGCAGGAAGCTCTACGGCGTGACGAGCATCGGCGGCCTGGACATCGCCGAGTACAACGCGAAGTTCTACCGCGACAACAAGCTCCCCGAGCCCAAGGACGCCAAGACCTGGGAGGACTTCCTCGCCCTCATGGACAAGGTGCGCAAGGTCCCCGGCGTCAAGGCCCCGATCGGCACCGGCGGCGGCGTCGGCTGGACCAACACCACGGTCGTCCAGACCTTCATCAACACCTTCGGCGGAAAGGCGATGTACAACGGCCTCCTCGTCGGCTCGATCTCCTGGGAGAGCCCCGAGGTGAAGAAGCTCTTCAGGGAGCGGCTCCTGCCCCTCCTCCAGGGCAAGTACTTCGGCGAGCCCGAGGAGAACGCGGCGGTCACGCAGAACATGTGGGCGGGCAAGTACGGCCTCTTCTTCGGCGGCACGACCGACTCCCTCAAGTTCCCCAGCCCGGCCGGCGACTACTCGGTCTGCCTCCTCCCGGGGCAGAAGGCGATCTCGATGTGGACCGATTTCTGGTTCATCCCGGCCTACACCGAGCACCCGAAGGAGGCTCTCAAGCTCATGAAGTTCCTCGCCACCGAGGGGCAGGCAATCCAGGTGAAGGGCGGCGGCCGCATAGCGACCTATACCAAGGTGCCGCTCTCCAACTACCCGGCGGCCGAGCAGAAGATCCTCAAGATCATCGGCTCCGTCGCGGTCAATCCCGACATCGACGACATCATCGGCGGCAAGTTCCAGACCGTCATGTGGGACCAGCTCAAGCTGCTCTGGGCCGACCCGACCGCGGATACCCTCGACTCGGTGCTCGCCGAGATGCAGGCCGCCTCCGTCGAGACCCTCAAGGGGAGCGCGAAGTGAGCCTCGGGGCGGGGCCCGGCCCCTCGATCGGACCCGGACCTGCGCCCCTCCCCGCGGGCCGGCGTGAGCCGGCCCGCGCCGGAAACCCGCGGCCCCGGCGGCTCAAGGCCGAGACCCTCGTCTTCGTCCTCCCGGCCTTCCTCCTGGTCTCGGTCTTCCTCCTCTATCCCGTCGTCAAGAGCCTCCTTCTGAGCCTCTACTCGAACGAGGACGGGAAGAGCTTCGTCGGCCTCGCCAACTTCGCCGCCCTCTTCCGGGGCAGGGACATCGTCAACCTCCGGAACATCCTCCGGCTCCGCCCGCCCTTCGGCGCCCTGCCGAACAACCTCATCTGGATCGCGATCCACCTTCCCCTGTCGATGTCCCTCGGCCTGGCCTGCGCCCTCCTCATGATCCGCCTTCCGCGCCTGGCCTTCCTGCGGACCTTCGTCTTCGTCGGCATGCTCGTCCCCGGCGTGGTGACCGGCATCGTGACCCTCTTCCTCTTCGAGAAGGGCGCGGGCATGATCCCGAACCTCTTCCACCTCATCGGGATCGAGGGGCTGTACATCAACTGGTTCTCCCATCCCCAGACCGCCCTCCTCGCCCTCATCCTGACCAGCGTCTGGACCTGGACGGGCTACAGCATGGTGGTCTTCCTGGCGGCCCTCTCGGGCATCCCCCAGTCCTACCTCGAGGCGGGCATCGTCGACGGGGCGAACGCCTGGCAGCTCTTCCGCTACGTCAAGCTGCCCCTCCTCCGCAGCTCCATCGGCACGATCGTGGTCATGTCGGTCATCCAGGAGCTGACGGGCTTCGACCTCGTCTACTCCTCCACCTACGGGGGGCCGGGCGGGGCCTCGAACGTCATGGGCTTCCAGATGTACCTCGAGGCCTTCAAGTACTTCAAATTCGGCACGGGCTCGGCGATCGCCACCCTCATCACCCTGACGGCGGCCGTGCCCATCGTCCTCAACGTGCGCAACTCGGCGAGGCAGGCATGACCAGGGAAAGGCCCGCCCTCGCGGCGGCTCGGGTCCTCGCCGCCGCGGCTATCGCCCTGGCCTGGATCCTGCCCTTCGTCGGCATCGTCATGGGCTCGCTCAGGCCCTACGGCGAGATCGTCAACGGCTGGTGGAGGACGGAGGAGCTCCACCTGAGCCTCGAGAACTACGCCTTCGTCCTCGGCGGGACGAGCATCCCCATGCTCCGCGCCCTGTGGAACTCCTTCTTCAGCTCGATCCTCGGCGCCGCCTTTCCCGCCCTCTTCGGCTCCATGGCGGCCTACGCCCTGGCCCGCCACTGGATCCCCCTCAAGGGGCCCACGATCGCGGTCCTCCTCTCCCTCATGGCGATTCCCGGCCAGATGATCGCGATCCCCGCCTTCAAGCTCCTCAACTCGCTCGGCCTCCTCGACCGCTTCGCGAGCGTCATCCTCATGAACACGGTGACCGCCCTGCCCTGGATCATCTTCTTCATGCTGAACGTCATAAAGGGCCAGGACCTCAACATCGAGGAGGCCGCGAAGATCGACGGGGCCTCGGATTACTGGATCTACGCCCGGGTCGTGATGCCGCAGAGCTATCCCTCCCTCCTATCGGTGGGGATCCTCCAGTTCGTCTGGTCCTGGGACTCCTTCTTCTGGCCCCTGGTCTGCCTCTTCGACGTCAGGAAGCTCATGGCCACCCAGGTGGTCCCCATGCTCCGCGGCCAGTTCATCCAGAACTGGGGGGCCCTCTGCGCCGCCTCGGTCCTCGTCGTCTCCGTGCCCGTGATCCTCTTCGTGGCCTTCCAGAAGTACTACATAGCCGGCTCGGTGGGCTTCATCTCCGACAAGTGAGGCTGGGCGGCCCCGCCCCGCGATTGCCATTCGCGCCTCCCAAAGGGTATAGTGCCCTATCGTGGCGCCACGAGGGGAGGGGAGATGGCCGCTCGCGTCATAGACGGGAAAGAGGTCGCCCGCGCCAAGCGGGCCGAGATCAAGGCCAGGGTCGAGGCCCTCGCCGCGCGCTCGGTCGTGCCGGGCCTGGCGGTGATCCTCGTCGGCGAGGACCCGGCCTCGGTATCCTACGTGACGGGCAAGGAGAAGGCCTCGGCCGAGCTCGGCATCGCGAGCCTGGGCAGGCGGCTGCCGGCCTCCGCGAGCGAGGCCGAGCTCCTCGCCCTCGTCCGGGCCTACGACGCCGACCCCGCGGTGCACGGCATCCTCGTGCAGCTGCCCCTGCCCCCGCACATCGACGAGCGGCGGATCATCTCCGCGATATCCCCCGAGAAGGACGTGGACGGGCTCACCGCGGCGAACGTCGGCCGGATGCTGCTGGAGGAGCCCTGCTTCGTGCCCTGCACCCCGGCCGGGGTCCTCGAGCTCATCCGCAGCGCCGGGGTCGAGACCAGGGGCGCCCGGGCCGTGGTCCTCGGCCGCTCGAACCTCGTGGGCAGGCCCCTCGTCAGATCGGAAGAGCGTCGTGTAGGGAAAGAGTGTTGTGCGTTGTGTAGA
>ERZ795055.396-NODE-396-length-42798-cov-31.809513_pt1 | contig 42798 bp, 28 predicted proteins | sample MGYA00375139_ERZ795055 | MGnify/ENA primary metagenome ERZ795055 (study PRJEB30184, sample SAMN05720283) | anaerobic digester metagenome | isolation source: active sludge of municipal wastewater-treating anaerobic digesters | place: USA | collected 2015-01-23 ... | reverse complement strand
AAAAATCAGTCGGCAGATTTTGCCAAGTTTGCCGACTTTGCCAACCGCAAACCTGTACTACAAAAAACAATTAGCAAAGCAAAAAATGACCCAATAGACGACGAAAACTATTTACTAAACACACCTATAATTCCGCAATCGGTTTACGACAACTTGCCTCCTATTCTTAAACAAGGCGCAGAAGCATTCTCCGAACCAAGAGAAAGAGATACGTTTCTAACAGGTGCTTTAGCAATTTTATCGGGTTGTTTACCAAATGTTACTGGTGAATATGGTGGCAGAACCGTATATCCTCATTTATTTTCTTTCATTCTTGCTCCTGCTGCATCAGGAAAAGGTGCGTTACAATCTTCTAAAGAATTAGCAGATAAATACCACGAAGAAGTCCTTAAAAATTCAAGAGAGCAAAAAAAAGAATACGACCTAAAAATGGCAGCTTACAAAAAAGCGCAACGTTTTCAAAAGAAAGACGACAATACACAAGAAGAAATTCCAGAAGAACCGCCATTCAAAGTAGTATTCATTCCGGCCAATACCAGTAATGCAAAAATTATCCAACACTTACAACAAAATGACGGTACAGGTATTATATGCGAAACCGAAGCCGACACGCTAGGACAAGTTTTCAAAAACGATTGGGGTTCTTATTCTGATTTGTTACGAAAAGCATTCCATAGCGAAAAAATATCCATTTCAAGAAAAACCAATAATGAGTATTTCGAAATTAACAATCCACGTTTAGCTGTTGCACTTTCGGGAACACCTCAACAAGTGTATAACATAATTGCATCTGCCGAAGATGGGTTATTTAGTCGTTTTGTTTTTTATGTTTTCAAAACCAACAGCAAATGGATTGACCCTTCTCCGTATGGTTCAAGAGTGAATTTAACCGACCATTTTGCCAAGTTATCAAACGTTGTATATGAAATGGTTTTGTTTCTCGATAGTGGTAAAACAAAAATACATTTAACCAAAGAACAATGGGACAAATTCAACCCAACATTCAGCGAGTATTTAAGTCAAATCAGTGCGTTTGTTTCAGAAGATGCTCAAAGTATTGTAAAAAGATTAGGTTTAGTTTTGTATAGAATGTGTATGATTTTTACAAGCATTCGTAAATTCCAAGCACAAGAACAAGCAACAGACATTCAATGTTTAGACGAAGATTTTGAAACAGCATCACAACTGATTGAAGTCTATTTAAAACACAACATTCTAATGTTCGAGAACTTACCAAAACAGGAAGACGAAGAAAATGGACCTTTCAAAAAAGGACAAAACAAAAAACTATTCTTTGATGCCTTACCAAATCACTTCACACGAAAAGAAGCAGTTGAATTAGGTGCTACCTTCAATATAGCAGAAAGAACAGTTGGTTCCTTTTTAAAATCTTGTTTAGGCAATTACTTACAACAACCTGAATATGGGACATATACAAAAATCATCTAAAGTCAAACAAAAACAAAAAAAAGAAGTTAATTTTTACTATTTTTGGAGATTAACAGTTTTTTATATAAATGTCAACAAAATTTTTTACAAACGATAGCGAAAATACTCTTATTAAGAAGTTTGAAGGGTTCTTTGAACACAATCAAGGCATACAAAATTTTGATGCTTTAGTAGGGTATTTACGGTCGTCAGGTTATTTTAAAGTTAGAGAATTTTTAAACAAAGTTCCTAAAATAAGATTATTGGTAGGTATTAGTGCTGATAAAATAATTGCTCAAGCAAATAACAAAGGATTAGAATTTTTTGCTGATAGAGAAAAAGCAAAAGAGGATTTTATTAATGAAATTCTAATTGACATTGAGAATGCTAACTATGATGAAAAAACCGAAAAAGGAATAAAGCAATTTTTTCAAGATTTAATTGAGCAGAAAATTGAAGTTAGAACTCATCCCGAAAAGACTATTCACGCTAAAGTTTATATATTTTACAAAGACATTCACAATCATTACAATACTGAAAGAACAGTAATTACAGGCTCTAGCAATTTAACAGATTCTGGAATAGGTTCTAAAGTAGAAAATAATTACGAATTTAATGTTGAGCTAAGTGAATATGCAGATGTGAAATTTGCTTATGATGAGTTTGAAAAACTTTGGAATGAATCTGAAAATATCCTTCCAGTTGATGCTGAAGAAATAGTAAAAAAATCATATTTAAAAGATGATTTTACACCTTATGAAATGTACATCAAAATGATGATTGAATACTTTGGTAATCGTGTAGAATATGATCCCTACAATATTGAATTATTACTTCCAGAAAAGTATATGAGATTAAAGTATCAAACCGATGCTGCTAATCAAGGTTACTCTATTATGCAAAAACACAATGGTTTTATTTTAGCCGATGTTGTTGGACTAGGTAAAACTATTATTGCTACAATGATTATTAAAAAATTCATTTATGAAAATGGTAGTCATTCTAAAGTTTTAATTGTTGCTCCACCAGCAATTAAAGCTAACTGGCAAAGAACAGCTCAAGATTTCTTAATTGATAATCATTTAGAATATGTTACAACAGGTAGCTTACACAAGGTTATTGATAATGATTACACCGATTTGCCTAATGCTGAACGTTATGATTTAATTGTAGTTGACGAATCTCATAAATTTAGAAATGATTACACAGAAATGTATTTGGCATTACAAGAAATCTGTAAAAAACCACGAGTTAAAGCAGGTGAAAATGGAGATACTAGAAAAAAAGTAATATTAATTTCAGCAACTCCATTAAATAATAGACCTGATGATATTGAAAATCAACTGTACTTATTCCAAGACAGAAGAAATTCAACATTAGATATACCAAATAAAAATTTACAAGAATATTTTAAACCTATTAATGAGCAATATAAAAAGTTAGCTGCCGAACCAAAACTAAATATACCAAAACTAAAGCTAATGTTTAATAAACTTCGTAATGATGTAGTTGAACCACTTGTTATCAGAAGAACAAGAAAAGACATTGAAAATAATAAAGAATATTTAGAAGATTTAAAAAATCAAAAAATAGTTTTCCCAAAAGTTGGTGACCCGATTTCTTTACACTATCAACTAGATGAAGAACTTTCTAAATTATTCATTGATACAATTGATTTAATTGCAGGATTAGATGAAAATGGAAAACCTTTATCAAATGCATTAGGGTATTTTAGATACAGAGCTATTGAGTATCTGGTAAATCCAGAAGATATTAAACTGTATGCTAAACGAAATCAAACCGTACAATCTATTTCTGAAAGATTATCTGCAATAATGAAAACTCTTATGGTTAAACGATTAGAAAGCAGTTTTCACGCTTTTAAAAAATCGTTGGGTCGATTAGATAAGGCAACTCAAAATATGCTAGATATGTTAGATAAGGACAGAGTTTTTATTGCTCCTGATTTAAACATAAACGAACTTATTGAAAAAGGTTTAACTGATGATGAAATACTATCATCTATTGAAAATAAAGGAGGTAATAATAGAGAGTTTAAAAAATCAGCTTTTAAAGAAGAATACATTGAACTACTTCTAAAAGACAAAAAGAAAATTTCTGATTTAATTAAACGATGGAATAAAATTTCTGTTGACCCTAAAATGGAAGAGTTTTTATACAATCTCAAAAACACTTTCTTTACAAAAAAAATAAACCATAGTGGTAAAATTGTAATCTTTACTGAAAGTACGGAAACAGCCAATGAAATTAAACACAAATTAGAAGCTGATGGTTTCGAAAAAATACTAACCATTGATAGTTCTAATAGGAAAAACGCTGATGGAATTATTCGTTCCAATTTTGATGCTAATTTAGAAGAATCGGAATGGCATTATGATTATGATATTATTATTACAACAGAAGTTTTAGCAGAAGGTATAAACTTGCACCGTAGTAATGTAATTGTAAATTATGATGTTCCTTGGAACAGTACAAGATTAATGCAAAGAATTGGTCGTGTCAATCGTATTGGTACGCGTGCAAAACAAATCTTCGTATATAATTTTTATCCGAGTGTTCAAGGAAATAATCAAATTAGATTAGAACAAACGGCCATTCGTAAACTACAAGCATTTCATACTGCTTTTGGCGAAGACAATAAAATATTTTCTTTGTTAGAAGAAGTTGGCGATGGTGCTTTATATGGAAATAAAATACAGCAGGAAGAAAGTGAAATATTAAAATATCTCAATGAATTAAGAGAATTCAAGAAGAACAATAAAGAATATTTCAAGAAAATTAGTCAAATACCAAATAAGGCAAGAGTTGGGAGAAAAGAAGACAATCTTCATTTTAAACCTATTTCCTTTAATGATGGAGATGATTTACCAGATAACGTTACTGGTTCATCAATTTGTTATTTAAAAGCAGACAACCATCCTGGTGTTTTTTGTTTTGTTAGTGGTGTTGGCAACACAAGGATTTTGAGCTTTTTAGATGCAGTTAAATTGTTTCAATCAACTCCTGAAGAAAAAAGAGTGGCTTTTCACGACAATCACTTTGAACAAGCCAAAATTGCTTTTCAACAATTCAAAAGCGATTCGGTGCAAAGTAATTTTCATTCAGTAAATAAAAAAGAATTGAGTCCAGCTGAAAACAAAGCAATTTCTAATCTAAATTATGCTATAAAGTTTTCACCAACGCCTCAAAAAACAGAAACGATGCGTTTATTGGTAGAGAGTATTAAGAATGGAACATTTTCAAGCAAAGGCACACCAAAAAAAGTAAATGATTTTTTCAAATCTTTTGAAACTATGATTGTAAAAGAAAAAGAGGCATTTTACGAAAAATTATTTATTGAAGTTATAGACGATTTGAACCTAAATCCAAGTGCTAACAATACCAAAAAAGAATATCAAATCATCAATCCAAAAATTGTTTTAACCGTTAGTATTAATTAAGTATGGCTGGTAAACTACAAATACAAGAATCATTTCAAAAAGTATACGACCTAGAAGTCTTTAAAAGAGAAATTCTAAATTCTGTTTTTACGTCAGAAAAAGCAAAACTTTTTAGAGAAGAAAATTATATTGACGAAAGCAATCAATTAACTGCATCCGAAAAGAAAGCAATAGGTAAAGTCGTTCATTATGGTAATTTAGAGTTAGACGATTATAATACATTAAAGCTTTACGAAATAACCTTACAACCTAAAGTTCGAATCGAACAAAGTAAAGTAGGTATCCAGCAATATGTGCGTAAAATGCTGATAGCAGGCGAAGGTGTATTAGTAAATTTCATCAATCCAGATAACCTTAAAACTTGGAGACTTACTTTGGTTGCCAGCGATACCGTTTTGACAGATAAAGGAATTAGTGTAAAAAAACTAAATCCTAAACGCTATACTTTTATTGTTGGTCAATCAGAAAAATGTAAAACCATTTCCGATCGTTTTGCAGATTTAGAAAAAGCATCACGAATTGTTTTATATCCATCAGAAAACGAAAAAGGTGCTATTAGTTTAGTAAATATATTTTCGGTTGAAACGTTAAGTAAAACGTTTTTTGATGAGTATACGTTGCATTACAACAGATTTGTAGAGAGTATTGAAAAATCTAATTACAGAAAATCAGTTTTCAATATTGATTATCCTGTAAAAGCTAATAAAAAAGAAATTGATGCTGCTAATAAGCCCATTCGTGATTTCGTAAAAAAATTATTAGGTCGTATAGTATTCTTATACTTTGTTCAAAAGAAAGGTTGGTTAGGTGCGTCTGATTTAGAATATAATGATGGAGACCCTGAATTTATTTTTAATTTATTTAAATTAAGTGGTGCAAACGAAACTTTTTATTCAAACTGGTTATCAGAACTCTTTTTTAATACATTAAATGAACAAAGACCAAATGATGTTTTTAAAATGCCAAATAACTCTTCTGTAAAAATACCTTATTTAAATGGTGGTCTATTTGAACCAGAAGACTACGATAACAAATTACTAACACTTATACCTTCATTATTTCACTCTGATGATTTTGAGGATACTCCACTAACAGATAAACTGATTAAGAAAAAAGATTGCAATCACAGAGGTTTTCTTGACTTTTTAAACGCATTCAATTTCACTGTTCACGAAGACAGTCCAGAAGACCATACTGTAGCAGTTGACCCAGAAATGTTAGGACATATTTTTGAGAACTTACTAGAAGATAATAAAGACAAAGGAGCTTTCTACACACCAAAAGAGATTGTACATTATATGTGTCAAGAAAGTTTAATTGAGTATTTAAATACATATCTAAATCCGAGTTCCAATTCAAAAGACGAAAACGGTGTTTCAGCCTATGAAAAACAAAATGCAAATTTAATAATGCACTCTAATCAGTATTATGAGGAAGATTATTCAGATATTGTAGATTTTGTAAAAAATAAAAACATTAACGATTATATTCTCAAGCGTGCTAAAGAGGTAAATAAATATCTTGATACCGTAAAAATATGCGATCCAGCCATTGGTTCAGGAGCTTTCCCAATGGGATTATTACAAGAGATTTTTGCTGTAAAAGAATTACTCGCATTTGCAACCAATAGCGAATGGGATCCAGCCAAAGTAAAAGAAAATATCATTCAAAACAGCATTTATGGTGTTGATATAGAAAAAGGTGCTGTGGATATTGCAAGGCTGCGTTTTTGGTTAAGCCTAATTGTAAACGAAGAAAAACCGAAAGCGTTACCAAACCTCGATTACAAAATCGTTGTGGGTAATTCATTAATAAGTAGATACAATTTAAACAGCCCAATAGACGACGTTTTTGAAACAATAAATAGAAACAGAAAAAACAACAAATTACAACCAATTACATTACAATCGTACAAGGATAGTATTAATGATTATATGTATGTTTCTGATTCTAAAAGTAAAAGAGAATATAAAGAATTAATAAAAGAAATAAAAGATGCTTTCGTTTCTAACTATGGGAATGAAAAAATTAAAGCACTTGCTAAAATTAGAGGAAAGTACGAAAATCTTTTAAGGGTTGATATTTTTGGAAAAACTATTGGTTCAAAAACTGAAATTTCTAAAGCAAAAAAAGAATTAGATGCAGAAGAAAATAAGAGAAAAGAAGCAAATGAAGGATTGTTTTATACTAATGCCATTGAATGGAGATTTGAATTTCCCAATCTTTTAGATGAAGATGGTAATTTTATTGGCTTTGATATTGTCATTGCTAATCCACCGTATATTGGACAAAAAGGAAACAAAGAATTATTTGAACCATTTATTAAACATCCAGCTTTTGAAAAAAAGATGGACTATTGGTATTTCTTTTTAAATAAATCTTTTGAATTGTCTAAAGATTCAGCGGTAAATACATTTATAACACCAAACTATTGGATTACAGCACAAGGTGGCAAGAAGATAAGAAAGCATATTATTGATAATTATAGTATTGTAGAGTATATCAATTTCAATGACAATGCAATTTTTGCAGCTGGGGTTCATACCAATATATTTACCCTTAAAAAAAATGAAAAGCCAAATCAAAATATTAAAACTACAATATACCAAAATAGATACAATAAAGATTTTTTAAAAAACCAACATAAGGAGTTAAATTTCATCTCCGATCAAAACAAGATATTTAATAATTGGACTGGATTTATACATTTTTTACCAGCTGATGTTGCTCAAATTATAAATCAACTTTATGTTAATTGCGAAAAATTATCTGATAATGAATCAGAAGGAGAAAAACAAATTGGTGTTAGGTCAGGTAAAAAAGTAACAAATGGTATTTGCAATATTAATCAAGGTTTAGTTACAGGTAAGGACAGAAATGTAGATAATATAAATAATATAAACGAAGGTGTATTTATATTAAATGAAGTTGAATTAACTAGTTTAAATTTAAATGACATAGAAAAGAAATTAATTAAACCTTTTTTCAAAAATTCTGACATTTCTAAATATTTTGTAAATCAAAGGCCTAACCATTTTTTCATTTATGCCAACAAAATTGAGAACGAAAACGAACTGTCTAAATTCCACAATATTTATCAGCATTTATTAAAAAACAAATCAATTCTAGCTAAAAGATCAATTAACGGAGTTCTAGAGTCAGCTTATAATAAAGGAAAATGGTGGTCTTTAACAACAGACAGACCAAATATAAATTTTGATTCTGAAAAAATTCTTTGTCCTCAAAGAAGTAGTGTAAATACTTTTGGTTATTCGAATAATGAATGGTATGCAGCTTCTGATGTGTTTTACATCACATCAAATAAAAACACATTTAATTTAAAATATATTTTAGCAATACTATGCAGTAAGCTAGTAAATTTTTGGTTAATCTATATGGGGAAAAGAAAAGGGAATGCTTTAGAACTAACTTTAGAACCTTTACAATTTATTCCAATTAAAAAAATTACCGATGTAGAACAGACTAATTTTATAAAAATAGCAGATTATATTATTTTTTTAAAGCAACAAGAACAAATAACAGATATCAACAAATTAATTTCAATTTATTTTGAACAAATAGTTGATGGTATGGTGTATGAATTGTATTTTCCAGAGTTATTAAAGCAACACAACCGTACAATCATAGAGTATCTAGGCGAGTTACCAGTATTTACAGATAGTATGAATGATAATCAAAAAATGGAAATCATCAACACTGTCTTTAATAGATTGAATGAAAAAAATCATCCTGTAAGAGTAAACTTATTTTATATGAACTCTATTCCAGAAATAAAAATTATTGAAGGTGTAAAAGAATAAAAGTGTTTCAATAATTTTTATTCACGAACACAAAAAAAACAATAATAAAAACGTGAGTACATAAAAATTATTGAAGGTATAAAAGAGGAAAGTATATAAAATGTAAATGCCCAACGGTTAGGTCGGGCATCGGTCCAAGGATACTATCCTTGGAGCTGTACAGGTGCAAATATAGAGTGAATATTTAATTTCACAAATAAAAAAATGTTAAAAATGATAAAAAATAGAGTAATCGTATATATAGATGGGTTTAACTTATACTTCGGTATGGTAGATGCAGGTATTGATAATTGCAAATGGCTTAACATTAAATCATTGATTGATAGTTATATCACGCACAATCAAGAACTAATTGAAATAAAATATTTCACAAGTAGAATAACCAATCAACCCAGTAAACAAAAACGACAAACTACTTATTTAGAAGCATTAGAATCTACAGGTATAAATATCATTTATGGTCTTTACAAAGCAAAAGAAATAGAATGTAATAATTGCGGGCACAATTGGTCAATATCCAACGAAAAAATGACTGATGTTAATATTGCAACACATTTACTTCTTGATGCTTTTAATGATAGATATGATACTGCCATATTAATTTCTGGCGATAGTGATTTAGTACCACCAGTAAAAGCAATTCATCATCAGTTTAATAAAAAAGCGGTTAGTGTTTTCTTTCCACCCGAAAGACACAATATTACCGTTGCAGGTGCTGCAAAAGGCTCACAAATTATTGGTAAGAAAAAAATTAAAGACCATCAATTTCCATTAAATGTTACCAAAAAGGATGGATATGTATTAACTAAACCTGAAAGTTGGTAAGTAAATTATGAGAATAACCGAAATTAAGTTAAACAACTATCGTGCTTTTTATGGCGAACATACCATTTCATTAGACAAAGATGGCAAAAACCTTATGGTATATGGCGAAAATGGTAGTGGCAAAAGTTCGTTATTTACAGCTTTGCAAAACTTCTTTTTATCTTCTGTTCAAAAAGTTACAGTTGAAGAAAATATATTTGTTCCATCTTCTAAAAAAAATACAGCTTCTATTCAAGTTACTATTAAAGAATCAGCAGCTTCTACCAAAACAACCAATTTTGAATTAAACTGTACTAATAATCAAATTATAAGTTTAGATAAAACTATAATAGCAGATGCCAATAAGATTAAAGGTTTTTTTGATTATCGCAGTTTATTAAGAACACATATTGAACACGAAAACGAGGTTGATTTATTTAGTATATTAATAAATGGAATTCTAAAACATTCTATCAATCGCTTTTCAACAAAAGAAATAGGTTCAGAATGGAAATCAATTCATTATGATACCTTTGAAGTATATCAAAGTAAAAATGTTCAATTAAGAATAAAAAGTTATCTAAAAGACAAATTCAATCCAGGATTAAAACAATTAATACAAGATATTGAAAAAGACACAAATGTATATATGTCTTATTTTGGGGACAGTGTTAAAATCAAACTTGATTTTACTGAAGTACTTCATCACGGCAGAAAAAACCTTTCAGGAAATACAATTAAACTAAAATTAGATTTTCACAATACACATATCCCTAAACATCAATTTTTCTTAAACGAAGCTAGATTATCTGCATTAGCAATAAGCTTGTATTTAGCTTCTATAAAAGTAAACCCATCAGCTGGAGCATTAAAAGTATTAGTATTAGATGATTTATTGATTGGTCTTGATATGAGTAATCGCTTACCATTACTTAAAATATTGAAAAATCATTTTATTGAAGTTCCTGAAAACGAAAGATTTCAAACCATAATGACTACTTATGATAAGGTTTGGTTTGAATTAGTTAACAACTACTTTGGTGATACAAATTGGAAATTTATTGAAATATATTCAAAAAGACTAACGGATGAAGACTTTGAAATACCATATATAAAAGAAACACAAGGATATCTTGATAAAGCAAAAACATATCTTAAAGAAAAAGACAATAAAGCGTCGGCAGTATACATTAGAACAGAATTTGAAAGAATAGTAAAATCTATTTGTGAAAAAAAAGGATTGCAAGTAAATTATAAAACAAAACAAAAAGAATTTACAACAGAAGACTTTTGGGAAGCAATAACTAATCAAACTGATATTGATAAAGAAATAATTAAAGAAATTAGAATTCATCGAGGTACTGTAATGAATCCTTTCAGTCATTATGATTTAGAACACCCAGAATTTACAAAAGAACTTGAAGATACAATTGACACTATCGAAAAACTTGGTAAAATAAATATTAAATCTCTAAAAAAAACAACATACACAGATTTGAAAAAACAAATTTTTAAACTTGAATTACAAATAAAAAAACCAATAATTGGAAAAATAATTAGATCATTACTCGATAAATAAAAACAAAATTGAATAGATTTAAAACTCATTAAAATTTAAAAATAGTAATGCAACTTCTAGACAACAAATACGCTTTTATTAAAGACCTTGGAAATGGTGGTTTCGGTAAAGTTTTTTTGGCAAAAGAAAAAGTGTCTAATCGTTTTGTTGCTATAAAACAATTAAAAAATACAAATCGTTCAGAACAGGAAGACATTATTCACGAAATAGAAACCATTTCAAAATTTGAAAATCCCAATATCGTAACCTATTACCATCACTTTTGGGAAGATGATATTTTATATTTAGTGATGGAATATTGTTCTGGTGGTAGTCTTAGAGATAAGATAAGAAATAAAGAAATAACTGCTTCTCAGGCACTCGATTGGGTACAAACATTAACAACTTCTTTAAGAATTATTCATAATAAAGGAATTATTCATCACGATATAAAACCAGATAATATTGTTTTCTCTCAAAATGGAATTATCAAAATTGCTGATTTTGGTGTAGCAAATAAAGATATTGGCACAAGAGCATATTTAGCACCTGAAACCTTTCAATGGGATAATGACACTATCAAAGATCCTCGTATCGACATTTATGCACTGGGAGTTACATTGATGGAAATCCTTACAAACCAAAATCCCTTTTTTGGTTTAGAAAGAGATGGCATTATAGAAAAACACCAAACAGCTGATTTTCCGATTGAAAAGTTACCCAATTGGCAACAAGAAATAATTATAAAAGCCATCAATAAAGTACCAGAATTAAGATTTCAATTTATGGTAGAATTTGAAGAGGCTTTAAAAGCAAAAGCTGTTCCTATAATTTTCAATAAAAACAATCTAAAAGCAGCCGAACTAATTGAAATGGCAGACAAAGCTTTAAAAACTAACAAATGGCGTAACGCTTATAAATATCTAGAATTAGCCAACACAAGATATCCAAATAATGTAACGGTATTACAAGCGCTAGGCAAGTACAATTTACGACTTCAAAAAATTGATGTCGCCAAAAAATTTTATGAACAAGCAGTAAAACTAAATTCAAGATTAGATGTTCAAAAAGACTTAGGTTGGATTTATTTAGAAAATAAAAAATACCCAATTGCTATCGGTTTATTATCAGACCACTTGCATAGAAACCCTGCTGATTATGAAGCATATAATTTATTAATTCGCTGTTATTACGAAACAAATAGATATGAACCAGCAATGGAATTGGCTAAAATGCTTATGGAAACTAATGCAGCATTACCTTGTTTTGCAAATAATTACTATATCAGCTATGCAATGCACCATCAAGGAAAAGAAATTAATCCTATTTCTATTTTAAAAAATTATGAGAACCCATTCATTGAATATAATTATTCAGTTTTAAAGGAAGATAAAAAAAGTCATAATTTCAAAAAAACACCAACTTTAAAGTCTAAATTATTATTTATGGATTTTCATTTTAATGTAATAAAAGAAAATATAATTACATTTATTGAAAACAATAATCAAAACATTACTCCAACATCACTAAATAAAACGATAATAAAATTTGGCAGAGAAAGTTTTAATCAAAATGACATTGAAGTTTCAGGAGGATCATCAGTAAGTAGAAGACATTGTATTATAATTAACAGCAAAGACAATATTTGGCTATATAATTTAGAGAGTACAGGAACATATATTAATGATGAAAAAGTAAACTTAAAAATTCCATTAATAGGTTTCAATAAAATAACTATTGATGATGTTGATTTTACAATAACTACTGATAAAAATAAATTACTGTAATAAAATTTACAAAGTCATTACCTCATTCACCTGCACAAAAATTGCTCCTAGTCCAAGTATTCCTAGCATCAATTCTTTGTTTGCTTCATTTCGTTAATTCAAAATAAATAAAATATACTTTGTGTGAATATTGGAATAAATAGAAACAACTGCTAGTAACGGTGGTTTTGCGCTATTGGGGCAGTTGTGGTAAATAGACGTTTTATCTTGTTTTTGAACTAATCAACAAAGCAGAAAGTACGCTGCTCTTAAATCCCCAACAGACGCAAAGCCAGCCGTTACTAGCAATTGTAAACCTCCGCATCACGTTTACGTTAAATACAACATTTATCTTTCCGCATAACTTCTTCCGAAACCAAACAGACGCAGACAATCGAACCGCATAAAAAGAAATAGGAAGTATTTTCATATTGACATTGTAAGTATAAAAATTGCTTTTAGTGTTTATTGTTTTTTTGGTTAAAGCAATTTTCTATACCCACAATCCCAATAGTGCCAGTAAGAGTTTTCTTTTTTATTTGCCACAAAAACCCAAGTCATTGGCTTTCCGTCTGCTTGATACCTAGCGTTTTCAAAACAATAATTGTAGTAACATTCAAGTTTTATCTTTCTATTTACGTGCAGGCATCAAGCAGCCAAGAAAACCAATCAGAACAACCCAATAAGCAAATAAAAAAGAATACCCTTACTTCGAGCTTCTGCCGACGCACTAGGAAAGAGTTTTCATTGTTTTTTGAAGATGCCATAACATTTCCGAATAACATTTTAATAAAATAGAAAAACCTCATTTCGCAAGAACAAAAAGGCATCCTCAAAAATCAAATTTGCCCACAAGAGTATAGTTTTTCATTTGCCAGAACCACAAAATATAAATCAACAATCCGATAAGCAAATAAAAAACTACACACTTGTTTCGCTACTGCCAGCGCACTAGGAAAGTTCAGTTGGGGAAATCTTCCATTTCCCCAAACCCCATAGGATGCAATTTTTTTTTAAATAATGCCAGACGTTTTCCACTCCGATTGAAATTTAGCGGTAGGCATTATTTCAAAAAAAACAGCGTCAATTCCAACCACTCGGAATGTTAATTTTTGAACGGAAAGTTTCGGGCTTCCTTGCGATTGTGGAATGGATAAAAAAACGATTTGTTCTTTTTCTCTCATTAGATAGATATTCCGCACTTATTTGCACCATTAGTCCTATATAAGTCACCACTATAGACAAATTGATGCAAAACAAAAAACCCTCTCTTTCGAAAGGGTAATTGGTTTTAAAGTAGTAAACTTTACAAACTGATGGTCTTTTTTAGAAAACTTCTTGAATTTTCATAGCATTTCCAGCATTGAATAAATAGTAGTTCACTCCTACTTGCTGATAAAATTCAATTCCAATACTTCCCAAAACAGCAACATTAGTTGTTATCGTTGGAGCATCTGGCAAAGTTGCAACAACATCAATTAAAGTTGTTACTGCATCTACAGGAGTGTAAGCAGAATATGCAATATTTGACGTTTCATTTAACATTGGTTCTGCTGGCTCATAAGCTCCAGTTGCAGGATTAAAAACAAAATCCGAGATTACAGATAAAGCATTGATAATTCTGAAATGTGTTGCTCCTGATGGAATATTCAAAAAGTTCAAAGGATTAAATGCTGGAACACTTAAAGTACTTTCGTTTCTGTCTACGTTAGCCGTTAAAGTAAACGGAGCAGAAAAAATGCCATTAAAGGAAATATTTCTATTGAAATCTAAACCTTTCAAATATTGAGGTTGTTGCGAAACCAAAACAGCTCTTTGACCTCTTGCCTCGGAACCATCTTCAATATTTATTTTTTTCATAATAGCAGTTAGTCTTCCTGTAAATTGACTATCTGTCATTTGTTTCATTAAGGCAGACAAACCAATTCTAACAGATTTTCCAGTATTGGCACAAGCTGCAAACTCGGACATATTCTCACGAGTACGGATAAAGCCAGGTGCAGTTTTTACTTGCTCCGCAGTTGGACCACCTTTTAGACCTGCAAAGTAACCATCATTACCTTTAATTTTGAAGTGACGAACTTCACCTAACGTCCCGACATATTTAATATGTCCTTTTTGTTTTGCCATTTGTTGTGTGTTTTAGCAATTAAACAATAATTTTTACTAAATTTACAATGCAAACAACTGAAATACAACAACTTAAATAAAGCAATATAATGCAATTAAACGCTAAAGAAACCACCTTAACAAAAAGTCTGCTCAAAATTGTAAAATTTGTTGATGGAGATGGAATAATTTTAGAAGATATTGTATCAAAAAAGGAATTTGAAGTTCGTTTATATGGAATTGATGCACCAGAAATAAACTACTGCAACAAGATAAAAAAAGACGAAAAAGAATTACAAGTTCCAGCTGCTTTACTAATCAAACTTGGCTATTTATCATTTAACTTTTTAAAAGATCAAGTTAATTTGGGTGATGTTTGTACATTGGTACAGGAACAAAATAATTTAGTTGATAAATACGGAAGACTTTTAGGCTACTTAATTCTGAATGATGGAAGAGTTTTAAACGAAATAATGATAAAAGAAGGCTATGCAAAGCCGTATAATGAAGTATTTTGTGAAATGCTCCCAATGTATCAAGAATGGAATTTACAAGCTAAAAACAGTTCAAAAGGATTATATTCAATAGTAAACAAATTTTAAATATTTTGTCTATATTTGTCCTGTATTTATTGATGTTCAGCCCATTTTGATGGCTATTTGTTGCCCAATCTTCGGCAACTATTGTAAATGCTAAAACCTTCAAATATTGTATCGGAAAGTAACCCAAAAATAAGTTAATACATATCGCATAAATCCCTTTTTTTAAATACTTTTGCACTCAAAATAATTTAAACATAATCATGAAAAAAATAGTTGTATTACTTTTTGCTGCAGCTGCATTTATAAGTTGTAATAATTTAGGAGAAAACGAATTCGTAATCAAAGGAACCGTAGACGGAATTGAAAACGGAAAATTAGCCATTCTTGAAACACAAGATGAAACCGGAATGGGTTTAAAAGCTACTGATTCTGCCATAATTAAAGATGGAAAATTCGAATTCAAAGGTACAACGACCGAACCGGAATTGCGTTTTATTCAAGTAGAAACCGTTCAAGGTAAAGCTGTTTTCATTTTAGAGAACGGTGAAATCAATATGAAAATTTACAAAGACAGTGTCAATAAAACAGAAATTGGTGGAACATTTAACAACGACCAATTCTCTAAATACAACAATGAGCAAGGAGCAATTCAAAAGAAAATTGCCGCATTCAGAAAAGACAACATGGAAAAAATGCAAACGGCCATTCAAAGCAATGATACCGTTACCGTAAATAATTTAAAAAACGGATTTACAAAACTTCAAGAAGAATTAAATCTTTATAACAGTAACTTTGCCGAAAAAAATCCAAAAGCATTTATCAGTGTTTTGATGTTAGAAAATATGTTCTATCAACCAAATGCCGACATTGAAAAAATCAAAAAAATCTATACCAATCTAGATAAATCAGTTCAGGAAACTAAACCGGGTAAAAAAATTGGCGAAATGATTGCTAACCATAATGCTGCCGAAGTTGGAAAAGCAGCTCCTGAATTTTCTGCTCCAAATCCGGAAGGAAAAATGGTTTCATTAAAAGAATCGTTAGGAAAAGTGACTATTATTGATTTTTGGGCATCATGGTGTGGGCCTTGTAGAAAAGAAAATCCTAATGTAGTTGCTCTATATGCTGAATTTCATGATAAAGGATTAAATATAATTGGCGTTTCCCTAGACAAAGAAGGAGATGCTCAAAAATGGAAAGAAGCCATTGCTGCCGATAAATTAACTTGGACACAAGTTTCTAACTTACAATATTGGAATGACCCAATTGCTAAAAAATATAATGTACAATCTATTCCGGCAACCTATTTATTAGATGCTACCGGTAAAATTGTAGCAAAAGATTTAAGAGGTGAAGAATTAAAAGCGAAAGTTCAAGAATTATTAGGTTCTTAATACATCTCTTTTCATAAAATTTAAAATCCCCTACGCAGGGGATTTTTTTATTTTACTCATATCCAAACGCTTATAAATTTATCAAAATTAACCTTGAAAAAGGTTTGCACAATGTAAAAACAATTTTATATTTGCAATCGCGTAAGCAGCGGGGAGATACTCAAGCGGCCAACGAGGGCGGACTGTAAATCCGCTGATTACATCTTCGCAGGTTCGAATCCTGCTCTCCCCACAAAACAAAAACTCTTAATACGTCAAAAGCTCGCTTTTGTAAGTATTGGGAGTTTTTGTTTTGGGTAAGGTTTCCCCCTCTCAGGCTCACCGAAGGTAATCCTGTTTAAACTTAGCACTCTAGTCTTTTGAAAAAAAAGAAACCTTACCACAAATAAAAAAATAGCATAAATTCGCTTTTGTAAGTATTGGGAGTTTTTGTTTTGGGTAAGGTTTCCCCCTCTCAGGCTCACCGAAGGTAATCCTGTTTAAACTTAGCACTCTAGTCTTTTGAAAAAAAAGGCATCAAGTTCCATTAAGCTTAGAAATCTTAATCAAACTTAATACTTTAATGGTTTTATTTGTTTAAAAAACAGAATTTATCTTGAATAATTAGGAGCTTCTTTTGTAATCGTTACATTATGTGGATGGCTTTCCCCTATTCCACTCGCTGTAATACGGACAAATCTTCCTGTTTCCTGCAAAGTAGGAACATCTTTTGCACCACAATAACCCATTCCGGCACGTAATCCGCCAATGAATTGTTGCATACTTTCGTTTAACTCTCCTTTATAAGGCACTCGACCAACAATACCTTCCGGAACTAATTTTTTCACATCATCTTCCACATCTTGAAAATAACGGTCTTTCGAACCTTCTTGCATCGCTTCCACAGAACCCATTCCTCGATACGATTTAAACTTACGTCCTTCAAAAATAATGGTTTCACCCGGAGATTCTTTTGTTCCCGCTAAAAGCGAACCTAACATCACACAATCAGCCCCGGCTGCAATTGCTTTTGGAATATCTCCCGTATAACGAATTCCGCCATCAGCAATAACCGGTACTCCACTGCCTTTAATTGCTGCAGCGACTTCCAATACAGCTGAGAATTGAGGAAAACCAACTCCGGCAATAACACGTGTTGTACAAATTGATCCGGGTCCGATACCAACTTTTACGGCATCTGCTCCATTTTCAACTAAATACAATGCCGCTTCAGGAGTTGCAATATTTCCAACCACTACATCTAAATTTGGGAACTTAGCTTTTACTTGTTTCAAAACAGTAACAACTCCTTGTGTATGTCCATGAGCAGTATCAATTATCACAGCATCAACACCGGCATTTACCAAAGCTGTTGCTCTTTCCAAAGCATCAGCAGTTACGCCAATTGCAGCGGCAACCCGAAGTCGTCCAAAACGATCTTTATTGGCAATCGGCTTTTGAGTCAGTTTAGTTATATCTCTAAAAGTAATTAAACCTACTAATTTATAATCCTTATCCACCACCGGAAGTTTTTCAATTTTGTTTTGTTGCAAAATACCTTCTGCTTCCTGCAATGTTGTTCCTTCGGCTGCTGTTACTAAATTTTGGGTGGTCATTACTTCCAAAATTGAACGCGGATTTTGTTTTTCAAATCGTAAATCTCTGTTCGTCACAATACCTTTTAAAATACCATTTTCATCTACAACCGGAATTCCACCTATACTGAATTCTCTCATGGCTTGTTTGGCATCACCAACAGTAGCATTCAAAGGCAACGTTACCGGATCGATAATCATTCCGGATTCTGCACGTTTTACTTTACGAACTTTTGCCGCTTGTTGTTCAATAGTCATGTTTTTGTGTAAAACACCTATTCCACCTTCTTGAGCCATTGCTATAGCCATGGAACTTTCGGTTACAGTATCCATTGCCGCAGATGCAATCGGAACATTTAATGTAATATTTCTTGAAAATTTAGACTGAATATTTACTTCGCGGGGTAATACTTCTGAGTAGTTAGGAATCAGCAGAACATCATCGTAAGTTAAACCTTCACCAATGATTTTAGTTGTATGTGCTTTCATGATTGCAATTTGTAGTTAAATTGCGAGCAAATATAGAGAATTTAAGAAGACAATTTACCTAATTAACGGTTAAATTTTGTTGGTTTTTCAATTCGAACTAAGAAATAAGAAACCATGCAATAATAAGTGGCTAATTGAAAGAAAATATTAATATAATTGAACATTTCAATCGGTTCTATAAAATGATAAAAGGAATAAAAAACATCTGAAATCACAATACATAATGCCATAATGGAAAAATACAAGGCAGCTTTAGAAGCATCAGAAAAGAAGTTAAATAAGGAAATAACCGTTAAAACTAATAATGAAAAACCATAAAACAGAAACATAATATATCGTTCTGTTGTTTCAGGTTCAATTAAATCAATAATGGAAAGAATTACAAAAAGCAGAAAAAAAACACTTAGTACTCCAATACCAATATTTGAAAAAGTTAATTTTTGAGGTACTAAATCGTCTATACCAAACTTAATCAAAATGGCATAGCTAATAAAAAAACACAAAATTATCCATAATATTTCAAATTCCGGATCTATCAAAAGTATCATGTCGCCGACAAAACAAGCCAGTATTGCGATAGAAAACCACCAATTAACTCTTTTATATCGATGTTGGAGGTAAAAGAAAAAGATAGAAGGTATAACAATTGGTTTTGCAATTTGTTCTAATTCATTCAAATTAAAAACAACAGCTATTAATACCAAAATGCTGGAAATAAAATATAAGCCAATTGCCGGTTTTAGTTTACCCATTCAGTAAAAGTATAAAATCATTTTCACTTATCAATTTTATGCCCAATTGATTAGCTTTTTCTAATTTTGCCGGTCCCATATTTTCACCGGCAATCACATAATTTGTTTTGGCAGAAATCGAACTTCCTACTTTTCCACCGTTATCTTCAATGGCTTTTTTCAAATCGTCTCGGGAAAATTTTTCAAAAACACCTGAAACTACAAACGTTTTTCCTTCTAATTTGTTACTCACTTGAGAATTGCTCTCCTTAAGTTCAAATTGAACACCAACATTCTTAAGCCTTTCAACGGCTATTCTATTTTCAGGATTTTCAAAAAACTCAATCACACTTTGTGCAATTTTCTCACCGATTTCATCTACTAAAATCAAATCCATCAAACTAGCATTCGCAATAGAGTCAATACTTTTGTAATGCTTGGCTAATTTTTTGGCCACTGTTTCACCAACGTAGCGAATTCCCAATGCATACAAAACCCGTTCAAAAGGTACTTCTTTTGATTTTTCAATACCGTTGATTAAATTCTCTGCACTTTTTTGTGCCATTCTTTCCAACGGAAGAATTTGCTCAATTTTTAAATCATATAAATCGGCATAATTTTTCACCAAGCCATTTTGATACAATAAAGCTACTGTTTCACCTCCCAAACCTTCAATATCCATTGCTTTTCGGGTGATGTAATGTTGAATTCTGCCTATGATTTGTGGTGGACAACCATAAAAATTCGGACAATAATGGTTGGCTTCTCCTTCTTTTCGTTCTAATTCAGTATTACATTCCGGACAACGGGTAATGTATTTCGTAGGTTCCACTTCAGTTCCTCTTTGGGCAACCGCAATAATTTTAGGAATGATTTCTCCTCCTTTTTCTACAAAAACGATATCGCCCACACGAATATCCAACTTTTCAATTTGATCTGCATTGTGTAAAGATGCACGTTTCACAATGGTTCCCGCCAATTGAACCGGTTCTAAATTCGCCACCGGAGTAATTGCTCCCGTTCTTCCTACTTGATAAGAAATCGAATTCAAACGGGTGGAGACTTGCTCCGATTTGAATTTATAAGCGATTGCCCAACGAGGTGATTTGGCAGTGTAACCCAATTCATCTTGGTGTTGCAAACTATTTACTTTGATTACCACGCCATCAGTTTCATAAGTTAAATCATGGCGATGTACATCCCAATAAGAAATATAATCCAATACTTCATGCATATTCTTGGCTAGTTTTGCCTGACTTGGAACTTTAAAACCCCATTTTCGAGCAGTTTCTAAACCTTCATATTGGGTTTTAAACGGTAAATTATTCCCCACAATAAAATACAACAAACAATCTAATGGACGCTTTGCAACTTCTGCACTGTCTTGCAATTTCAAACTTCCGGAAGCCGTATTTCGCGGATTGGAATACGGTGTTTCGCCAATTTCAATCAACTCTTGGTTCATTTTTTCAAATCCGGCAAAGGGTAAAATAATTTCACCTCGAATATCAAACTTTGGTGGATAAGTTCCTTTCAATTGTAACGGAATCGATCGAATGGTTTTGATATTATTGGTCACTTCATCGCCTTGAAATCCATCACCACGTGTAACGGCTCTTTTCAGTTTTCCATTTTCGTAGGTAATACTAATCGAAGCTCCGTCGTATTTTAATTCGCATGTATATTCTAGTTCAACATTTCCTAATATCTTTTGAATACGATTTTCCCAATCCATCAAATCTTCAGTTGAATAGGAATTATCCAACGAATACATGCGGTGTTCGTGAACAACCGTATTGAAATTTTTGGTGATGCTACCACCCACTCGTTGACTTGGTGAATTCTCATCAAAAAACTCAGGATGTTGGGTTTCCAACTCTTGTAACTCTTTCAACAAATGGTCAAATTCAAAATCGGAAATAGTAGGTTTATCTAACACATAATAATTGTGGTTGTGTTGATTGAGTTCGTCACGAAGGGATTGAATTTTGTTTTGAATATCCATTTTAAAGGTACTGAGGTTCAAAAATTACTTTACGTTGACTATTTTATTAATCTGTTGGTACAATTGTCCGTCACTTAAAATCGCTCCTTGTTGGATGATGTCAAAAATAGCAGCATTTTTTTCTCCTTCATATTTTTTTCTGCCTACGTGAATGTCAATGGCATCTGTAAACAAATTATTGACCATCCATTCCAACCCTTTGGATGTCATAAAATCAACTTCAGGTTCTAGTGTTTTCAAAACAATGGATTGTACTTCTTCTTCCAAACAATGAAAAAGGAAGATGTGATTTTTTGAAAAATGTTCCAAATAGTTGGTTTGACTCAAAACACCTTCCCATATTAAATCGGAGAATACATCGAGTTCTTGTTCGGCAGCTTCGGGTTTGTTGGCTTTCATTTCATCCCATTCTTTTTTGTCAATAGATTGGGTAGCTAAAAAATTAGCGAATTCTTGGTGGAGGGCTTCGAATTGTTCTTTAGTTAGTCTTGAGTATTTCATTTTAAAGGTACTGAGGTACTAAGGTGCTAAGGCACTAAGGTTTTATTATTATTTAATTTTAATTCTTTCAATTCAGGTCATGTTAAGATTTCATCAGGATGTGAGTTACTAGTTTAGTACTTAGATTCGTAAAACCCGCAACCCGTAACTGGCAACTTCTACCCAATTACATCCAGCTTCGCAAACCGCAACAACAACTTCTTAATCCCACCCACATCAAATTTAATTTCTGCTTTTTTATCGGCTCCTACTCCTTCGAGGTTGAGGACTTCGCCTTTACCGAAACGTTCATGCATGACGATGTTACCAGGAACGAGTTTGGAATCAAATAAATTAGTACTTGCCGGAGCATTCCCTGAAACCGGTTTTAATTTCCGAATGGTGGAAGAAGGTTCTTCGCCATAGCGTTTGGGAGGCGTTCCATTGGTTGGTTTGGCTAATCGCAATTTCGATTTATCAACGTCACCAAAAATATCCATGTCCATCATTGGTTTGTAGCGATAACCCGTTTCAGTGTGACTAATGTATTCCAAATATTGGTCGTCAATTTCTTCAATAAATCGTGAAGGCTCACTGTCCATTAATTTTCCCCAACGGTAACGCGATTGTGCATACGACAAATACGCTTGGTGTTCGGCTCTGGTTAAGGCTACATAAAACAAACGGCGTTCTTCTTCCAACTCACTTCGGGTGTTTAAACTCATCGCACTTGGAAACAAATCTTCTTCCATTCCAACCACAAAAACGGTTGGAAATTCTAAACCTTTTGCCAAGTGAATGGTCATTAACGCCACGCGGTCGTCATCGCCTGTATCTTTGTCTAAATCGGTTGCCAAAGCCACATCTTCCAAAAACTCCGATAAAGCTCCACGAGCTCCATCAATTTCTTTCTGACCTTCGGTGAAGTCTTTGATACCGTTTAATAATTCTTCGATATTTTCAATGCGGGCAATTCCTTCCGGAGTACCATCTTTTTTAAGTTCTTGAACTAATCCCGTTTTTTTTGAAACATGATCGGCTAAATAAAACGCATCCTGACTTTCGTTGATGACTTGAAAACTTTTGATCATCATCACAAAATCTTCCAACTTCCGTTTGGTACCCGAGTTGAGTTTGAGGTCAATTTTATCGATGTTTTCCATCACTTCAAAAATGGAACGTTTGTAATGATTGGCTGCCACCGTCAATTTTTCAACTGTACTGTCACCAATTCCACGAGCCGGATAATTGATGACACGGACTAATGCTTCTTCATCTTTCGGGTTGATTACCAAACGCAAATAACACAATACATCTTTGATTTCTTTGCGTTGGTAGAACGATAACCCGCCGTAAATTCGATACGGAATATCGCGTTTTCGCAACGCATCTTCCATCGCACGTGATTGTGCATTAGTGCGATACAAAATAGCGAATTCACCGTTTTTCATTTGGTTTCGCATCTTTTCTTCGAAGATAGTGGAAGCGACAAAACGACCTTCTTCCCCATCGGTGATGCTGCGGTTGACTTTTATTTTGGGTCCATCTTGGTTGTGTGTCCAAACAACTTTTTCTAATTTGGTTTTGTTTTTATCGATAATGGAATTAGCAGCTTGTACAATGTTTTTCGTAGAACGATAATTCTGTTCCAAACGAAAGGTTTGCACATCGGCATAATCTTTCTGGAAATTTAAAATATTGTTGATGTTTGCTCCTCGAAACGCATAAATACTTTGGGCATCATCACCTACCACACAAATATTCTGAAACCGATCGGATAACGCACGGACTATTAAATACTGAGAATGATTTGTATCTTGGTACTCATCCACCAAAATATAGCGAAAACGGTCTTGGTATTTGGCCAACACCTCGGGAAAACGATTCAATAACTCATTGGTTTTTAATAATAAATCATCAAAATCCATGGCTCCCGATTTGAAACAACGTTCCACATAGTTATTGTAAATTTCACCCATTCGGGGCTTTTTGCTCATTGCATCTGCTTCTTGCAATTCGGGATTATTGAAATAGGCTTTCACCGTAATCAAGGAGTTTTTATAGGAAGAAATACGGCTAAAAACCTGTTTGGGTTTATAAACATCTTTGTCGAGTTGCATTTCTTTGATTATGGCTCCGATGAGGCGAACACTATCCTGTGCATCATAAATGGTGAAGTTACTCGGATAACCCAATTTCTCTGCTTCGATACGAAGTATTTTAGCAAAAACCGAGTGAAACGTACCCATCCAAAGGTTTTTCGCTTCGTTGCTGCCTACGATATCCGAAATACGTTTCTTCATTTCGCGAGCCGCTTTGTTGGTAAAAGTCAGCGACAAAATATTGAACGCATCTACTCCCAAACTCATTAAGTAAGCAATTCGCATCGTTAGCACTCGCGTTTTACCTGAACCGGCACCGGCAATGACAATCATGGGACCGTCTTTTTGGAGCACGGGTGCACGTTGGGCTTCGTTGAGTTGATTGATATATTCGTTTATCATAGTATTTTTAGCAAAGTTCAAAAATAAGCTTACTAATGATTTATTACAATTAAAATTGTTACGATTTATCAACTAAAATTCTATTTTTGTAATTCTTAAAAATAAAAAAATTAATGCTATGGAAAGCACTCATATAATTGAACTTTTATCTTATACTTTACCTGCTCTAATTACCGGAGGTGTAGCTTACTATTTTTTTAATTTACATACTAAAAACGAGGAAGGAAGACGTCGTTATTTGTTACAAAAAGAATTACAAAAAGAATCATTACCCTTGCGATTGCAAGCTTATGAACGTATGGTCTTATTTTTAGAACGCATCAATCCGGCAAAATTATTAATTCGTGTGGCTCCTTTTTCAGAAGATAAAAATGCCTATGAATCCTTTTTAATTCAGCAAATTGAGCAGGAATTTGAACACAATTTGACGCAACAAATTTATTTAACCGAAGATTGTTGGACAGTAATAACAACGGCAAAAAACACCATCATTCAAAACATTCGCAAATCAAATATGAGCGAACGAGTGGATAGTTCTCACAAATTACGTGAGGTGATTTTAAGTGATTTATTAGACAAACAATCGCCGAGTTATATTGCGGTGAGTTATTTAAAAACGGAGGTGATTCAGTTGATGAGCTAGTTTTCCAGCAACCTTCTCAACTGATTTTGTTCTGCAGTATTTAAACTCGGAAGCATCTCTTCAAAATACTTTTTATGCCGTTCCGTTTTGATTAATTCACGTATTTGATTACGGGCAAAAAGTGTAAATTGCCATTTGTGATGAGTTGTGGCATTAGCTAAATTGCGGAGAATATTTTGATCGTTTGGGTTCAAAAACAATAAATTAGTCAATGCATTTTGACGAATGGAGCTTTCGTATTTTGGCGAACTGTAATTTAGCAATTCATCGTAAAAATTCACTTTGTTTTCGTTCAGATAGTCTTTCGTCATCAACGCTAATGTCAACCAAAGAATCCGCAAATTTTTATCGTTAAAACCAATCCAATCTTTCGATTGATTCAAATAATCCGCTTGTTTTTCGGGAAATAAATTCCATAAAGTTCCCAAAGCAATTTCTTTATTAATATAAGATTCATCATTTAAAAGTGTTTCGTAATTTGCTTGAAAAGCGATTGGAATTTCAACCATGATGCGAGCAATAGCTTGCCGGACTTTTAGATTTTTGGAATCCATCGCCAATTTTAAAAGAGCTTCTTTTTCTTCAAATGGCACATCCGCTAATTGAAAAACCACTTCTTCTTTGACTGGATAAAATACTTCCGTTTTTAAAAGGTTCACGAATATAGTTTTCTTTTCTGCAAACGGTTTGGTTTGCAAATCGACCAACTCCAAATACGATTTCATGAAGGCATTTTTACGAAGTAAAGTCAGAGCTTGATTCACTTCAAAACCGGATTGTTCCAACCAAATGCGTTTAAAATTTTCGGTGTCAAATGAAGAAACGGCTTTTACTTCATTTAAAAAATCATCGGTATTGACATTTTTAAATCCGTATTTTTTTAAATAATTCTTAACTGCTTTTTGAAAGTTTTCAGCACCAATACTTTCACGTAAACTGTGCAACGCCCAAGCTCCTTTTTGGTAAAATGTGAGTGAACTGGCTTTCTCATTCAATAACGGAATCGTATCTGTTTTAGAAGCTTTTAGCAAACGCTCGGCCATTTCATACAATTCCCATTGAAAATGATCATCGCCAAAGAGTTCTTTTTCAGCTAACAAGGCATAATAAGTTGCAAAACCTTCCTGCAACCAATGATGTTTTCCGGATTGTGCAGTGATGAGATTGCCAAACCATTGGTGAGCCAATTCGTGAGCGTTGACATTAATATAGGTTTTATCATTGAACCCGATGGCATCGACCACAAAATCTTGCGAAAAAATAGTGGAAGTTGTATTCTCCATTCCGGAATATAAGAAATCGTGAACCGGAACTTGGCGGTAGATTTCCCAAGGGTAATTCAAACCTATTTCCTGTTCAAAATAATCAAAAATTTGGGTGGTGTATTTGTACGTTGTTTCAAATTTATCGGTATCCTTTTCGTCGATATAAAATTCTAAAGGTGTGCCTGATTTGGTTTTGGCAGTTTGTTTTTCAAATTTTCCGATGGCCATCATGACTAAATAGGAAGACATGGGTTTGGACATTTGATAATACCAAATTTTGCTTTTGTCATTGAAATTGTCATTTATGCTTTTTAATTTCCCATTAGACAAAACCGTAAATTGATTATCAAAAGAAACCGACAAATTAAAAATCACTTTTTCGTTCACATCGTCAAAACTGGGCAACCAATGACTGGTGAATTTTCCTTGACCTTGTGTCCAAATTTGCAATTGGTCGCCTTCTCCGATAAAATAAAGGGTTTGTTTGGGAGTTGCTTTGTAACTAAAAGTCAAGGTATTTTTTCCTTTTTTAAAGCCTTGGAATAATTTCAATGCCTTGCCTGAATTTTTAAAGTTGATGGTTTTTCCATTGATTTTTACGCTTGTAAAATCCATTTTGATAGCATCGATGGCAATGGTGTCAATCGCTTTTAAAACTTCAAATTTATAAATTACTTCACCGGAAATGGATTTGTCAATGGGATTGGGTTCTAAAGTAGCGTGTAGCGTTTTAAAATCAACATTTGAGGTTTGTTGAGCAAAGGAAAAAGAGAAAATAAGTAGAAATATATATCGCATAACTTCCACAAAGTTAAACAAAGAAATAACGATTTCTTATTTACTTAAATAACAATTTAGAAAAAAAAACAAATTGAATGTTACAATAAAAACAATCTCCGCTTCAATCATTTCAAAATTAAAACTTAATAATTCTCAATTTTTGAGCTGTTTTTTGTCAATTTAATAATTTTAAGTCTTTTGAATGACATTTATGTAAATCAAACGATTTCGTTATCTCTTTCAGGATAATTTTACGCTCCTTTTCTTATATTTGTAATCCTGATTTTTTGGGAAAGATTACAAACAAACACAAACAAATAATACCATCATGTCAAAATCCAAAATTATTTATACAATTACGGATGAAGCTCCTATGCTAGCTACTCATTCATTTTTACCAATTGTAAAAGCCTTTACTGCCCCGGCTAACATTTCAGTTGAAACTCGAGATATCTCACTAGCCGGAAGAATTATTGCCAATTTCCCTGAGTATTTAAAAGAAGACCAATGCATCAATAATGACTTATTAGAATTAGGTCAATTAGCCACTACTCCGGAGGCTAACATTATTAAGCTACCAAACATTTCAGCTTCTGTCCCTCAGTTAAAAGAGGTCATTGCTGAATTACAAAAATTAGGCTATGCCATTCCTGAATTTGTTGAAAATCCACAAACGGAGGAAGAAAAAATAGTAAAAGCGAAGTATGCCAAAGTTTTAGGTTCCGCTGTTAACCCTGTTTTACGAGAAGGAAACTCTGACCGTCGTGCACCAAAAGCAGTTAAAAATTATGCTCGTAAACATCCACACAGTATGGGTGCTTGGAGTGCCGATTCTAAAACACATGTAGCTCACATGAACGAAGGTGATTTTTATGGTAGTGAACAATCAATTTTTATTCAAGAAGCAGGAACTTTCAAAATTGAATTTGAAGCAAAGAATGGAACAAGTAAACTTTTAAAAGACAATGCTCCACTGAAAGCAGGTGAAATTATTGATAGTGCTGTTTTAAATTTGAATGCTCTAAAACAATTTATTGCAAACGAAATTGAAGATGCAAAAGCTAAAAACGTATTGTTTTCAGTTCATTTGAAAGCAACTATGATGAAGGTTTCCGACCCAATTATGTTTGGCGCAATAGTAGATGTGTTTTTTGCGGAAGTTTTTAAACAATATGCTGAACTATTCAAAGAGCTTGGTGTAAATACCAAAAATGGATTAGGAGATGTATATGCAAAAATTGCAGGTCATCCCAAACAAGCTGAAGTGGAAGCTGCTTTAAATGAAGCGATGTCAAAAGGACCGGCTATTGCGATGGTCAATTCTGAAAAAGGAATCACTAATCTTCATGTTCCGTCTGATGTAATTGTAGATGCTTCGATGCCGGCTATGATTCGTACTTCCGGACAAATGTGGAATGCTGAAGGTAAACCACAAGATACAAAAGCTATAATCCCGGACAGATGTTATGCCGGAATTTATACCGCTACGATTGACTTTTGTAAAAAACATGGTGCATTTGACCCAAAAACAATGGGAAGCGTTCCTAATGTGGGTTTAATGGCTCAAGCCGCTGAAGAATATGGCTCGCACGATAAAACCTTTCAAATAGATGATTACGGTGTTGTGAAAGTAATTGATGGAAATGGTGTTGTATTAATGCAACAAGCTGTCGAAAAAGGTGACATTTTCAGAATGTGTCAGGTAAAAGATGCTCCAATTCAAGATTGGGTGAAATTAGCAGTTAACCGTGCCAGATTATCAAATACACCAGCAGTTTTTTGGTTAGATGAAAACAGAGCTCACGACAGACAGATCATTTTAAAAGTAATGACATATCTAAAAAACCATGATACTAGTGGTTTGGATATTCGAATCATGAATCCTATTGACGCAACTACATTTACTTTAGAACGAATCATCAAAGGATTAGATACTATTTCTGTAACCGGAAATGTTTTACGCGATTATTTAACTGATTTATTCCCTATTTTAGAAGTTGGAACCTCAGCAAAAATGCTTTCCATCGTTCCGTTAATGAACGGTGGCGGATTATTTGAAACAGGTGCCGGAGGTTCTGCTCCAAAACATGTAGAACAATTCCTGGAAGAAGGTTATTTACGTTGGGATTCGCTAGGAGAATTTTTGGCACTTGGCGTTTCATTAGAACATTTAGGCCAATCCTTAAATAATTCAAAAGCATTAGTGCTATCAGAAACGTTAGATTCAGCAACAGAGAAATTCTTAGAAACAGATAAATCACCGGCAAGAAAAGTGGGACAAATTGACAACAGAGGTTCCCATTTTTATTTGGCTTTATATTGGGCACAAGCTTTAGCTGCTCAAAATAAAGACGCAGCCTTAAAAGAACTCTTTACTAATATTGCCAAGGAACTAACAGAAAATGAGGAAAAAATCAATGCCGAATTAATTGGTTATCAAGGCAAAAAACAAGAAATTGGAGGTTATTACAGACCTGATTTTAAATTACTTGAAAAAGCGATGCGACCAAGCGAAACATTGAATAAAATAGTAGAAAAATTGAAATAATTCTTTCTAAAAATAAAAGTTAAAAACGACTCGAAAGGGTCGTTTTTAATTAACCCTACTTTAACATCTGATATTTCCTGTTTTAAAGAATTTTAATCAATTTTGTTAAAAAATATGAAATATGCTTTTTAGAAAATCAATATTAATACTGCTTTTTCTATTCCTCTCAGGATTTCAAGCCTTTTCTCAGGAAAAATTCACTTTAAGCGGAACCATAACCGACCAAAAAAATAATGAAACCTTAATTGGTGTTACTATTATTATTACTGAATTAAAAACCGGAACAACAACAAATGAATATGGTTTTTATTCCATTTCATTACCGAAAGGAACTTATACTTTAGAAATAAGTTATATTGGATTTGAAACTATCACTTCTACAATTGTTTTAGATAAAAATATTCGAAACAATATATCCCTGAAAGAATCGCAGGAATTATTAAAAGAGGTAATTGTTTCTGACCGAAAAGTAAAAGCTGAAATCAGAAAACCTGAAATGAGTGTTAATAAACTAACCATCCAGGAAATCAAACAAATGCCGGTTTTGCTGGGAGAAGTCGATATTATTAAATCATTGCTCACACTTCCTGGAGTAACGAATGCCGGCGAAGGTCAATCCGGATTTAATGTTCGTGGTGGAAGTGCTGACCAAAATTTGATATTATTAGATGAAGCTACCATTTATAATTCTTCCCACTTATTTGGGCTCTTTTCTGTTTTCAATCCGGATGCTATCAAAGATTTAAAATTGTATAAAGGTGGAATTCCTGCCCGTTTCGGCGGACGTTTATCATCAGTTTTAGATATTTATCAAAAAGAAGGAAACAGTAAAGATTTTCATATGACGGGCGGAATTGGATTAATTTCAAGTCGATTATTAGCTGAAGGACCAATTGTAAAAGACAAAGCTTCTTTTTTAGTTGCGGGAAGAGGTTCGTATGCTCATTTGTTTTTACCGCTTTTCAACAATGACAATTCTGCTTATTTTTATGATTTAAATACTAAATTAAGTTACAAATTAAATGACAACAATAATGTCTTTATCTCAGGTTATTTTGGAAGAGACGTTTTTAACTTAAACAAAAGTTTTGTCAATACATACGGAAATTCTGTTTTAAACTTAAGATGGAATCACTTATTTGATGAAAAATTATTCTCAAATATGTCTTTCATTTACTCTGATTATTATTATGGTCTTAAATTGGATATTATTGGTTTTAATTGGGATAGTGGTATCAAAAACTACAATTTTAAATATGATTTTAAACATTATTTAAGTAATAAAATAAAATTGACCTACGGAAACAATTCAATCTACTATGATTTTAATCCGGGAAGAATTGAACCTTCAAACGATAACTCCAGCATTAATCCGGAACAACTAGCTAAAAAATATGCTTTTGAATCCGCATTTTATGTAGATGCTGAGCATGAATTATCAAAAAAAATAACGGTAAGTTACGGTTTGCGTTACAGTATGTTCTATCGACTTGGTGAACAAACGTTGAATACTTATGAAAATAATCAAGCTGTAATTTTTAATTCTATTTTTCAAATCTATGAGTCAGCAACACCAACCGGAACTGTTTCTTATAAAAAAAATGAAACGATTGCTAATTTTGACAACTGGGAACCCCGTTTAGGTATTTCTTATGCTTTTAATGATGACCAATCTATAAAAGCCAGTTACAATAGAATGACTCAATATTTGCATTTGATTTCTAACACGCAATCGCCTACCCCACTTGATGTATGGGCTCCAAGTGACAACTTTTTGAAGCCACAATTATTGGATCAATTTGCCGTAGGTTATTTCCAAAATTTTAAAAATGATGATTATTCGTTAGAAATTGAAACCTATTATAAAAATATACAAGACCGAGTGGATTATATTGATGGAGCCAATTTAATTGCCAATGAAGCTATTGAACGGGTCGTTTTAAGTGGAAAAGCTCGGGCTTATGGTTTAGAAGTACTGTTTCGAAAAAATCATGGTCAATTTACAGGATGGATAGCTTATACTTTGTCGAGAACAGAGCAACAAATTGAAGGAAGAACTCCGGAAGAAACAGGTATTAATAACGGTCAATGGTACCGAACAGGTTATGACAAATTAAATGATATTTCTGTAGTTGGAAATTATAAATTGGATGAAAAATGGCGATTTGGTGCTAATTTTTCTCTGCAAACCGGGCAACCGGTTACTTTTCCAAATGGACAATATGAATATAATGGAATTACGGTTCCCAGTTATAGTCTTCGAAACGAAAACAACCTTCCCACTTATCATAGGTTAGATGTTTCGGCCACGCTGACTCCAACTTCAAATACCGGTAGAAAATGGCAAGGTGAATGGGTTTTTGGTATTTACAATGTTTACAATCGAATGAATGCCGCATCTATAACCTTTCAACAAAACAAAGAAACAGCTAGTAATGAAGCTATTCGCCTCTCTATTTTTGGATTCATTCCGAGTGTTACTTATAATTTTAAATTCTAAACCATGAAATTATTTAACTATATATCGCTATTATTTTTGGTTATAACTTTTATAGGATGTGAAAAAGTTATTGATGTCGATTTAGATACGGCTCCTCCAAAATTAGTTGTGGAGGCATCGATAAATTGGGATAAAAATACAGCCGGCAATGAACAATTTATCAAATTAACAACAACTACTGATTATTTTTCAAGTATCATTCCAAACGTTTCCGGAGCTACGGTATTTATAACCAATAGTTCTGGTACCATTTTTAATTTTGTAGAAGTTACTGAACCCGGAATCTATGTTTGTAACAATTTTGAACCTGTAATCAACGAAAGCTACACGCTAACTATTGTATATAATGGCGAAACCTTTACTGCCACAGAAAAACTATTAGCAACTCCGGAAATTACACGCATTGAGCAAAATAACGAAGGTGGAATTTTAGGTGATGAAATTGAAGTAAGATTCTTTTATGATGACATTCCAAATGAAGCTAATTATTATTTACAACAAATTGATGACCCCTATAAAGCAATTCCCGAATTTGGTGTACTAGAAGATCGGTTTTTTCAAAATAATGAATTGTTCGGACTTTATTTTAGTGAAGATTTGAAATCGGGAGATGAGATATCATTTACTTTAAATGGCATAACTCAAAATCATTATAATTATATGAATATTTTATTGTCACAAGCAGGAGGTGGAAGTGGTGGACCATTTAGTACACCAACCTCTACTATTCGAGGCAATGTTGTCAATCAAACTAATTTTAATAATTTTGCATTAGGTTATTTTCGTTTGAGTGAAAGAGCTAAAATAGCTTATGTTATAGAATAAATAAAAAAATAAATGTCATCACACCATATCGTTCGTGACGATCAAGAACCTGCTTTAATTATTGCCAATGGGGCAGCTTGTAGTCAAGAACTGTTAGGTCAACTTTTGGAATGGTCTCCCTTTGTAGTTGTTTTAGATTCGGCCATCGAACGTGTACTTGAATTAGAAATCAAAGTGGATGTTTTATTAGGTGATTTTGACAGCGGTTTTGATGCAAATTATTACAAAGAAATTCAATATCCGTTAGAAATAATTCATACTCCAAACCAAGATAAAACCGATTTGGAAAAAGCGTTTGAATTTTTAATTGAACGCAATTTCCCGGCAGTAAATGTTGTTTGGGCAACCGGTAAAAGAGCTGATCATACCATCACAAACATTACTTCAATTGCTAAATTCAGAAATCAATTGAAAATTGTTTTGTTTGACGACCATTCAAAAATTCATTTATTACCTCAAAAATTTCAAAAATGGTATCCTAAAAATACCGTTATTTCCTTAATTCCAATTGGGGAAGTTCATGGCATTCATTCCGAAAATTTATTCTATCCATTACAAAACGATTCTTTAACTATCGGCTATCGAACAGGAAATAGTAACCATGTGACAGAAGATGGGCTTATCACAATTGAACATAATGAGGGTGATTTATTATTAATGGAATGTTGGGATTAAATTCTTATATTTAATTAAAAAGTTGTAGCTTTAGTTTATATTCCATCGAAATTTTGAAAAATCAACCCAACATAGAAAAATCAACTTTACATCCACGCAATAATCATCGTTCTCGCTATGATTTTGAAACATTGTACCTAAAGTCACCGGAATTAAAACCGTTTGTTTTCATTAATGAACACGAAATTGAAACAATTGATTTCAGTAATCCTGAAGCAGTAAAATCATTAAATAAAGCTCTTTTAAAAACCTATTATGGCATTTTAGATTGGAATTTACCTACAGATTATTTATGCCCACCCATACCAGGAAGAGCAGATTACATTCATTACATCGCTGATTTATTATCAGAAGTTAATGATGGAATTATACCAACCGGAAATGAAATAATGGGATTAGATATTGGTGTTGGTGCCAATTGTATTTACCCAATTTTAGGAAATGCCATTTATGATTGGAGTTTTGTGGCCACCGATATTAATTCGTCCGCTATTGAAAACTGTGTGGATATCATTGAAAAAAATCCACATTTAAACGAGGTTATCAGCCTACAGCAACAATTGAATTCGCGTTTTATTTTTAAAGACATCATTCAGCCTGAAGATAAGTTTGCTTTTACCATTTGTAATCCGCCTTTTCATGCCTCTAAAGAAGAAGCTGACAAAAGTTCGAGTCGCAAAGTATCAAATTTAACCCAACAAAAAACTACGAATCCTATTTTGAACTTTGGCGGACAAAACAACGAACTTTGGTGTGATGGTGGAGAGCTTTCCTTCATTAACCAAATGATTTTTGAAAGTGTAAAATACCCAAAACAATGTTACTGGTTTACAACGCTAGTTTCTAAAAAAGATCATTTAAAAAGTATCTATAAAACACTCAACAATGTGGGTGCTGCAACCATCAAAACCATAGAAATGACGCAAGGTCAAAAAATAAGTCGCTTAGTAGCTTGGACATTTTTGAGCGAAAAACAACGGAAAGACTGGAAGTTTTAATCAAAAATCAAAACGAATTTTACATTTTATAACTTAGCAACTAAGAACCACAGCAACTCAGCCTCTCAAAAATGAAATTTCAAGTCGTATCCGAATATAAACCAACAGGCGATCAACCTCAAGCAATTGAAAAATTAGCTACAGGAATTATCAATGGCGAGAAATACCAAACTTTATTAGGTGTTACAGGTTCAGGAAAGACATTTACAGTAGCCAATGTGATTGAAAAAGTAGAAAAACCTACGCTTGTTTTAGCTCATAACAAAACTTTAGCAGCTCAATTATATTCTGAATTTAAACAGTTTTTTCCTGAAAATTCGGTACAATACTTTGTTTCCTATTACGATTATTATCAACCTGAAGCCTATATTCCGGTCACGGGTACATATATTGAAAAAGATTTATCCATCAATGATGAATTAGAGAAACTTCGTCTAAGCACAACTTCTGCCCTACTTTCGGGTCGAAGAGATGTCTTAGTGGTGGCCTCTGTTTCGTGTTTATATGGTATTGGAAATCCGGTAGAATTTCAAAAAAATGTAATTTCAATTGACCGTGGTCAAATTATTTCACGGACAAAATTATTGCATCGGTTAGTGCAAAGTTTATACTCTCGTACCGAAGTTGAATTCACGCCCGGAACATTTCGAATCAAGGGAGATACCGTCGAGATTTTTCCGAGTTATGCAGACGAACCATTCCGTGTACACTTTTTTGGCGATGAAATTGAAGAAATTGAAGCTTTTGATATAAAAACTACAAAAGTCATCGAAAAATATACCAAACTGAACATCTATCCCGCCAATATGTTTGTGACTTCTCCTGATGTGTTGCAAGCCGCTATTTGGGAAATACAACAAGATTTAGTGAAGCAAGTTGATTATTTTAAAGAAATTGGCAAACATTTAGAAGCCAAAAGATTAGAAGAACGCACAAACTTCGATTTAGAAATGATTCGCGAATTAGGTTATTGCTCAGGAATTGAAAATTATTCCCGTTATTTAGATGGTCGTCAACCGGGAACTCGTCCTTTCTGTTTATTAGACTATTTTCCGGATGATTTTTTAATGGTTGTTGATGAAAGTCACGTGACCATTTCACAAGTACATGCCATGTATGGCGGTGACCGAAGTCGAAAAGAAAACTTAGTGGAATATGGATTTCGTTTACCGGCAGCAATGGATAATCGTCCCCTGAAATTTGAAGAGTTTGAAGGTCTTCAAAATCAAGTAATCTACGTTTCTGCAACACCTGCTGATTACGAATTACAGAAAAGTGAAGGGATTTATGTAGAACAAGTCATTCGACCCACTGGTTTACTTGACCCAATTATCGAAATACGTCCTAGTTTAAATCAAATTGACGATTTAATCGAAGAGATTCAACTCCGTTGCGAAGCGGATGAACGCGTGTTAGTTACTACTTTAACCAAACGAATGGCGGAAGAATTAACCAAATATTTAACCAAAGTTTCTATTCGTTGTCGCTACATTCATTCCGATGTTGATACCCTCGAACGGGTGGAAATCATGCAAGATTTACGAAAAGGTTTGTTTGATGTACTCGTTGGAGTAAATTTATTACGAGAAGGATTGGATTTACCCGAAGTTTCGCTTGTTGCTATTTTAGATGCCGATAAAGAAGGTTTTCTTAGAAGCCATCGCTCATTGACTCAAACGGTTGGTCGGGCTGCTCGAAATGTAAATGGAAAAGCCATAATGTATGCGGATAAAATTACCAACAGTATGCAAAAAACAATTGACGAAACCAATTATCGTCGGGAGAAACAAATTGCTTACAATACACTACATGGTTTATCACCAAAAGCTTTGAATAAAAGTTTAGGAAATGTTCTAAGTGGAAATTCTGTCTCGACACAATATTATGAAGATAAAATTCTCAAAGCCGCCGAACCGGAAAGTTTGTATCTCACTAAACCTGAAATTGAAAAGAAAATTCGCGACATGCGAAAAATGATGGAAAAAGCGGCTAAAGAGCTTAATTTTATTGATGCTGCAAAGTTTCGGGATGAGATTAAAAGTTTGCAAGAAAAAATTTAACATTAAATAATTGATTATGAAAAACACTATTTACATATTTATATTATTATTAACTTTTAAAGCAAAATCACAAGAACAGAAAGAACATCCTAACTATAAAAATACAATTTCATTAGAATTTTATCAACCCTTTCAAAATAATATTCGAGAGTTCTCTAATGATGACTGGATTTTAGGTTATGAACCATCTAAAAAAAGTAATTATTCTCGAAAGGCTGTCTCAAATGCCTTTGGAATTAGTTATGAACGAGTAGTAAAAAACATAATACTAAGAACTCGTTTTGGTTTTTCGATACGAGAAATCAACGAAAGTGAAAGTTATCAAAACATAAATCAAGAGGAAGATTTTACAACAAATTTATCGAAAGAGTACAACTATAAGCAAATTCATATTAATTCATTAATTGGCGTAGCAAAAAGAGTTAAACTAGTTAATAGTTTTGATTTTGATTTTGGAATTGAATTTGCCTTTGTTCAATATAAAAAAGCTAATGGTAATTATAAATACTATTTAACCCAAAACACAATATCTGATAATCGCTTTTTATTTGCCCAAAATATTAATGTTATTGATCAATTTGGTTCAATTCAAAGCATTGGTTTGGGTCCCATTTTGAAACCACAATATTACTTTTCAGATAGATTAGTGGTATCTGCCGAGTTTCAGGTATATTTTATGAAAACATTTACCAATGATAAGACTACTAGAATTGAAACTTCTTATTCAACATTTGAAGATGGTAGTTTTGAAAATATTGAATTAAGTCAAGAAATTAATTATAATGTTAATCAATGGAACTGGACAAAAATTTCACCATTAATTAGGGTAGGTTATAAATTTTAAAATTTACACTAAACTTTAAAAATGAATTATAGAAAAAATTAAAATAAAAACTGAAGAACTTAATTTTATTGAAGCTGCAAAATTTCGGGATGAGATTAAAAGTTTGCAAGAAAAAATATAAATCCATGATTACTTTAGAAATACATTACAGAAAACTAGAAAACATGTATCATTTAGGTCCGATTAACCGAGAATTATACAAAGGTGTTCAACTAACTGTCAGTCATGAACGAGCAGAAATAATCCAACCCATCGAATCCAAATTCTTTCATGCAGGTCAGTCGTTGCATGGTTCAGTTTATTTTAAATTATTAGACGATGCAGCTTATTTTGCAGTGCAATCTACTATTCAAGATTTTTTTATATTAACAACAACGTTTAACATACAATTACTTAGGCCGGTAACATCAGGCACTGTCAAAGCTGTTGGAAATCTAACCTTTAAATCAAAAAATCTATTCATTGCCGATGCAATTTTATATGACGAAAAAAACCGGGAAGTCGCTAGAGGAAGCGGTACTTTCATAAAAAGTCAACATCTTCTAAGTGAAAAAATGGGGTAACTCTAAAAAAAAATGCACTCGTTTGAGTGCATTTTCATTACAATACTAAACAAATTTAACCAATTTCAATCATTCGTTTTGGTTTTGGTAAAGCTTCTTCTCGTTTGGGAAGAGCGATGTGAAGCACACCATTTTCATAAGTTGCATTGATATCGTATTCGTTGACAATTTCAGGTAAAGTAAAAGAACGTTTGAAAGAAGAATAGCTGAACTCTTTGCGAGTATATTTTCCTTCTTTGTCTTTTTCCTCATTTTCAGTACTTGCTTCAGAAGAAATAGTCAACACATTTTCATCTAATTCAATGTTGAAATCTTCTTTTTTCTTTCCGGGAGCGGCCAATTCCACTACAAAAGTAGTATCAGTTTCTTTGATGTTCACAGCAGGAACATTCACATTAAAGCGTTCCATTCCACCCATCCAATCAGGTTTTAAAAATTCATCAATTAATGATGGGAACGCAAAACGATTGTTTGTTTTTACAAGTGTCATAATGGTATAATTTTAAAATTAAACGTTTTTTAATACAATTATAATTTGACAAAATATATACCAAAGTGAATATTCCGTCATGATGACATTTCTTCTATACAAAAACAGTCATTTTTTCAGTTAAAACTACTGATTGTTAATTTGTTAACTGACTTTTTTACAGTTAAAAAAATCGTCTAATTATGTTGCTCTTTAAAAATTCCAAGCAACAAATCCGGGTCAATCATACGATTTAGTGATTTATCCATTTCTCCTAAAACCCGTTTTATGGCAAAAGAATTAAGTCCTAATTTTAACCCCAATTGGTACATAAATTCATGTTCGCGTTCGTGATGAAGATTATCACAATGTGTCAATAAAGCTAATCTGTAGAAATGTTCAATTCTTTTAAACTCTGATTTAAAAACCAATAATTCATTTGGTAAAGAAAATAGTTCTTCAAAATCTGATTCCTTAACATTTAATTCTTCTGCTACTAATTTAATGAATTCCAATTCACGTTCATGCAATTGTCCGTCCACTTTTGACAATTCAATCATATCACCTAATAAACTTAATTTTTCCTTATACGTAATCATAAAATCATATTTTTGGCTAATTTAGTTTTTCCATTTAATTATTCAAATAATGAAAGTACTTTTCTCTATCCTACTTGTTTTTGCCTTTTTAATCTTTGTAAGCGAAAAGGTGTTTGGGCAAAATCGATATTCAACCTTTGAAATAAATGCACCTCAACTCAAGACAACCAAAAAAATTTGGGTTTATCTCCCTTTGGATTATGAAAAATCGACAAAAAAATATCCTGTCATTTATATGCATGATGCTCAGAATTTGTTTGATGCCAAAACTTCCTATGCCGGTGAATGGAAAGTAGACGAAACGTCAGATAGTTTAAAAGTTAATGCAATAATCGTTGGAATTGAGCATGGTAATGACAAACGAATGGAGGAATTAACCCCTTTTAAAAATGAAAAATATGGAGGAGGAAAGGCTGATTTGTATTTAGATTTTATTGCTTTCACCTTAAAACCTCATATCGATTCTACTTACAGAACTAAATCGAAGGCAAAAAACACAATTGTTTTTGGCAGTTCATTAGGCGGATTAGTATCTTTTTATGCTGTTTTAAAATATCCGGAAGTGTTTGGAAAAGCAGGTATTTTTTCCCCTTCCTTTTGGTTTTCTAATGAAATTTACGATTACGCCAAGAATGCCAAAAAATCAAAAGCCAAACTCTATTTTTTGTGTGGCGATAGCGAAAGTGAAGACATGGTGGCCGATATGGAACGTATGACTAAAATAATGGCTGAAAATCGATGTGATTGTTTACATTTAACCAAACAAGTTGTTGTTAAAGACGGTCGACACAATGAAAAGATGTGGAGTGAACAGTTTGGAAAAGCTGTTTTGTGGTTATTGAAATGAAAAAGTTACAGGTTGCGGGTTACGCGTCGCGAGTTGCGAATTGCGGGATTTATGCAGATGTAAGTTTGAAATGCTATTTACTTCGTACATTTGCACAAAATTTTAAACCCTCAGCAACTCAATAACTCATAAAATGAACAACAACGATATCTTTAAAAAACTCCGTGTCGCTTTACAACTTCGTGATGACCAAATCGTGGAAATTTTACAATTGGTAGATTTTAGAATTTCAAAAGCAGAATTAGGTGCTTTTTTCCGTAACGAAGACCACCCAAATTTTGTAGAATGTGGCGATCAGGTATTGCGTAACTTTTTAAACGGTTTAGTGATTCATTTACGTGGAACAAAAGAGAATCCGAAAAACCCAACAGAAGTAATTAAAAGTCATAAAGCCGAAAATGGTGTAAAGAATATTGAAGAAAAAGGTAAGAAACAAGAGGAAAGAAAGCCCTTTGTGAAGTCGTCTTCTAATCAAAAAGCTCCTTTTAAGAAAAAACCGACATCAAAACCAAAATTTCAAGAGAAAAAACCGGAAAAGAAAATTGAAATCGTGGAGAAAGTAAAATACAATAATGGTAAGAACAAAAAGTCATAAAAAATGAAAACAGCTCTTATCATAGGTAGTACCGGGTTGGTTGGTGCCCAACTTTTAAATTTAATCTTAGAAAGTCCTGTTTATGATAAAGTAGTTGTATTTGTAAAACGTGAAACATCCATTAAACATCCAAAATTAATACAACATCTAATTGATTTTGATAAGATAGAAAACTACCAAAATTTAGTTGTCGGAGATGATTTCTTTTGTACGATAGGAACCACAATAAAAAAAGCAGGGAGTCGAGAGGCTTTTAAAAAAGTAGATTTGATTTACCCAAAACAATTTGCCCAAATTGCCTTAAAAAATAAAGTAAGCCAATTTCTAATTATTTCCTCATTGGGAGCTAATGAACAATCAACTAACTTTTACTTGAAAACGAAAGGAGAAATGGAAGCTTTTTTAAAAAAATTAACTTTTAAAAGCACCATAATTCTAAGACCTTCATTACTCTTGGGAAACAGAACTGAATTTAGAGTAGGCGAAAAATTTGGAGCTATATTTATGAAAACAATTTCCATTCTATTATTTGGTGAATTACTAAAATACAAACCCATAGAAAGCAAAACAGTTGCGAAAGCACTTTTTGAACTAGCACAACAAAATCAAGACGGATTTAAAATATATGAATCAAACGAGATTCAAAACTTTTAAATAATCTCCAAATTTTTAAAAATAAATTGCCCTCAGAAAGTTATACTAACTGAGGGCAGTTTTTTTTATTAAGTGCTAATTATTTAAATAACCATAGTAACAAATTATCCTAAAGCTACTTTTACTTGATCTGCAGCTTCCTGAAATTGGACTGCCGATAAAATTGGCATTCCTGAATTATCAATTAATTCTTTTGCAATCTCTGCATTGGTTCCTTGTAAACGCACAATGATTGGCACTTTAATTGCGTCTCCCATATTTTTATAAGCATCTACAACACCTTGTGCAACACGATCACAACGTACAATTCCTCCAAAAATATTGATTAAAATTGCTTTAACATTCGGATCTTTTAAAATGATTCTGAAAGCTAATTCAACTCTTTTTGCATCAGCAGTTCCACCAACATCCAAAAAATTTGCCGGTTCATATCCTGCATATTTAATTAAATCCATCGTTGCCATAGCAAGTCCGGCACCATTTACCATACAACCAACAGTACCGTCAAGGTCAACATAATTCAAACCGGCAGCTTTCGCTTCCACTTCAATTGGGTTTTCCTCACGAATATCACGCATATCAGCGATTTTTGCTTGTCTGTATAATGCGTTATCGTCAATGTTTACTTTGGCATCTACAGCCATAATTTTGTTGTCAGATGTTTTTAAAACCGGATTGATTTCAAACATAGAAGCATCTGAACCAATGTAGGCATTATATAACGATTGAACAAACTGAACCATTTCTTTGAATGCAGTTCCGGAAAGGCCTAAATTAAATGCAATTCTTCTAGCTTGAAAAGCTTGTAATCCAACAGTTGGATCAATTTCTTCCGTAAAAATTAAATGCGGTGTGTGTTCAGCCACTTCCTCAATATCCATTCCACCTTCAGTAGAATACATAATCATATTACGACCTCGTCCTCTATTTAATAAAACAGACATATAAAATTCTGAAGTTTCACTTTCCCCGGGATAATAAACATCCTCAGCTACTAAAACTTTATGTACTTTTTTGCCTTCCGGTGGCGTTTGAGGAGTAATTAATTGCATCCCGATGATTTGTTCAGCCAACTCTTCCACTTGTTGCAAGTTTTTGGCCAACTTCACTCCGCCGCCTTTACCGCGTCCACCGGCATGAACTTGGGCTTTAATGACGTGCCAACCGGTTCCGGTTTCTGCAGTTAATTGTTTCGCTGCTGCAACGGCCTCTACCGGACTGTTTGCAACGATTCCACGTTGAATTCGTACGCCATAACTGGCCAAAA
>ERZ795055.393-NODE-393-length-43006-cov-5.498172_pt1 | contig 43006 bp, 36 predicted proteins | sample MGYA00375139_ERZ795055 | MGnify/ENA primary metagenome ERZ795055 (study PRJEB30184, sample SAMN05720283) | anaerobic digester metagenome | isolation source: active sludge of municipal wastewater-treating anaerobic digesters | place: USA | collected 2015-01-23 ... | reverse complement strand
TACATCACTTCATAAGTAGAAGCTTTAGTGGTCGCTACATCCTCCCACGCAATATTGAAATTAGAGTATGTAATATTATATGGAGGATTAAGTGTCCTATAATAAATACTCGGGGGTCTCACATATACATCGTCTGCCACATTCCATGCGAATACTTCTGGTGTAAATCTGACAGCAGTTATTTGTATACGCCCTTCTTCATCCATTGAGGCTTCTTGTACAAGAAGATTCTCACCATTATTAGGAGTAGGGTTGATAGGTGGCACAGCCCCAGGGGGGTCTATATAGAAATCATTACTACGTATGTTAATTATATCGCCAGGCTCAAATACTAGTCCAGAGAATCTTACTGACAATGTGTACACCGCAGATACGCGACTCCGTCTTACACGCTCTTCTGCCTTAGCCTTGGCATGGTAAGGGTCCTTGATCGCAGGGTCATAAAACTCTGCCTCTAGCTGAACTCCATTATCTTCTGCCATGAAGATACCATATACACTAGTCGGATACTCGGGCTGTCCTGGTAAGTATTTCTTAGGCCACGATATGCTATCATCTTTAAACTCTAAGCCTTCGTTGGCAAATTTAATAGTACAAAAGTTTAGACGCTCACTTGCATTCGGCCATTTAATAGTGCATTTATCTCTTATTAAATCATCATCCGTAAGATAAGCAGATACTTTAATAGCAGCGGTGTTTACAGGATATTGAAGTAATAGTTTATACTTACCACCTGACCACGTAAGCTGTGCACCATTCATAGACTCCAGTATCTTTTCTACATTATCTCGCAGCGAGTCTTCGGTATTTAACGCAATATTGCACTCATACAGTGGTAACGCTCTTTTAACAGAAGGGATAGGGTTCGTTAAATTAAAGATCTGTTTAGTGACGCTGTCAATAGTAAGAGCTACTGCTGCACCGCCTTTTATCTCTTTAGCATATACGCGTACAACCCCGCTATGTCCGGCCGTAATCGTAACAGTATTTACTACGGTAACCTGCCAACTGTTTGACGTATTGATTAATACATTATCCAGATAAATCTCGTGATAATCATCTGCTGCGGAGGTAAACGTGTAAACCCCTCCTTCAGTGAATTCTACTGTGTATGATCTATTAAATTCAATCGTCTTTTGATCGTACGACCAAACACCGTTATCATTCAGGAATGGCTGATTAGGTGGTAACCTAACTTTGACAACATTCCCACCCATTGAAGATGGTGTCCAAATGTGGCCCTGGGCAATGGCATCATTCATTACCACCGTTGCACATACCCTCGCTGCATCGTAGAATGATCCTAAGTCTAATTCACTAGTAGGCATTCCGACACCGTAAGTGGTGCTCATTAAGTAGTCGAGGAGAACCAGTGCAGGATTATTCGAGTATGCCTTAGTAGCGCTAAGAGAATACACACCTGCTGTTTCCACTATCGAATATACTTTTTGACCTTTGAGCAGGAATTGGATATCTGGGATTCCATTATACTGAGGATTGTCTCTATTGTATTTGAACACCATTGAGGCATAAGCCACACCGTTAAATGCAGCATCTGCTCTACCATTAGGATTAGCCGGGCTACCCGGCTCGTCAAGCAATTTGGCATTACCAGGATAGTTGTAGGCCATCATCGGATCAACCACGCCGCCGTCATTGTATATATTAATACGGAGTCCTATTGCAAAATCCGGATGGTCATAAAACCTATCTCCAGGCATTTTCACATCTACAACGCCTTCAATGCCTGCATGGCAGATCGCTTGCTGGATAAATAAGAATTCGTTCTTTGCACCGTTTACTGTCCAAAAGAGACCGGTGCCATTCTTGGTGCGAGTTATCGTCTCCACAGTAGGTCCATTAACAGGGTCACCTGTAGAGATGACTTCATCCACTACTTCTACAGTTCTAGTTCCCGAGGCAATCTCATAACCACCGGCGCCTGTACCTCCTGTAGGTGTATCCGGGTGATCGAAGTTACTTTTTGTGCCGTGAAACACTCTAGCACCACCGACCATGGCTCTGCCATATGCGACAACCAGAGAACGAACTTCTGCTTCATAAGGGACTTCTATACCCTTAGCGGCGTCTTGAGCTTGTCTAGCTTGTTTTGCTAATTGTTGTTGTTTTATAATAGAGTATACCGCGATGACTGCCTGTACTACATATAGGAATATTGCAAACATTATATTTTACCCCACTTTAATGAAGACTCCGACGATCCCACATGAATACGGTCAAAAGCAGAGTCATTAGGATATCTAGCTCTCATAGCTTCCTTCGAAGTTACGAAAGTGTTTCTTCTGTCAAGCGCAGCCATAGGACTAGAACATTCTATTACAGCGACCTGTGTTCCTTCTACAGCATCTATATCGATACTAGTAGTGTCCACTTTGCCTTTGTACACTCTTAGAGTGTCCCTAATATCTCTGAATGGTTCATCATGGGGGACTATGATACCGTCGCTACCTGCTATCGGGACTCCTTTATTTATAAAACCCATTGTGACGGTGGCATCGGAACCAACAATGCCACTATCAAATAAGCTTCGGTATACACCACTGACGTCTATAAAACTTATCTTATAAGCCTCTCTATCTACCACAGCCGTTTGCCTAGGAGGTTCTGCGGACTTAATGGCACCGCCTGATACGTAATCAATACCGTTAGACATTAGTATATCATATGGTAGAGAAGTAACGTTCGCTGCTTTAGTCTCTATCAACAAAAACATCTCAACAGACCTTGCCTGTATGATTTGTTTAATCGGAGTACTGAGTGTTTTCATACTACCTCAATAAAAGTTATGGAACCCGGATCAGATAATATGCCGTCCGTGTATATCATTCCAAGAACGTTGGTTGAGTCATAGGTTGCCTTAAAATTTACAGTGTCATCATGTTCCATCAGTACTCCGACTATTGAACGTTTAAGTTTTGGAAATATACCCATTGTTCCATTGCCTGTGATATCTGCTGTTATCATGTATGTTTTATTATCACTGGTAAATCTTACGAAATCTCCTTTACGAAGCGTACCTGTGTTTCCAGTGATATTTACAGAACCTGCTCCAGCAGTTCCAGTCGCATTTATCACGGAGGTATTCCTTGCGATATTGCCGCGATATGGCTGCGGCATTCTTATATCGAACACGCCATCGAAATTATTCATTACGCTATGCGCGAAGAAATCTGCATTACTATTCGTAGGCATTAGGTTGGTTTTTATTTCCCACCTCTGCGCAGATTGACCATAGGTCAGTCTTTGTAAACTCATCGTATCGCCGCTGTACACTGGCTTATTACTGATAACACTCATAGGCGCGGCAAATTCAATTGCCACCACACCGTTTATAATAATTCCTGCCATTTAGTTCTCCTTGAGATGAAAATTCTGTGCTTAACTACACATTTCCCCGCTGGCCAATCTGATAACTAAAAGCCTCCAGTCCCGCCCCTCCCTATTATTAGGTAGGTATAATCATTATGTATTCCCCCTAATTCCCCCCTAAGAGTTATAATCTTCCCATGAGTAGGCTTCCAACAAACCTGTTCACAGCGTTGCAAGAAAACTGCTCGCGAAAATGCACCCCTATTATTCCTTAATTGGACTTAATGGGGGTTTTTAATTGCTAAAAATTACTAACGAGTAGCAACTTTATAGTTCGACTCTCTATTATAGCTATTAACACCGTTTGAAATCTCCGGTAACATCTTCATTATTTCTTGTTTAGTCTGACGAGAGATATCGCCTGTGATGTTGAGATTGACAACAGTAGACTTATTGTTCACTGTACTAGCGGTCTTAGCATCATTGTAGACGGCCTCATTACTCGATGGGGTGGGTAATCCTACAATTCCACCTGAAGCAAATCGTAATGGTTGTCCTGAATTAATTCTAGTCAATAATGATGCATGCTCTTTTGTAGCTGCAGTATTGACCACAAATTCACCTTTAGACAACATTGCCGGTACTGAGTCAGAAGTACTAGTACCAGGGCCATTTACGACACCTGCTACTGGACCACCTTCAGCCAGGAATATCGCGGAAAGGCCTTCAAAGATTGCAGGCCAAGCCTTGTCTACAGCTCCTACAAGCTGTGTACCTGCGCCTAATATTCCGCCTAGCAGTCCTGTACCACCTTTTCCACTACCCCCGCCGCCCAGCATACCGAGTATTCCAGATAAACCAGAAGATAACAACTTGCTGCCTTCAGTGAAACCTTTCTCCATATATCTAGCAAATTCTTCGCCAGAATTCTTAAAGGCCTCTTCTGTAGGTACATTGAAATCTTCAGCGAATTGCTCTGCGTTGATATCAGTCGTCTTAGCATTAGGCTTAGATATACCAAGTCTATCAACACCAGTGCCACCAATAAGTCTATCCACCGCTTGAGAGAATACATCTACAGATGATTGGAACACCATCTGAGGCTCTGAACCAGGTACCTTAGTTCCTAATAGATCACCAAGCCCGAATATATTCGCGCCCATATTAGTGAAGAAGCTTCCTAGGAAGCCATTAGGCCCCATGATACGCTCTGTCAGGCCTTTGATCAGCGTATCTTTTGTAGCATCTGCAATAGAGTTAGTAATTCCATTAAAGAATGTCTTGATGACGCTTTGATTTTCATTCTTCTTACCATCTAACAATCCTCTTAAGGATGTACCAAATCCATTAGCTACAGATGCCCTGAAAGAATTAGCTGCTTCTCTCAGTCCTACCTCAAAGCGCGTTACAGAATCTACAAGAGATGTTATATGCTCATCAATCGCATCTACCTTAGCTTGATTAAGCTGCTTCTGCTCAGGTGTTGCAAACTCATCTCTACTCAGTTTGAAGCGTTCTATACCTAACTGTTTTATCTGTTCTGCAACCGGCGTATTACCAATCTTGTTAGCAATGCGTTTATCAATACCAACTCCTCTTAATATGGCATTCAGATCCATACCTTCTAGGAATTTAGTTCTGTAGTTCGTTTCTGCTTCATAGAATTTTCTAAAAGTGTCAGAAGCAATCTCTCCGGTTCTATTCTCCACACTTTGTTTCGGAGTCTCACCAGCACTCTTTATGCCTAGACTTTGTAATATCGCACTAGTATTCTTCTCAGTAGCAGACGTATTATTGTCTAATGCCAGCACATTGGGGTTCTTTAGCGAGAGACCCTCCTGATTCAAAGAGGCTTCCAGATCTGCTAAAACCCTAGTAACATCGCCGTCGCCTGAGAAGGAGTTCAGAATGGCAGCAGATTTCTCGCTCAAGTTAGGCAAATCAAATGCTTTCTTCAAGCTCTCCATTCCAGCCGCTTCAACACCAAATTCTCTCCTCTTATTTGGAGCTAACTTAGCAAAGTCAGAGAACTCCAGTTTGAAATCAGGGGTCATTGCCGCAATTCTCTCAAATGCGGTTTTAGCGCCATCGGTCAAGGCTTGAGTAAATCCATCTGCAACACTCTTGATGAAGGTAAGGAATGCACCCTTTTCTGTCATCTTCTTCATACGCATGAGGAAATCTTGGACAGATTCATCAGTACCTGTTACGCCGTCACGCTTAATCTTCTTTAGCGTCTTAGACATCTCTTCAGCAACGCCGACAAAGCCCTTTCCAAAACGTTCAAAGTCAAGTAAATCAAAAGAAGTGCCAAGTACTTCATTTACAGTACTCATTGTACCTTCAAACGTTTGAGCAAGCTCTTCTGTAAGTGCCTCTACTTCATCTGTAATAGCGGCTAGTGTCTTATAACGACCGAGAAGCTCGTCCATACTTTTTACAGGACGTTTGAGATTTTCCTCAGCTTCTAATTGGCGTCCATAAAGGCCTTGTATACCTGCCATATCAGCTGGTTTAATTTTAGCAATACTACGAGCGTCTGATAATCCTAATTTATCAAACATACCTTTCATTGCTTCGCCGGACTTCGACATACCTGCCAGCATTAATTTTCTCGCAGCTGCAAGTAAGTCTAAACGCTTATTCACCATAGCAGTAAGCTTTTCACCAACTATACCGGATGCAGAGGCTTCGCTAATTTGTTTATTCATTGATTCAATTGCAATGCCGATCTTTGCTAGGCCTACCTGTGTCGCTGACGTGAATGAACCCATCACCGTTTGAGATATCTGTATACCAGCCTCAGATATATTAGTCAGGATATTATCAAGCGTAATCTTGGTGCGGTCTTCGAGCTTAGATAAAGCTTCTTCTGCAGAGTATTTATCTTTAGCGCCCTTTATTATTGTAGGGACGTCTGTGGATGCCATATCAACGGCGGCTTGAGTCTTTTTACTCATTGAGTTCAGATATGACTTCATGTTGCGTTCTGAACTCATAGCGCCTGTTGGCAAGGCTTCTCCAGTAATTCTAGAAACCTCCTGAACCTTCTCACCTAATGGTTTGTTAGATTCAGTTACTCTCTTAACATCTGAAGCCATCACCTGTGCTATTTGATCTTTAATCTGCTTAGTAAGACCAAGGGCTTCACGCATCTTCTTAATTATTTCATCGAACGCATTTTCATCACCTGGTTGGATATCTTTTATTTCTTGATTTTTCTTACGAAGCATATCTAGCAGCCCCGCGACCTGCGTAACGTCGCCTTTTGTAAAACCAACGAAGTTATCCAGCTTGATCTGTTCTATTCCTAGACCTTGTAGTTTAGCATTTATATCGCCAAACATAGTGCTAGTAGGCGTCAAATCAGTGATTAATTTGCGGTTATCTGCGACTTTCTTAGCAGCCTTGGCGCGTTCCTCCATTGACGCATTTAAAGGCAGATCTGCAAGTTCTTGTTCTGCTTTCACTAGGTCGCGTGTAGCCTCCTCAAGACGTTGAAGAGCCTCCTCGCCGTAGTTCATTGTTGTGAACAGTGTAAGTAAAGACTCTTTTGTGGTATCAAGCCCGCCTGCTTTAATTATGAAGTCTATACGTGTTCCTGCATTCCTAGAGGCATTAGCCTTATCCATCAGTAGTTTAGCGTCTTCTTGAATTTTATCAATTTCTTTTTGGATATCACTGCGAATGCTAACGTTACTTGTGCGGGATAGCTGGAACTTTAATGGTTCGACTTTAGCTGCCATCTCTTGGAACTTGGCAAAATCTTCTGAAGTACCTTTAAACTTCTCACCGAACTCGCCCATATCTACGTCAAGTAGAGTTTTCGCAGAGGAGGAAATCTCTTTTGTATACTTCTTAAACTCTTCGATACCCTTGTTTTCCCACGCAAGATCGCTATAAGTCTGCTTAATATTTAACAGGAAGTCATAAAGTTTCTTGGCATCCTCATCTGCTCTACGCAATTGTTCTTCGAAGCCTGCAGTAAATGGTTCTGCTTTTAATTTATTTAGCCTAGCCTCTGCAGCTGCGATATCTTTATCAACACCTTCGGGAGATCTTTGAATACTGTCAAAACCAAATTTCTTACCTGTCTCTCTCAGGTCGTTAAGCTCTTTAAGGTCTTTCTTAGCCTTGTCCAGCATCTCATTATAGATCTTGATTTCTTCTGGATCATAGCCAGTTACACCTTTAGCGCGCAACTCATCCGCTCTCGCCTGTGCGTCGCCATATTGGTTCTCGGTGTCCTGTATCAGCTTTTGAACTTCAGGCGGCAAGAATTGACTATAGTTAGCAGCATTTTTACCAGCATCCTGTAACGCCTTGGCTTGCTTCTTTCGCTCTTCTGTGGGTTGTATACTGAGTCCCTCTACAAAGTCTTTTTTAAGAGCTTTAAAGCCCATTATTGCGCCGGTAACGCCAGTTACAAGAATAGTACCTAAAGACGCACCAAGAGCTGCACCAAGGGGTGCTCCAACACCACCAGCTAACGCCCCAATAACTCCGCCTATGCCCGCTAATATTATGGGAACTAAAGCATACCACATGCTTCCTAACTGTTCTTCTAATACTTTGAACGGTACATCGAACTTCAGTTTAGTCATTAAATCGGAAAGACCTGTTGCGACATAAACAAACTTAGAGAACGCCGCTATTAGATCCAGTGTAATGGATATCATGGCTCCCACAGTGAAGCCGAATAGCGCTCCCATCGGACCACCTACGAGGCCTAAGGTAGCACCTATCATAGCAGGCCATGACGTCACCGTACTAAGTATATAGCCAAGCCCCTTTTTGATACCCTCTGTAAAGGCCATCCACCCTACTTGCACTGAGCTAATAGCTGCGACTGTAGAGTTGAGTATTGGAGTCCATCCAAAGAATCTTTTCGTCAATACCCAGGTTGAATTGTCTACGTCAAGCATAGATTTATTTAACGCCTCCATACTCGCAATCATTGTAGCAGAAGCTCTTTCAGGCATCCGCATCAAGATTCCACGAGTCTCTGTCGCTACAGTGTCTCTTTGTGTTTTCTGTTCTGTAGTAAGAAAGCCCTGCTTTACTTCCATAGACTGTAGATTCTTCATTGTCTCCGCGTAAGTAGCTGCAACCTCTTTTAATGTTGTTTGCTGTACGTCAGTTACCTTGCTGAAATCAATCTTATTTATTTCACCAGTGAAGTCTAAAGTCTTACCACCAATGGTCTGCGTTTTTAACTGGTCAGCTATCTCAAACTTCTTACCAGTTTTAGTAGTTGCTTCAAGTCCGAGGATTGATTTAATTTTATCATATGTCCACTCTAACCTATTAAAGAAACCCTCGCCTTTGCCAAATATAGCAACACCTAGAACACCGGTGGCTAAGACAGCGCCTCCAGCTAGGGCAGTAGGTCCTTTTAGCAATCTAAGGCCTTTCATCAACTGTGGGGATAGCTTTTCCCAACCTGCTTTTAGCCCTTTCCATGTGCCAGACCCTATCGAACTTGCAATATCCTTTAGAAGAGTTCCACTACTTTTAGCGGCGGCAACGGCACTAATCTTTGATAGTGCTGCAGTAGCGGCAACAGCTGACCATGTCGCTTTCGCAAATGCGATCATTCCAGCAGTAGCTTCACCGGCCTTCATCATAGCAACAGCATTAGCCATCCCAGCAACAGCCAATCGCATAGCAGATGCAGCCTTATTTGCTATATCATTTGCATTAGCAAAATTCTTTACAGCCGCAACTCTTTCTACCCACCATGCTAGCGCTAATCCAGGCGCCGCTACAATACTACCCGCTGCACCAATCAGACCTGCTATAGCTGATGTAATTCCACGTATTCTTTCCTTTACGGCATCGAATACGGCGGCACGACCGGCTGCTTTAGCGTCTTTAGATCCAATTTGTGACATAGCATCAGCAATTATATCATCAATACGCTTTTGCGGAGCTGCTCTTGCTGCTGCGATAGCTGCTTCTAACAATAAGGCTTCTTTCTTCTTAAACGCTGTCTTCAGATTAGTGTTTAACGTAGTAGCCTCTAATATCGCAGCTTTACGCATCATAGCTTCGGCAGACTGACTTAAATTTCCGCCAGCCATTGCTTTAGCGAGCTTCTCATTATTTGCATTACGTAACTTTTCTACTGCGGCGATGCGTTCATTGTCAAACTCTACAAATCGTGCCTTTTTATTCTCTTTAAATTTCTTTCGAGCATCCGTTTCTCCTGTATATTCAGCGCCTTTAGCAGCAGCTTGCATAGCTTCTATATTCACACCACGTGCTGCAAGATTCTTCATAGCCTCCTTACGTCTGAAAGCTTCTTCTCCTATTTTGTAGGCACCAAAGATTTTCTTAGCAGAGCCGAGTGCATACAGAGCGGCTGCAGCAGTGCCGAGAACTATTGCAAGTGATCCTACTACTTCTACAAGAGCTGAGATGGCGCTAGTTGCATCTGAAGCAGCGTTAGCGGTACCGACGAATAGTGCAGTAGCAGCAATACCAAATACCCATTTATTTTTAAATAAGTTTCCAAGCAATTCTAGACCTGCACCCATCGTAGCTAAGGCTTCTTTTGTGTATTTACCAATCATGGCAAACATCTCTTGTGCTTTTTGTGGGATACGTTTAAACAGGTCTAGTCTGTTTAACCTTTCAGTAAACGAATTAAACATTGCTCCAATAATACCGCCGACCCCAGAAGCTCTTTGACTTAGCGTACTTTCGCCAAATTTAATAGCTCCGATAGTCACGCCAAGATCCTTAACAGCTTTCTTTAAAGGAGACTTTTCAACCTTACTCGTATTTGACATAGGACCAAAATCAAGAGATCCTTGTCTACTACCAATAATAGCTGCACCATCAGCGGCAAACATATCCAATTGATCTGCAATCGGCCGCTTCCATTCAGACATTAACGGGGCCGTATCTAATGAGAATAAATCTTTTATTCCTATTTTTCTATCAGAATATGCGGCACCTCTGCTTTTTATTGCAGCGATATAATTACCTACTTCAGAGAATACATTGCCAATTGCATTACTCAATGGAGAATACTCCATTTTCATTTTCTTTGGCTTAGGCTTCATTCCCTCTAATAATGGGGCAAGAATGGTTTCGGTACCAGTTAGCTCTTGAAGTTTCTTTGAAAAGCTAGCGTATGCAGCAATAGCGGCTTTCTGTGCAAGACCTACTACATTTCCAATGATACGTTGCCCTGCGCCCTTTCCTAAGAATGCACCGGTTAACAGAGGTATCCCGAACACAGCCGCTTCAAGGAAATCAATTCCTTCTAAAAAAGACGAAGCAAATAATAAACCCGCTGCGACTCCATAAGCAGGAATTTCCATTGAATCTATAAATTTCGCGAATAACCCTTTTCCAGCTGGTTTACCCTTATTTATCTTATCCGTGAAAAAGCCAAAAATGCCTTCGTAGCCCTTCTTCTTTATCTTGCCATCTTTACCGAATTCATCTTCTTTTCCTTTAAGAACATTCCATATCTCTTTTCCACCCTTTTTCCTAAGCATGATCCACAGACCAGCAATAGCAAGGGTTAATGCAGTTACGCTATTAGTGACTACAGAAATAACAGCTGAAACGCTTCGCATTATTGGGCTAAATGCACCGCTTATCGTAGGAATTAGAGTATGCAGTAATGGACCAAGGCTAAGAGCCTTAACTAGGTATTCGCCAAAAGAACCAAAGAACGATTTGAAGAATGATTCAGTGAATGGCCCTATTAAATTAAAGATATCATTTAATATATTATTAATAGATCTTACTGCATTACTCGCTAAATCTCCCATTATAGAACCTAATGCACTTGCGAGAACTGGACTAAAAGCGCCCAATGCACCGCTCAAGGATGCGTTAAATAGATTAATGAAATAGCCTACTGCGCTTACTTTTAGATAGCCATTTCCAAAGGCTAATGCAAATCCTGCAATAATCGAAGAACCTATAGTCGTACTAAACGTTTTTGCTGCCTGTCCCCAATCAACGGTGCTAATCCTAGCCTTAAATTCAATGATAGCGCTGCCAAACTTAGTACTGCCAGAAGCTAGACTCGTTTGTATCTCTTTAAATACCTTTAACACCATGTTTTTGAATTGAGTCAATAAACTCTCAGTTTCAAACAATTTGGTGGTATAGTTAATAACGCCATTAATGGTATCAGGCCAGAAAGAATGTCCGACAACTGCATCATAAATATCAAAGAATGCACGTTTAACAAACTCTGCAAACGAGGCTATTCTCTTTTCTACTGCAGCCAAAGGTCCCATGGTTGTATCAAGTATCTTTTGAAACATGTTAACCATGAATAACTGAAACTCTTCGAAGCCATTTCTATTAAAATTAAATATTAGACTAATTCTTGTGTTGGCTAATTTTCTGGATAAGACCTTAAACCATTTCTCGACAAAGGAATCTATGGGCTTGAATGCATCTACAAACGCTCGATACATTCCTTTAGCGAATCCTTCCATAGGACTCGTAGTATTCTTAAGAATACCGCCGCCTATTCCACTAAATATTCCCTTAATAAATTCCCACAGTGCTTTAAAGACACCGGCTGCAGCAGCTAATACTTTATCTTTAGTGTTCTCTGGGAATAGGATAGTCCATAACGTTTCGCGATCTTCTAGTTTGCGCAAACCATTAAAGAACGCATTGAAACCTTTAGTTAATCCGTTGACAAATGCATTGCCTATTTTGTATCCTGTTGCTGCATTAAAAGCATCGGCAAGAGCATCTTGAATGGCTTGGAAGTATGCCACTACTTTCGCCACTACTTTAGCGATTATAGGCTCTAGCGTTGTAGCGAACACGTCTTGATATATGCGCTTTACGACAAGACCAATGTTCTCGAAGTATTTCAATAGACGATCAAACCGCGCCGAACGAATGCTATATAACCTGTTATCCATGAGGTTAAGCATTATAAGCGTCTTCTCTACCGGATGTAAGAATTCACGCAGACTACGGATCGCTTCTGTGAATAAGAACACCTGATCATTCATCTTGATGTTTCTACGTTGCTCATTTAATGCCTTCAGATTTTCTTTGAAGGTTACTAAAGAGTCTGACTTGAACATATTTACCCAAGCGCGCTCTAATCTGGTGTCGTTTGTCTGGAAGAATGTTAAGAATTCTTCAATACCTTGTAGATTGCGAACGAATGGCATTAATGCGTCATATGTAGCTGCGGTCATAGCAGCTCTCCAGGACTTAAATGCAGATTCTATACGAGATCCGATTGTGATAACAGGGCCTACGACATGAGGAAGAAATCTTGCAATATTCTGGAATGTTATCAATACGGCTGACCCGGACAACATTGCAATCTGACCCAACTCGCTAAATGTTGCTTTTAATTGGTCAAGCTTAGCGGTTAATGTATTAATCCGTTCTGTGGGTATGATCTCATCAGGTATCTCTTTTCCTTGAAGATCAAATTTCTTAAGTTTAGGTAACTCTACTTCCGGAGCTTTAACTTTTATCCTTGTCTCTTTTTGACTACCTACGAATTCTCTAAATTTGTCAATATAAGATTTGACATCCTTGTAATATGTGTAAGTATCATATGCATCTAACGGTGTTATCTCTAATTTTATCGCTGATTTAAGAGTCAACTCTGCTGCGCTAAATATATCAAACTGTTGTATATAGTTTCTAATATTATTCTTAAGTACGAAAATAGCCCCTACTGCAGCATTGGATAAACTATTCAGACTGTCTGAGACTTTTAAAATGCTTTTAGCGAATCTGTCAGCAAATCCGTAGAATTGATTGAAATCGCCTAAAGAATACATCAGTGTACTCTTCAATTGAGATAGCGCAACACCTACAGTAACTCGAGTATTGGCAAAGTCTTTACTGGTTCTAGCCGACATTTTCTCAATAGCGCCTAGAAAAACTTCTGTAGTTAGTTTGCCTTCCTCTGCAAATTTACGCAAAGAACCTGCATTAAGACCTAACTCCCTCGCAACACCCTGGCCCAGATACTTCATCTGTTCCATCACCGAATTCAATTCTTCACCACGAATGGTGCCTGACGCCATACCTTGACCTAGCTGCATCATTGCAGCACGAATAGACTCCATCGAGCTTCCGGACAGAGCCGAAGCTTGTTGAATTGTTGTTATCGCCTTAAATACTTTTTGCTGACCTACCCCGGCCTTTTCTAGAGCAGAAGACATGTCCACAAATGAAGACGCAGTATCTGCAAAATTACCGCGAGTTTCTTTTGAAATTGCAAATAATTTCTGCTGTGTTCTGATAAGATTATCCGTATCAGTAATTACTAATTTAAGTCTGTTCTGAATATTCGTTAAATCATCTGCAGCTTTGTGGAATACAGTGATTGTAGTTATCGCAGCAAATGCTGCACCCAGACTCATTACCGCAGACTTCAGACCACTCATCGCACCAGTGGCTTTGTCCGCAGATTTAGTTACCCCATTTAAGGAAGATTCACCAGTTTTCTTTAATTCTTTAAAGTTATTGTTTGTGTCGCTAACTGCCTTGTTAAACAGTTTAAAACGTGAACTATCTATCTTTCCTAATCCTTCTTTTGATCTCGCAGCTTTGTTAATAATATCAGACAAGCTTTTATTTATATCGCTTAGATCTTTCTTAGCTGAATCTGCACGTGTGTTGACATCGACTATAACGCCGGCCATAATAGTCTACCTTTCATTAAAAAGCCCACCTTTTTTAAGGGTGGGCGTAGAAATCACTTAGATCTCACAATTGCGCCATTAGGTTTTACTCCTGATTGCGACAATACAGTCTTCTCTATGAAAAAAGAAGGGGCTTGTTTTGAATGTCCCCTATTCAACTCCTCAATATACTCCACATCATTGACAATAGAGTTTCCATCTATACGCCAACCAGCACGAGCATTTCCAGTATCGATAGGAGTAGCAGCGACCAAATCTTTAACTAATTTTTGCATAACAACTTTAGTTTGTTTCGCTGCCTCTGCTTCAATTAATTTAGTAAGATTCATAGTGGTATTTTATCACCTCCTCGTGCTAAAGCTATCTTTTGGAACATGAAAGATTGTTTGAAGTTTCCTCCAAGACCGCCCTCTTTCTCAACAGTACGCGTATTGTATATCGCGTTTAACGAACTAAATATCTCGCCTGGCTTATGCTTAACACCTTGTGTTTGAAGAATTTTATATGCACGGTCATCGGCTCTCCAATCAATCGGGCGTCTACTCAAATAGTCACCCCACATAAGTAATTCTTCATAAGGCATTTCTTGCATAAGTTTATAAACAGGCATCTTCAGATGAAACGCTATTTCATATATTTCTAGCATTTCATCTGTAAGTATTACTTTCCCGTTTCTCCACCAATCCCGGAGAACTTCATGATTTCAGTGGACAGCTTCGACAGCTCATCAATAGGAAAGTTATTGAAATCGTCATCCGAGATTTCGCTAGCATCTGCTACAGCGGAGCGAATAACAGTCTTCAAGGTCTCAAAACCTTCGTCTTCACCGCCTTCAGCTGCTTTAGCCTTGGCTTGAATATCCTTTACTTCAGCTACACTCAACTTCGAGATTTTGATATCCTCGCCCATAAATTTAACGGACTTGGTCATCTTTTTACCAACTAGATCTTTAAAGCTCATGATACTCTTTCTATTAACAGGGGTTTCGGTGATTGGTTTTTTAAATTCAAACTTAGACATTTTGCAACAAACGTTTTTGCATCTCGTCTAGATCATTGCGCAATTTATTCAATTCAGATAATGTTACAAAGATTTCCTTAGAGACTTCTTGGTTTGAGTCATATTCACTGATACGTGAACTCGTAATACGAATGCTGGTATCTACAGCCTTACGCATTTGCATAAAGGTAGCATTAATAGCATATTTACGTTGAAACGGTTTAACAAATGTTGACATTTTTAAAGTAGGTAAAAAGATGACCCCATTTTCAGGGGCCATATATTAATTAATTACACAGTCCATGCACCGAAGAAATCGGATTGGATAGTGATCGAAAGATCTGCCATGGTGGAGTCAGTAAGAGAGGGAGTCACAAGCAGCGATTCCATTTTGCCAACCCAGTAATACAGGCTGTTCTCCACGAGACCGAGACCGGTAGGCGTAGAGGCAAATTTGCCAACGCCAGGCTGGGTGTTAAGCAGCGCAAAGCGGAAAGCATATTGCTGACCATCACCAACCATTCCGGCTAACAGACTTGCAGGAGTGCTGTCTTTCGCCCACACTTCCGGGACCATGTTGATCTTAATGGTCATGTCCGGTGCATCAGCTTGACCTTGGATTTGTTGCGAAGTCTTGTAACCATACACAGGAACTTTCACAACGTTTGGCGGGGTACCCATTGCCGGAAATTCACGAACGTTGGTAATGCGAATGAAATCGCCAGCAACAGGAGTTGCAGTTGCAGGCGGAATTTCCTGTGCAAACAACGCGTTGAATTCAGCCGCAGTATCCAAACCCGCATATCCAGCAACAGGATCAAACGCATTGACCGAGAGGTCAGAATACATTGCTGCGCCGATAGATTTAATGTGTGCCATGATTAATTTCCAAAATAAGAGAGAGGAATTGAATAAAGACTACGATGAAGCTTTTGATTCGCCTTATCAAGTCCAACATGTGACAACAGGCTAGAGCTGAATTGCACTCGCCCAGTGCCATTACTTAAAGACTTACCCACTAAATACTTGTCAAGCGCATCTGCAATAGCTGATGCTCTAGAAGGTCCTTCGCCAGACGGAATGAAGATGTCTATCATCATCTGTCCCTGCATATGTTCTAGCTTAGCGTAACCAGACTTCGGAGTATCCATAATGATATGCACCCTAATATACTCGTTATTAGGGGCATCGCCTATGAAATTACTAGGCATTGTAACAATATCTTCACTTTGCCATTCTTGTGTTCCAAAGATAGATAATGATAACGATTCAAGAGCTTCGTATTTACCCATTTGAAGCTCCTTGTAGACGCGATACGCCAGAAGTTATTGTATAATCATCATTCGTATAAGGAGGAACAATGTTCCAGGTTTCATTATTAATGACGATTTTATCGTAGATAGTAAAATCATCTACATCTTCTGCCAACATAAGTATTTCGCCTCTTATAGTGTTCTCTGCATTTTTATCACGACCCTTAGACGTGAAAACTACCTTCACTGTACTCTTGCGAGTAGGGTTTTCTTCCGCTGTACGGGTCTGAAAATTAAATGTAGAAGAGTCCTTTTGTAGGAGTTTGCATTCTAATGCGAGATTACCAATAAGTTTAAAAGCCATTCTGGCCTTCGACTGTGCAAGTTCTCTATATCCCATTAGTTTGCCCTCCACCACAGACGTGCACCACCATTAACCAGTAGTGGGCGAATAAGGGTATTCACCACTGGTGATTGCTTGCCAGGGTTTATGATAGTATCTAATACAATTGAACCTACTCGAAGATTCTGAACTGTACCAGTGCTATCTAAGACACCTTCATTTGTAAGCATATGAAAGGCCTGCTCATAACAGGCTTGCTTCACACGCTCCGGAACACCTTCAAGGATTACCTGTCCGCCTATTTTCGGATCAAAATAACTACCAATACGTGGAAACGCTAGAGGTTGAGTAACACTTACAACACTTCCTGTCCAGGAGTTTTGATCCAGTACAGCAGTTGCTGAAATCAACGATTGCTCTTTTCTGAGAGGGTCTGTATCAACCCAAAGATCAGCATCGATACGATTCGCGAAGTAGGCATCAGCCTCAGCTACATCAACGTAAGAATTTGTACCTTTGACTAGTGCCATAAGTGTTTCTCCCTATAAGAATTAGGCCTTCGCTGATTAAGCGTGAAAGATCGGGAGGATACCCAGGCTGAGAGCCGAAGATGCCTTACGAATCCAGGTACCACGAACCGTAGCTTGCAGAGTTGCAGCACCACCTGCGTTAGTGTAAGTCTCCAGGGGCTGCGGGACACCGGCAGGCACTGCCGAACCACCAGTACCAGACACTGCGGTATCCACAACGTACTTGTACTCAGCATCACTCGGAAACACCGTGGTCAGACCAGCCCAATCGTAGCCACCAGGATGATACACGTTACCCCAGCGATACCAGATATCGGTAGAACCGCCACCGTTATACGAACGCGCATCGCGGTAGATTTCCACCGGAGTAGGCACGGACAGAGGTGCCATAGCAATAGCACCAGGCAGAACCAGGAACGAGGTCTTCACACCGGTAATATCCACACCACCACCAGTATTGATCATCGTCAATTCGGCAGTAGACATACTTTGGTTAGCACGCGTCTGGATCAAACGGAACTTGCCAGAGAAGATCGTGTCGAACACCACGTTGGCCTCAACGACCTTGGTTTCATCAACCAGATTGGCGGAACGCAGCGAAGCCAGAACTTCAGGCGAGACCACAAGATAGCAGTACTCCGGCTCATAATCTTTCCAGGCCATACCGATCGCATTCAAGAAGCCTTCAGCACGCTGGGCGCCTTGTTGAGTAGACGACGGCGGCACAACCAGTTTAGAAGCGCCAAGATCAACGTAGAAACCAAAGCGTTTATCAGTCGGATCGTTTGTGAAGGTTTGTCCACCAAGACCAACAGCGCCAGAGCCGCTAGCTGCACCCATGAGAGCTTCAGTGATTGCGACACCCTTGAGCACAGTCAGGATAGAGTTATGCTCATCTTGACCACGCGTCTCACCGAAGTCACGGCTAATCTTTGCCAGGCCATCCACTTGAGAGATAACTTGTTGCAGATTAACTTGAGTTGCACCATGCGTACGCACAGTCTTGACGTACGAGCTGAAGTCGGATTGGTAGCTAGTACCAGTACCGTTAGCAGCATTCGTCAAAGATGCAACGTTGATGGTGGGATTCAGGGGTTTGAACCAACGAACTTGACCAATAAAGGTCTCGGTAGAGGTATCGATGTTCGGGTTCGAACTCACAATACCGGTGCCAGACAACTTCTTGGCATTCGTGTACGCTTCATCGGAGTATGCGCCGAGAGCGTTTTGCAGTGCATAGGTATTTGCACCGTTAATGTTGTTGACAATTTGAGTCATTTCAATTTTCCAGTTTTAAATAGGAGGTTGGTTAGGTCCAATTTTGCCTGCAGCTGCAAGTGCAAGAACTTCACTCTGCGGCATATCGAACAATGATTTCTTACCAGATGCAGCGGGCTTTCCGCTACTATTTGTAGTAGTAGTCGTTCCACCGCCACTATTCGCCTTTGGCTTAAACAGAAACGATTGATCCTCGTCTTTTGAGAAAGCTTCGCAATAATCACGAACAGAAATACCAGTTCTGTGTACCCACGTACCGGACTCATTCTGTACGAGCTCTGCAACAATTTCTTTAAAGGCCAGTTCAGAGGCTTTGTCATTCTTAAAAGAATACGACTTCAAAGCGTCTTTGACTGCTACATCACGAGAGAGTTCCATGTTGCGCTTATTCAACGCATCATTTTGTGCTCTGAGTTCTTGCAATTGTAATTCGTAGGCTTCCCGATGTTTGCCTTCTTCGTTCAATTGCTTGATCTTAGCTTCTTTCTCGCGACGCTCGAATTCTGCAACTTTGGCAAGAGCTTCATCTCGTGCCTTATATGCATTATCCAATTTACCCTTAATCGGCTTTAACTCTTCTCCAAGACGATCTTTAACGAGTTTGTCCACCATGTCGTCGTCTTTGGTGACATGCTTAACGACAATAGTTTTTTCTTCCTCTTTGTCATCAACAACAGTCTCGACAACAGGATCAATTTTCGTTTCAACAATAGTTTCTTCGGTTCCAGCCATTTTAAATGTCCTCTGCGAATACAATTCGCGTTAGTTTGAGATACAATCTCGTTTTAAGGCAGTAATGCCTTGTGAGAGTTCCAGTAGTTAGCTGGATTATTATTAATTCACTCCGTAAAAATATCTGTTAGTTCTGAAAGATCTATCAATAGGCGCTAGAATATCCTCCCTTGTGAGGATATCATCTTTCGTCATTACTTTGCCGCCTACAACAGAGCGACCAGGAACAGGAATCATACCTTTATCAATCATCTCATTTAGATATTGATCGTATAACTCTTTTGGTAGACCTCTAGCTAACATCTCATCCAAAGTCTTTTTCAACACGTTTGTCTCTAACGTATCTGCAAATACAGTTCTTAATGCATCTCGCACAGGAATTATATCTGCAGCATGATTAAAGAACGCATCGTGAATTGAAGCAGTAGGTATTTTATTTTTCTTACCAAATAAGTGGTATTGATTAACAATTACGGCATCATTGCTATGGTTAGCATTAACGCCATAACTGGTTCTTACTTTATTAGTATCAGCGATTGCATTAATCTTACCCTCTTTGTTACGTAACTGTTCCCAAGTGGTAGGATCAGTTTTCTGATCTATCTGTAAGATATTAACAACCCATTTACCGTCTTTGTCTTTATACCACAATTTCTCTTCAAATACTTGTAAAAATTCTTGTTCCAATACTGTACCATTAAAGTTCACCCAAGGAACAGTTGTCCATGTCTTAGGCAACTTATTCGCAATACCGATTTCAACTCCTTTTGTTATATCTTCTGAATATAAATCAAACTTACCAAGCTTAAAGCCCATTCTACGCTTTGTAGGCGCCTCTTTACCTCTAATAGCAATATCTAGAGGGCTTCCAGGAATATATCCAGGAATCCTTCTAAGTAGCTTGTCACGTATTGCCTCATCTTTAATACCGAGAATACGGTTAAGCCATCCAGGTAACTTAGTACCACGTTTCTTTTCTCCAGCAATTAGAGTCGCAAGCAAATCACCGTAATCGATACTACTTTCTTTAGGCTTGGCTTTCAACATAAAGTCTTGTGCTAAACGTCCTAATACACGTGTAAAGTCATCCATAATCGGAGCTCTTGCACGCATATACTCTGTCATGATCTTAGCCATCGCAGCTATATCATCAGGAGTAACGATTCTATCATACGTTTGGCCAAGTTTTTCGATGAATTCGCGTGTCTTTGGATCTAGGAAGTACAGCTGATCCATTATTTCATCACCAGGCGGAATGCCCTTGTTAAAGACATCCTTCACATCTTTACGTAGAGCTTTTAGCTCATTGTACATATCTGGATCAAATTTCTCGTATCTAGCCATACGTGCTGAGATCTCATTTAAGACAAGATCGCGATCTACAGCCTTTACAACAAGAGTGTCCTCACCAGCTGCTAATATTTTACCAACCTTTTTCTCTACAGCGAGAATGCCCGTACGATCACCTGCCCCATAACCTTTTCATTAATATTACATAGAGTCGTTAATTCTATGAAAGACTAGCTACTATAAACAGTAGCTGTCTTACTATATGTCACCATATAGATTAGACTATATCTTATATAGTATTTTCTACTATACCACCGCGTTTCCAATCCACTTGGATTGTACGAGCTACATAACCTTTTAAGGTCGTCTGCTCTAGTCGTTGAACCTTCTGAAACATTTCTGTTAAAGCTTGGCTGCTGATTGACTCATAGAGTGTTTCCAGCAATTAACGGTGTTTTACAATGGCAAAATTTTACCATTACTAGTCCCTTGGCCCCTTTCTGTAAATCCTTTTGAGTCAGATTCAATTTCTTATTCAACTCAATAAAGCGAGGATCATTGAAAGTATCTGCAGCAACCTCATCATATAAACGTTGTTTTGTATTAGTTGGCACCACATTAGACATCTGCGCTAGCTGTTTATTCTTAGTTGTCATCGCAATGATCTGAGCAGCAGAAGACGAAGCATCTTGCTCCAACGCTAATGACGTCTTAAAGCTATTCAATTTTTTCAAGTCAGAGAAATCGCCTTTTAGAAATTCATTAATTCTGCTCATCTCCAAAGCTAAGCGCATCACTTCGCCTTGTTCCTCTGCGTCTATTTCAGCAAAGAACTCTGATTCAAGAATCTTGCGAATATCATTAGGCTTACCCCTGCGCATCTGATCACCAAGCTCAATTAGTTTTCCACGATAGTTAAGAGCAATTTGTTGTCTACCTTTAATAGACATCGCATTTTGCAATCCTTCAAACTTATCGCTTCCGCCACCTAATACTTGACCTATTTTATCCTGTAGATTTAAATAACCTTCTTCGGTTAACGGTTTAGACAATGCTGAATTCAAGAAGGGTCTGAATGTAGCACCACTTTGTGCTCCAATTAATCCTGAATCATATACACGGCCGCGATGATCTAGAAACGGTGTATTACTAAAAGCTTTATTCCCATTTCGGAAATATTGCATTGCTTTAAATCGTTCATACGCGTCTCCACGTTCTATAATGTGTGTTCTATACACATTTAGATCGTTATAGAATTTAGCTTTACCCTTATCATCTTGGAACTCTAGAAGTTTTTGTGTAAAGTCATAAAAGTCAGGGTCGATAGTGAACTTAGTAGAAGCAGCATGGTTAAGCGCATCTGCCATACCTTTGGTAACCGCTTCGACAGGAAAAGTACCAAAAGAAGAATTACTTGTAATAGGCAAACGAGTATCAACATATCCTAGTGGTCCGTTATCTATGAAGTAGGTTTTGTAGCCTTCTCTGACCACTAAACGATTTTTTGGAAATTCATCAGTTACACCGATACGATAGGCTACATCTACAGCACGCGTTGTTTTGGCTTGCTCTAGTAAACGCTTGTCTACAACTCGTACATTGGTTGAGAACGTATCGTAGTATTGTCCCGTTGTGTTCAGTTGCAATCGTTACTTGCAACCAGTGCTTGTCAGGCATTGTTAAAATTAATAATTTTTCCAGGTATTACCTAAGAGAATACCCCTTATAGTAGCCGGTGCTACATTAAATTTTCTACCAATTGTTTGATTATTCAAACCATCTGCCGCCATTTTTCTGATAATCGGAATATCGGCGCCGCTAAGTTTCTTTGCAAATTCACCTCTGCCATTCGGGCCTTTGTCATTGAATACTAGGTCGCTCGCCACATGTTTCCATGCGACCCCTATTCGTATATTATGTACTGTTCCTTCGCTGACACCGAAAATTCTTCCGATGTCGCGGTCACCCAGCTTGTACTCTACGAACAGCTTCTTGATAGCAATAACCATTTCTTCATCGAGAATCGCAGTGTGGCACTCGACACCTCTCGGCATTAGCCCCATAAAGCCCGCGTGTGCGTTATTATCAGCAACACTGGCCCATTCCAGGTTAATCACAAAGTTATTTGTCTTTGTGCCATCCTTATGATTTACAGTTGGTAAATTATCGGGATTTGGAATAAATGTTTTTGCAACCATCCTATGCACTTTTGCAGTCACTCCGTACAACGTAATACACGGGTACCCATCGCTGTCTAAGAACGGGTTTAATATATAGCCACTTCGTGTATTCTTAACACGCCCGTGCGTGCTAACGTCGTAACAATTATCAAATGCTTTCCAAATTTCGTCTATCATAGTATACTCAATGTTGTGCCTGACCAGCACTTCTGTATATTACTATACAGACCAGACTATATCATCATCTCTCCTTCTCCAAGAGATGCCATGCGCTTCGAGATCACTAGATCTCTACTCTATTCGGTTACGCTTTGATTGCGCCCTTTCGATAGTCGTTACACCTTCAACAATTCATTACTGAATTGAAGCTTGGCTCGGTATTGTCCTATAACGTTTAGGAGTTCCACCGAATTCACATGGTTATTCGATATGCGTCACCGCATAAAGCTTCTAGTAATTTAAAAGTATCTTCCACCATTTCTGGATTTCATTCTTCTTTTCTGGACACCATAGGTTTCTACCTCATAGAATCCCTTGCCTTTGGCATCATCTAGAATTTTTACACCAAGTTCCCACCATTGATTTCTAGATCCACGATAGTTAGCCGCATTATACAAGTCCCTGCCTAGCGCAACCGCAAGTTGATCTCTGTCTGGAGTATCATTCATTGCCAAGCGTTTAGCGAACTTAGTATAAAAAGCTGAAAGTTCTTTCTCTTTAATACGCACACGAAGTTTAAGCGGAAGTTTGGTATTAATTATGCCTTTCAACTCTCTACCAATTTTTGGCGCGGTACGGTCTTCCCATGCATTCTTTTTAATGATATTCTTGGTGAAGTCACGACTAAGTGTATGCAACTGAGTTGGTCCAAGGACTGGGTCAAGATAGTTCAGTTGGCCCAATCTAGCAAACAAATCAGAATCCTTTCGCAACTGTGTCTCCATGTAATCAGATACGTTCATAACAGAGAACTTCATTTCTCCATTAAGTACAGCCTTAAGGTTAGCCCAGGGTTGCGGATCAGGACTCTTTCTAAAACGTTCTATAGTCAGTCGTAGATTCTCGCTTACTGCTGCACGTTCATTGATAGACATCGTATCCTCGAGTCCAGCAATAAATGTGTTTAGAAATTCCTTGTCCTTGGGAAGAAGATCAGTACTTTCATTAATCAATCGTTGCGTGTTAGCAAACACTTCTGGATTCGGTTGATACATTCGCACATCTTCGTATCTACCAGATATTGGGTTGAATTTTAACTGATCTTCGCGCGGAGGACTAATTAATACGCGATTGCGAGTATTCTTCTTATTGTGTAGTAAGGTGCCACGATAATTTGTCATTGACAAAGTACCGTCTAGTTCACCTGCTTGTAACAGATAATACTCCTTAAGTGCCTTCTTTATTTCAGGATTCTCGTATATTTCTTCAGGCCTTGCTGCACCTAATTTGATAGTGTCAAGCTTTTCCTTAGCAATAGCGAATCTACGACTATCCTGAGGCAGTGTATTGTGCGTGTCTGTTAATCTGTTAAGTTCTCTTGGTCCGACAGCTTCACCGTCAATTCTAGTGAATTGGTCCACACTAACCTGTCCGCTTCGGAATAGCTCTAATTTCTTTGTATCACCTAGATGACGTAGTTGTACATCGGTTGGTTGACGTTTTAACCATTCATTGTAGGATTCTTTCATAGGACTCTGCCCGCTATACCAAGTAATCTGTTCAGGCGTAAGTCTTTCTAAATTTCTTTTGCGTACTTGAGCCACGCCTTCTAATTTACTTAAATCATCGTATGATTTGACAATCGGTAATGTAGTAGATCGACAATACCAATGACGCGGAGGTAAATTCTTTTTATCGTCTACGGGAAATATTTTACCATCCAAGTGAGAACATAGCGGTGTAGTGCGCGAGTCTAAAACAGCGACGTATTGCCACCCTTGCAGTGCCTTTTCATTCGCTTTATATACTTGATAATCAGCCTCTGAATACACATGAGTAGTTGCCGTAACGACTAATCCACTAGCTTGATTCCTTGTGACACCATAACCAGTTTTAAAGACAGTATCAGCTATTGCTTTTTCTGTTTGACCCTCAGCAATGCCCTTGCGAATAATAGCTTCTATTCGTATCTTTTCATTTCTTCCGATACCTGCCCATCCCTCAGATAATGTTTTATTCTGATAGATGGGAGTAGTTAGAACCACCTCAGCGGCTATGTGTCGTGGAGGTGGTTGCACTCTCCACACATCACTGATTACAGAATTTAGTGTTCTGGTTGTGTATGCAGACTGATTGCCATACAGCTGAATTAGATCTGAACTGCTTGTAGTGTGTGCTTGTGCCATTGTACCAGCAATTTCTTTGTCTAATTCTTTCAAAAATGCATTGAACGACTTACCTTGTAGATTAGATGATTTAATAAGCTTATCAACTCGAACAGAATGCCCGTCAATTATTAATATAACTTTGCCGACACTTTTCTTTTCATATAGACGCAGCATCGTGGCTCTGTCAATAGACTTGTCTGAAATATCGGTATTGACATCATATATCATAATAGATTCAGTCGTTTATCTAAGTTATGCAATACTATATAATCATTGTATGCTTTTGCAGCTTCGATCTCAGTTTCGAACGTGCCTATATTTATCTTAACCTTATTACCATACACACCTGCTCGAAACTTTCCAGAAGGCTTTTTATATACTCCGTAATATTTTGACGTCTGTTTTGACAAATCTTTATTATGTTGATTACTCAAATGATCAACTAATTGCAGATTATCTGGATAGTTGTTGTCGGGAATTCGATCGATATGGTCAATTTGCAAATCATTATGTATAGGACCTTTGGTCAGCATATAGATAACTCTATGTACCTTCCTAACCGGTGTTTTCATAGAGTTACCGACGTCCAGTCCGCACCAATATTTGTCATTAAAGATTAAATAGCCATCCTTGTCAGGGCGACCCATTAATTTATCATCCGCCTTTCTATATAATTTTCCATTATTGTAATAATAGTATTTGGCGTACTCTTTACATAGGTTTTCAGGAGAAGCCTTGTTTAACTTCTCTTCTTTAATGCGCGCACATTTTTCTATAATCTCAGGCGTCATTATAAATACGAAATTAGAAACGTTTGTCATTAAATCTCCTGGTTTAATACTTTATAGAAATTCCATCTGTCACATGGAATCCCAATAAGTTATTATCAGCCAACAGGGGCTGCGCCGGCAGCATTAACCTGTGCTTGATATTCAGCCTTATCCTTAGTAGTAACAATTAGCTCATCACTATTAATCTCTTTCTTACCCTCGTCATCATCGTAGTCGGGAGTAATTAGATCGTTTGCCTTTGCCATATTTAGCCATTCACTACGCGGAATAAGACCCTTCTCATACCACTCAGTCATAAGTCTGATAAAGTCCGCACCGATTGGAACAGGCGAGAAATCAGCACTTAATTCGAAATCAAATTCAGATACTAGGAAATTGGTACGATAGCGCCAATTAACCATAAAACAAATAACACTTGCCATTGTGTTACTAATCTTAGTGTTAAGTGTTCCTAGTTGAGATGTTTGAGCCGCATTACGAATTTGCAACGCCACGCCAGATTGATCGGTATCTGGAGTAAGCATTCGAATGCCTAGCTTAGCCATTTCATCTAGTGTAGCGGCTATGCTTTTCTCCATGTCTTGCAATGCAGCCGTAGGCGTTTCCAAAATACCTACTTCGTCGCCTTTATTAATCTTCAACCAGGAGCCAAGCCCGCTATTCACCATCATCTCAAAACTTGCATCATCCATGTCTGAGGCAAGATATGGTGTATAGGTAGCAGCACCGTATAATAGATGATTTCGACGGCTTATTTTATTATAAAGTGCAATCTCCCTATCAATAAGAGCCGTCATCATTGGTTCAACAACTCTAGCGCTGCCATTCAGAGGCCATGCAGGAATCTCCGTTAATGGCTCTCCATTCATTTGAATACTCGTATCTGTGTCTACGAGGATATACGCGCCCTTAGGTGTGTTTTGTGAATAGATGTTCTTTATTTCGCCATTTGATGTAATGACCGCAGCCTCACTGTCTTGTTTCTGGAACTTTCGAATTTGATACTTACCGTCAACTAGCTCATGAACAAATACGGTATCGATGAATCGAGGATGAAATTCGAATTGACCGCCAGGCTCATCATACTTCTCTTCGTAATCTCTTACAATGATGCGGTCGAAAGTTTGAGTACCATCAGCTTTATCTGCCATTCGCCAATTGATAATTTTTTCTGCTGACCATATAATAGGATATGGTTTAATTCCTTCGAAATCTGCAGAATCCATTGCATCTGGATTCTCAATCTTAGGATAATCTATATACACGAATGGTCTACTAGTTTGGACTTCCTCCCATAGAACATCGTCTAGGAAAGATATCAATGGTAGATTATCTTGCGTAAACTGATTCATTATCCAGTCATGCGCTTCCTCTGGACAACCTGGGGGAAGTACAAGTGTAGGTTGTTTACGTAAAAGACCACCGATAATAATCCGAGAGTATTGTGATACAATACCTGGAAGTTCTGCTTCAGCCTTATAGAAATTATACTGCTCCTGACTCATTGATGGTGAGAAAGGGATCAGCATGTTTCTATAACCGATTGTATCTAATATCGTGTCAAAGTCCTTTGTAGCCTGTTGACCGTTGATCACTGCACGAGACTTTTCCCATGAAGGGCGCATACTTTCGTACATCGCAGCAGGATCAGCGACTCCTTTATTTGTTTGCGCAGCATTCACTATGCCCATAGTATTTCCTTAAAGTGATTCACTTATAAACCTGCTACGCCGATCTTCAGTACAGATATGCACATCGTCTTCCGTAACAATCCACTTAAAGACTAGAAGGTAATCGGAGATATCAATACCTGTCATGACACCGTTAATGGTTTGTACACAACGCCATGCACCAGGTTCTCGCAAGGTCGCGGCTGGGTGTGTTCTATTTAAAGTGTACACCGGCGACCAACGATCGTCTAATGCGTGCAACTGTATAGATACTTCAGTGTGATCCTTGATGTATGAAGAACTAGTGCCATCTTTGAGTACGACAGTTGCAGCTTCACCCGTACGTATACGGATATATGGAGAAACAGTTTTTACACCATTGATTGGCATTAGTTCTATCATATTAATCCTTACTTCAGCATTGCGTTAAATTCATCTACCGGCCCTTCGAAAGTGTCATTGGTATCTGGATTGTAAGCACGAATTCCGTCAGGAGAAGAAGTGATTTCCCATTTTGCTGGAATATAGAAAGAAGGGTGTCGAGTAGCAGGAGGAATCGGAGTCTCAGGTGCTGCAGGCGGAGTCACTGGAAGAACAGCAACAACAGGAGGAATCGGAGTCTCAGGTGCTGCAGGCGGAGTCACTGGAAGAACAGCAACAACAGGAGGAGCGTTTTTATCGGTCATTTTGATACTTTCAAGTTAGTGATGAATTCTAGAATATCTTCGATATTGATATCTGGGACATTCTTCTTTGCTACAGCGTAAATAATATTAGCTGGTTTATTTACAATAGATTCACTTTCGAAATATACAGAAGTTTCATTAGCATTGTAATCAACTTGTAACGCATCTAATACTCTCATCGTAGCTGCAGAATACGTAATATTCGCATGAATACTGTCCTGGAAACTAACGGTGTAGAATTCTTTAGACAGTTTAATAGGCTCTTTGTATACAATGTACGGGTCTGTATTTACAACCACTTCACCTAGCTTGTTATACGCTACAACTCTTACAGAGAAGCTATGTCCAGCATCCTCTTTTAATACCAGATAATCTTGATGATATTCATTTGGTAACGGAACGCCATTCCTAGACCATACATAGCTGAACTGTGGATAAGGATACCCATACCATTTTCCTGTCAATACAGACAAAATATTATCGTTGCAGACGATAAATGGCGGAATATCACACACAGGTGCACCTTGAATTAAGTCTTGTGCTACTGTCATCGAGGTTGAACCTTCAGAATTAGTGGCTGTAACTCGACAGGCTATTGCCTTACCTATCATATCCGCAGAAATATCTAAAGAATTAGAATCGCCGTATTCAATCCATTGATACGTATATACAGGCTTTGGATATGCTAACCAAATTCCATCAGTGACCGTTGCAACATTATCTTTCACAGTAATATGTGGAGAATCTATACACAACGGCTTAGAGTGTATTATCTTGGCTTCACTATCTGAGATAGACGCACGTACACTATTAGAAGCACGCACTCTGGCTACAATCTTATGACCAATATCGGCATCTACCGTTTTATAGGTAGATTCTTTAGCATTTGGAATTACGTGATTATCTCTAAACCATTCATACTTAAACGTAGGCTCAGGATAACCAATCCATTCACCGTCAGTAACACTTAGTGTCTTATCACCAGACAATTTAGGTATTTCAATAGGAATAGGATGTGAAGTTATCACAGCTGGCTCACTATTTGCAGTAATACCACCATGCGCATTCTTACCAAATACTGACAACACCAACGATTTGCCAATGTGTTCAACTCTTGGCGTAAACGGTGCGTTAGTTGCGACTACTTCATTATCTACTAGCCACTGAAATTCAATATAAGGAAATGGAGTACCATCCCATACACCTGTATCAGGGACAATAGTATTGCCTACTTTAGGTGAACTACGAATGACTGGATCCTTAAGGCATCTTGGAGAACTTTGGATAGCTACCTTATTAACTGATTGTGCTATTACAGAACCGACTCTGTTAGTTGCTTTAACTTTAACAGCAATCGTAGAATGCAGATCAGTTCTACGTATCTCATAGCTCGTATCAAGCTCATTCTTAATATATTCACCGTCTTTATACCACATCACTTCTAGAGTAGGCTCAGGGTTACCTGTCCATATTCCTAGTGTTGTCGTAAGTTTACTACCAATTAAAGCTTCTCCACTAATAATAGGAGCCATGCTATAATGAGGCAGTTTATCGGCCTTTCTTATCTTGACGGGGTCTAAAATAGCAGTACCTATTCCTTGCGAGTTTGTCGCAACAATCTCAGCATGAATACTAGCACCAATATCCAGGATAGTCGTAGTATAGGTATCGGTAATCTCATTGGGGATCCTAGTTCCATCACTAAACCAGCTATATTCGATAACCGGAATTGGGTTACCTTTCCATTTACCTTTGGTAACACGTATGACAGTACCTGCTTGATCCCCAGCGGAAAGCTCTGGTGTTTCAACAGTATACGGAACAGATAATGGCTCTAATAACTTAATCTTTGCAGTGTAAATGCTATAGTAGAATTTTGAATTTTTACCGGTTACTTTACACATCAAACGCTTACCAAAGTCTTCTTTACTAGTAAGATAGCTTGTACCATTAGCACCCTCAATGTCTTTATTATCTAAAGACCATTGATATGTCAAAACAGGCTCAGGATAGCCTTCCCATTCAGATTCTGATACAGTATACAACTCTCCCGCGTAGTTCTCAGATTCAGCTGTTTCAAGACGAATTATAGTTTTACTAACAGGAGCGACATGCTTTCTACTGATCTTGCATCTATTTGTGAGTGCTATAGCATGTCCAGTATCGTTTATAGCTATAACTTCGCAAGTTATATTTTTACCGATATGTTCAAAAGGCACTCGATAACTCATTCCGTGAGTATCTAGGATCAATGTATCATCAACGTACCAATCGCACTTGTACTGAGGAGGCGGACAAGCACTAACAGAGAATCTAACAGGCGTTAAGACATCATCATTAAATGCTTCGCTTGGCAATGTGGGATTATCTGCAAATACCGGTACACATTCATTTATAGGCTGCCCGATCCAATCGGTATAGCCGGCCTTTGGCTTGTATATTTGCTCAGATTTTTCACCATGGAAAGTGTATCTGATGCTGTTTAGCATTCCTTCTTGTGATCCGACAAACGCTGATATCGGTAAGCAATCTTTAATATTAGGAACGCGTTGAGTTCCTTTTAGAAAACCATTAACCGAGAATCCGATATCACAATTATCTAAATCGACAGAGACACCGATAATGTCTCCGCTATGAATCTCTACATTCTGCCAAGAGTTATTGTCAGACACAGGAATACTTGCAATAAGCTTTCCCTGGTGATAGACAATATATCCTTTAAGATCCATAATTCCATCACGTACTGAAGAAACACCGATAAATGTGTTACCCTCATGATACGTGCTATCTACTACTACCTCATAGTATGCTTTACCAGACATTTGAGATGCAGTAGAGATCGCAAATGCACCCTCTTTTAAAGATACGCTACGATCATTATTTTCATAAGTCTTTTTAAGACTAAACCCCTCGTTCTTCAGTGTATTTCGTTGCACTACGATCATTACCTTGTTCGAAGATGCAGTGCCTGTGCCATTAACATTAGTACAGGTGATTCTAGAAGATATTTCAGAGCCAATATCGTTCATCTGTACATTGTAAATTGCCTGGTCTTCGTTTGGAATAACTGCACCGTCTTTCAACCACTCATATGTCACAGCTGGAGCTGGCTGACCTGTCCAAATACCGGCGGTAGTAATCAACTGATGACCAACCCAAGGTTGACCATATACTACTGGCGGAGTAACTAGTTTCGGCTTATCAGACAGGGCAGATGCAAATTCAAAAACAGGTTGCAATATCGGCCTTGCTACAGGCCTAACTAGATCAAAGCTCATAGCATTCCTTTAGTTTTGGTCGACGCCGAGTGGATGATTAGTTGCTGGTTTGAAGACTCTATATGTACCGGGGGAGTAAATGACTGCAGCAGGCACACGCTCTGTTAACTCAGCAACATTAAGATATTGCGTGCCAGACCTTAGCTGAATGTGCGCTCTAGAGTTACCTGGCAGCTCTACACCATCTTCTGTGACGAGATCTTTCAAATGAATAGTAGCTGTCATGCCGGCATTCAATACAATATCTGCGCTAGTTGCACTTGCGCGTGAGACAGGGATGATTTCCATTTTTAATCCTTAGATTAGAAAGTCTGCGCCATAAGCGTAGCTAGATTGACTCTTTACGACACGGTATGTACCGGGCGAATTGAGCCGCGCGATTGGAAATATATGGTCAAGTGTACCTACGTTCAGGTATTGTCCATCTGTCGATTTAATTTGTAAGTCGATCTTGTTTCCATTACGCATGTATGTGTCCGATATATTATCTTTGATTGACAAGGTGCCCTGTTGTCTGTCTAGTAGCGTGAAATCGACGCTAGTAAATGCATCGGTGGTTATAGGAATCAGTTCCATTATATTATCCTTTTTGAAAAAATAAATAATCTACTTAGTCATCTGTCACATGACTAAAGAGTTATTCAAAAGTATTAAGCGTGCGATCTAACTTATTTTTTATCACAAAGTTATTATACGCAATCGCGGCGTCTTCCTCTTTCTTGAATACCCCGAGATACTTCGTTCTTTTATTAATCCATATTTGCGCAGCCCATTTACCCGAGTTAAGATTCCATGCAACACCAACATACCTTGATCTTTTATTTGACCAATCTTGATTTCTAACATTTTCAGAAGCCGACGCCGCTCTTAAGTTACTTGATAAATTATTTAAGCGATTTCTGTCTATATGATCTACTTGGTAGTTGGCTGGAATCGGGCCAACAGTTATTATATAAATGATTCTAGCAACCATCTTAGTACAACTGTCTTTATTTCCTAGAATAGGCTCTATCCAATATTTATCATGAAATATTAAATATCCTCTAGGTATTAAAGAGCCCATTCGCTTGTTATCTTCTTTTCGATATAAATGACCATTGTCATAGTAATAATACTTTTTATATTGTTCACATATCCGATCTTTGCTGTCATCGATAGATGTTGAACAACTCATAAAGTTAAATACTATATTAATATTTTGCATAATTTTATCTCTCTGGAGGCTTCTTGCCTTTAGGTTTACGTGCCATTTCGTACTCCTTACATTAAACAACCAATAAAATATTGATTAGAGCCGACTTCAGGACCAATTTTAATATCCCCACCGGAATTTTGCCAAAATTGCACTTTAATCTGATCTCCGGCGTTACACCACGCTTGCCCTGAAAAGTGAAGCTCTACTCGCTGTGCATTAATTGGTTCGCCCATTGGTGCATAATATACTAGTTTCGCACAGCTACCTCTACCGGGAATACTTACCCAAACCTCTCTTACACCTACGTTCCAGGCGCCTAAGTTGGCTAACGTAAGGTTACCACTAAAACTCCACATCCCTGTAAATGGAATAATAACTCTAGTGGGTGCTGCGATATTCCATGTTTCGTAGGGATCAATGTCTGCTCTCCCCCACGGCACATCTAATATAACTCCATTCGTAGCTGTATTTCCTGCATTTCTCCATAACTGGAAATGCGCAGAGCCGCTTTGCCTCATCCAATACATACTAGTTCCGTTGAGAACGTCTGTACCTTTGAAAGATGTAGACCAAGAAGTACCACCCTGCACGTTACCCATTAGAACAGGGATATTAGCGCTAGATAACTTCATAGAAGTATCGCAATCACTAGTCCTACGCATCTCCCAGTTTATTGCAGCAGTGCCAAGAACTGTAACTACATAAACACCATTGTGGGCTGGTGGTGTTTGATTTTTAACAAGAACACGATCTCCTATATTAGGAGAAATGCCGTCCATGTTAAGAATTTCTTTAGGCCCTGTTAAAGTATTCGTAGCAGCATTAAAGACACAACCCGCCAAGTTTGAAATAGTAGCACACACAGCTGGTAGTTTGAATGCAGTTGCACCATTAACATCAGTCCAGACAGCATTTCTACGTCCATAAATGCTACCATCCATAGGAGCTTCAGGCAGCCCGCCGGTACTTAGTTGCAGCCAATTAATTGGATCCACATCAATAACACCCACCACTGGCGAAGTACAAAACCACCTAGTTCCGGTATACACCGTACCGCCAGACACTGAAACTTGTGCATTAGGACATTCGTCATAATGGTCCATTGCGATATGTCTAACCCAAGCACCTGCATGCGCAACATAGAATCCGTTGAGTTCCGGGCGTGTTGCAGAGTTTCGTAATACGAGATCATTTTCAACCAACTGTACATCATCTGCAATTATGAGACCATTCACTGCATCTGCTGTAGATACCGCGACAGCGACACCCTTTTGGTTTGTGCCTGACATAACATCGAGTAAATACTGTTGATTTACAGCATGCAAAACATCAGTTGGAAATTCAGATACAGTCGGATTTTTGAAAGTAGGACTACTTGTAATACCAATGTCTTGGGGCAAGGATAGAGTAACAGAACCAATTGGCGAATCTGCTATTACTTGATTAGGTGTTCCGAATATCTGATTAACAGCTGGTGCTGCTGTAGACGAGGTATACCCACCAATTTCTGAAGTGTTCAGAATCTTAGCCATGTCTACGTTATTCAATGCATTAGCATTCTTAGCCACTGCAATGCGCGCTAATTCTGACCAATAGTCCGGAGTAAATGTATTGTTGAAAGATTCAGTACTAATAGATGCAGTTGCAGCATCAAGATCAGCATAGACTACAGATCCGTATTGAATTACAATACCACCACGAATGTTCATTAATACTCGTTGAACTGTTGCAGGCTCTTTATATACTGCAGGAGGAATAACAGGTGGGTTATCTGGCACTATCGCAATTGCAGCTCCATCCCAATAAGAATTAGGATCTATGACTAATACAGGAGGAGGCAATACAGGTTGATCTAAAATAGTAGGCGTTGCATAAATGAATGGTACATTATTAGCTGCAGCAATATCTTTTGCATTTATTGGGATATTCGGAAAGTCGACTGACTCTCCTCGAATAATCGCCTTGCCTAAATTCATAGACAAGTCTGCTCTAGGGACTATTGAACCTTGAATTAGTGTCGCCTGCGTTACATTATACAGTGTATTGTTTCTATAAAAGTTCGGTCTAACAATAACACCCATGGTACTGGTAGTATTGATAGTGGTGTTAATACCATCATTAGTTAGAATCACGGACCCAAGTCTACAAATCTCAGGATCTCCTGATATTGGTGCACTGACAACCTGTACTGACGCATCTTTCTTTATATAAATGTAATATGTATGATTTCCTACTGGTACACCGGCAATGAGTGATACATCAATATCAAAGGCAGGAAACTCAACAACAATTGGCGTAGCAGGATCGAAATAGTTATCTGCATCTGTAAATATAACAGGGCCTGTAGCCTCTACGCGAAGTATTGTCGGGCTAGCTATAGTAATAGTAAAATCTGCATTTTCAGACGCGTAAGGATAATTAGGATCATTTGACCTGTATTCACTTACGAATCCAGCAGAGCCTGCAGCGGTGGTTAAAGTCTTTAGGCCGGCGTTATTACTGCCAGCTAACTGAGAAACAGTCACCTTCTTATTTTTTAAATCTACTAGCGGTGGCACACCTTCGTCCACAACTATCGGAAGTAATTCCTGTCCAGTCAATCCTGCTGGAGGATTATATAAGTCAAACTCAGATATGCGAATGTCTGCCATTTATTTCTCCAGTTAAAAATGATTAATTTAATACGTGCTGTCACCACGTATAGGATTAATTATTTCTTTTTGGGCGGTTGTGGATTACTAATACGTGGAGTAATTTCACGTATTTGTTTTTGTTCCTCAACCATTTCACTAATTTGCTTAGGCGTCATACAGGAGGTCCCGTATGTAGCACCGTTATTGAGCTGGTTACAAACTATAATAATCGGCTGTGTATTAGTGCCTTGCGTAGACTCTGTTAGTGAGTTTTGTCCTGCTGTATTAGAAGAACTTTGCGAACTTTCAGAAGTCTGCTTATTGTCACTTTTCACACTAGCTTCACTTTTTGATTCACTCTTTGAGCTAGATTCACTCTTCGCACTGGCTTCTGCGGAACTTTGAGAACTTGACCCACCGCCCATATTTAATGGTTGTATTGTGCAAGCAGATAAGAGCATAGCAGCTACCATAAATATAGGTAGCGGGTTTTTCATTATGTTCCTTTGGTTTGTTAATAGTAAATACCTTAATGCCCACTACGAATAATGGGCATCGGGTTATTCATTAAGCGTGGCTTAATTTATTTACTTATTTCTTAGGCGCTGCAGCCACAGCCATAGATTATATCATAGCATTAACTATGGCAAGATGGTTATTTGCTATGATATTCTTTCACTAGAACGAGACTTGCTATCCTAACGCGTTAGAGACTTGTTCTGCAAATGCTACTGACGAAGCAGGAACTATTAGATTTTTAAAAGTGTTCATGATAGTTCCTTAATTATGAGTAACCGTCCAACCACGCGAACGTAAAGCATTAACTGCTGCTATCCCGGCGGCACCTGGTGTCGCGTTAGTACCGCCGTGAATATCTATACGCCCATTGCTCTGTCCAGCAGTATTTACAGACACGAGTATGTTATCCACGCTTGCCTGTGGCAATGCACAGTCAAAGAAAGCAAAAGTATAATTAGTAGCCGGCGCCGTGTCAAACATATTTGGCGGAAAGTTGGCTAAATTTGTACAACCATTCCATCCACCTTGGAAGTCCGCGCCGCTTTTGATGTCTACAACAGGAAAATCAACTAAGCTAGTGCATCTGCTCCAAGCATTTTTAAAATCTGTTCCTCTTGATAAATCCAGCGCAGGGAAAGACGATAGCGAGCTACAATCAGACCATGTGCCCGCGAAGCCTGTACAATTACTCGTATCAATGCTGGGAAATGTAGTAAGACTACTGCAGCGACCCCATGCACCAGCGAGAGCGAGCACATTACCAGTATCAATGCTAGGAAATGTAGCAAGATTACTGCAGCCGGCCCATGCGGCACTGAGATCAGTCCCATTACTAGTATTGATATGCGGGAACGTAGCAAGCCCGGTACAATCCATCCAAGCTCCAGTAAAATACTCAATAGTTGAAAAATCTATTAATGGAAAGGATGTTAATCCTGTGCATCCCTCCCAAGTAAACGAAGTATCCGTAGCAACGGGGATTGTTATTAATGGGAAAGATGTCAATCCTGAACAGCGAGTCCAGGCGTAACTAAGATTTACCGCGCTAGAGAAATCTAGTAATGGAAATGATGTTAGTCCCATGCAGCCAGACCAAGCGCCTTGAAGATTTACAACATTCGAGATGTCTATTAATGGGAAAGATGTTAATCCTTTGCAGCCAATCCAAGCGTATGAAGTATCCGTAGCGACGGGGATGGTTATTAATGGGAAAGATGTCAATGATTCGCAGTCACCCCAGGCGTACTCAAAAGATAACGCGCTAGAGAAGTCTAGCAATGGAAATGATGTCATATTGTATTGACCGTACCATGCCTCTACAAATGTTTCGCCATTGCGAGTATCTACAATCGGCATCTCTGTTAGCCAGGTCTCGTCCCGTTCATTATAGTTAGACCACCGCTGTGTAAAATCAGTTACACCACCAAAAGCGTTTGCATCCCATAAGGAAGATGCGCCAGCATCTTTGTAGTAGGTGTAGGCCTCGCTATTATCTATATTACCTTCTAAAAGCACCATTCCCACTATTTGCGGATCACTCATCCATCCTAAATACGTCTCGATTGCATCAATATTTACACCATAGGTAGCGATGCCATTCACGCCAGCAATTAGTAATGTACCAGTAAGAGGAGTAGGTACAGTAATTCCCAACTCATCATCAGCAAAATCATACTGCAAACATGTACCATTCCAACTAGGCCTACTGGTATCTGTAAGCTGCGAAAGATGTAAATTATTTCCTGAGAGGTCCTGGACATATCCAACTGGATCATTTGCAGTCGTTACATCTCCAGTACCAGCAGCCGTTTGTTTAAGCGTAGTTATGTTGAAAGTATCGTAGTACGCGCCCTTGACACCAGTTCCGTCGAAGTACCTAAATGGTGTAAACGGTACAGCAGGTGTGTAATCACCCTTGATTACACATTTAGATAGATTACGTATCGACATTTTAGTTAACCTCCGAGCCGAATAAATTAAAGGCTAGAGTAGCATCTCTTGCGTATACAGATACAACATCAGTAGGCGCAAGTGTCATCCCAAGTGTTAGAATAATAGTATCAGCAGCGCCGATTGCAGAATCGTAACAGATGTAGTGCTTATTTTCAATAGGGGCACCTGCAGGACGAACAGCAACTCTAAACGCAGAAGCTGCTGCACGATTTGAAATGACAATGCTAGAACTTATAGCCTGAGTTGCTGGTGGTGCAACATATAGATCAGAAAGAACTGCTGCAGCAGGCGCGGCTTGGCCTAAAACTTTATAACTAGTCGTCATGAATTATGCTCCGATCAATAGAAACGGGTTTAAGCCTGATTCACCTACTGGTGAAATGAAATAAGGAAGTGCTGTCCAAGTAGACACACCATTTCCCACCTTTGCCTTGTTAGTATCCCTCTCGATCCCCATCTCACCATCAGCAAGAATAGGATTAACAGTCGTCCAGTTAGCTGCTGTATCTCTACGTGTTTGAATAATACTAGCCATTACGCAGTACCCCCGTTAAAGTTTTGTGATGGTAGATATACAGATAATGCATTTCCACCGTCTATATTCGAATCACTGGCACCGAATGTGGCCCAGGCTACACCATTCCAATGTTCCATCACAGCTAGTGTAGAATTCCATCTTTGATATCCAGCTGATGGTGTAGCATCACGTTCTAGCGTAGTACCAGATGGGATTACTGCGGATCCTTTTGCAGCTGTCTTAATTACTTTCTCATCGTCTAATTCTTTAAGCGCAGCTTGCACTGTCGTCCCTACAAGATTACCTGCAGGTGTAAATGAGACAGCATCAGCGCTAATAGGATATGAAAAAGTAATCAAACTATTTTTGGTAATATCTATGTCAGCCCAGACACCAGAGATTATTGCGAATGGGATTGAATAGTACCCAGCGTTAGCAATAGGAGGGCCACTAACTAAAAATGTAATAGATTTACCTTCGAAATCTCTTACATAAATAGTATCGCCACGAGATATTCGAGAAAGTTCCACAGATCTATCTGCGCCTAGCTTATCTTCTGTAGCGAGGAATAGATTTGTAAGACCTGGATTAGGATACACTCTTCCTGCTTGCGGAACACTCGTACTTGCACCCCAGGCTTGCCATTCACCATCAAGAATAGTTCTATCACCAGCGTTAAAGCCTGTTAATAAACTCGGATCAAGTCTTCCATTAACACCAGTGCTGGGTATTTTATCTGCATCAGCTGCACCAGCACTTGTCGATACTGTCTTAACTTCCTTAAGCTTTCCAGCAGCTTGAGAGATAAATTTCGCCATATAATTCCTTACGCAAGTATGATTGCCATGCCAGCATCAAAATTAAGAGCAGTTGCACCTACAGCAAAGCCTATCACTTGTGCAATTTGTCCTGGAAGACTTGGCACGACTGAAGTGGATTTCCCAGGTGTAACAGATAAATATGCAACTCCTGAAACTTGTCCAGTTACTGCACCATTGGTACCTTCAAAGAATATCTCAGCGTTACCCGCCAATGCCACATCTGCTTTAACAAAACCCATTGCAGGAAAACTGTTAGGCGGCACAGCTGCACATGCTTTACGACAAGTTGCAACACCTGCATCGTCGTAGATATTAACTAAGTCACCCGCTGTCAATGCTTCAGATGCAATCGCAACAAGTGAATCTACACCAACTCCGACCGGCATTAATGATGCATCAAGCTTTCCAGTGGCATCAGTAGCAACCAACTTGTCCTTATCAGCCGCACCTGCTGATGCTACAACAGCTTCCGCTTCATTAAGCGTTCCACCATTCCGTTTGATATATTTTGCCATGATAGCCTTTAAAGAATTATACTGTCACTACGAGTAATCTGCAATGTATCAGCATCTAAGGCGATGCCAACAATCTTTACAAATACTGCCAGTGGATCAATAGTACCCTGGATTACACCATTTTGACCGAGATAATAGTAGCTGCCCGGAGTAAGCCCCCATCCAGTCACCTTGATATTACCATTATCAACAGGCGATGCGGTAGTCGTAGCAGGCTCCTTGATCAAACCGATAATAGTTAATGCATGACTTGCATTTCTACAGTCAGCATATATCAATTCATCGTTCGCATCCAGAGTCAAAACTCTCTGTCCATTAAGCGGATAGCTCACAGGATACACAGGTGCATTACCTGGAGCTCCTGGCGCGCCTGTATCACCCTTAGGGCCTTTAGAAATTACCTGTACAACTTTAATTGCACCACCAACAGATCTAGTTTTAAATGGTGTTGACATTATGGTCCCACTTGTCTAGTTACTTCAGGTGAAGACTCTACATTACCTTCCAGCAATCTAGTAATTTCACCGCTTATTGGAAATCTGACATCGGGGGCGATAACCTCAAGATCGTATACAGCTTTCTTCCATGCAGTATATGCGGAAGTTACTTCTGCATCAATAACAAGAGAAATTCTACCCTCAGTGCCATAAATCGTTAATTCATTTGTAAGAGAACCTGGGGAGACCGGTGTAGGTGGATTTGTGAAGAATTCATCCAACACAGTAGGATCATTTATGGATCTACGTATTTGCATACGTGCATTACATCCAGTAAGATCTGTCACAGCATTGTTTGAGTCTAGACAAACAATATCCAAGGTGAAGGTCGCCCCACGTTCTATATAAATATCGTAGGAACCGGCTGACATAAAATTCCTTTAGTCAAGTATGTTGAGGCGCTGGTTCGAATCATGGGCTAAAACATACGCATTGTACGCCTCAGCGGCTTGGCGTTCGTTTTTAAAGGAACCCAACTTCTTATAACGACGTCCGTTTGGCATATCTGGTAGATACACCTGTGCACGGTAGTTATCGCGACTCTTGTCGTAGTGTACTCCAAAGAATTTAGAGGTCTTATTAGGTAACTCGCGTTTCCAAATATTATGCTGAGTAATCAGAAGCTGCAAGTTAGAAATTAGGTTGTTGTCACGAACGCCGTCTATATGATCTATCTGATATCCTTCAGGTATCACTCCTACTTCCATCATATAAATAACTCGAGCGACCATCTCCATATGCGAAGAAATATTTGAATTCAAATGGTACTTGTCGTGAAAAAACAGATAACCGTGGGTGTTTGGATGCCCCATCTCTTTCCCATCTTCTCTACGAATAAGTTTACCATTATTGTACGAATAATATTTCCTATACAATACACAGAGCTCCTCATCAGTCGTATGTGCGACACCAATATTAGGCAAAATTCGCTTTGATATAAACGAATCTGCAAGAGGCGTATTGAGATTTAGTAATGTCATGATATACCTGCAAGATTTAAAATTTGGTTTACGAAATAAGATACAAAACCCATACCAGCTACAGTGAACATAAAGCCTCTTGAGGCAGCCTTTGTACCACTGCGAATAGGGAATAGTAATTCAATCGGATAACGTGTGCCATCTGAGAAATGCTCAACACCCTTTGTTTTATCGATTGTAGCAGTGTCTCGATTGTTCTCAAGCCAACTCGTTCTTTCCAAACTTGTAATAAGTCCTGTGCATCGCGGATGTACATACATGTGAATATCGCCTGCCGCAGTTAACAGCATTCTATTCACACAAGCAACTGAGTCGACTATACTAGGGGATGCATCTCGCGACCTCACGATAAACCCATGCATTTGCAGAATAGTAAAGTCAGTCTGACCTACAGGAGCACTAGTCTTTCTAGATTTACCGGTAGGGTCTGGATAGCATGTGATTTTACAAATCTTTTTATTATAGTCAGGATGGCCTGCATTGTTATAATTAGGCCAATACTTAGCTCTTATAGCTAATGCCAGCTGCTCTGTATCTGGACTTCCTTTGAATTCGTCAAGGTAATGCACTTGGCCACCGCGAATAGCGAATGCAGAAGAACATTGCAAGGCAACGTTGAAGTCGATTCCAATGTGAACATCCTCGCCTTCGATGAGCTCACCTGTTGGAGCTGTTCCGCCGGGCCTGAAATACTCTAGATCTTGCCTTACATGTTTCTTCCTGTCAAAGCAATAGAATACACGATTGCCGGATTCTTCAAAACTTGCCAAATACTCTCTGGCGAATGAAATCGGGTCGAGTATATGACGAAGCTTCTCAATCTCGATCACATTCAACAGAGGACTTTTTGTATAATCGTAATGATATGATTTATAGTCTTTATCCTGGTCTTGTAAATTATAGTAATCGTAGAAGTCATCATAACCTCTAGGAGTAGTAATCGTTAATGCTCGCCCTTGACTAACTGCGCCATACGCAAGAGCTTTCTCTTTATCCCAACGAGTAACTATACAAGGTTGGATAATAGACTGCCATGCATCCATGAAGCCTGTACCTTTAGTCCAGTCTCGCACTTCATCATTCACTGCATAGTAGCATCCAAGTCCACGAACCCTATCTAACGCCTCATACGATAATAGACGTATTTCCACGCCTTTGGGTAGAACAAGACGTCCAGTGTCCTTACTATGTGAAATGCAGTAAGAGCCAAGACCCATACCATATACAAGCAGTGGGTAATAAATATCTGTAACCTGTGCATAAGACGGTGCAGTGATAAATATGTTCTTGTTAGGAACAGACAAGTCTAGATCCATTAATTCAAATGCAGCCTTTACTCCAGATGCAGCGCCTAAATGAGTCTTTCCATATCCACGAGAGGCGCATACAGAGGCATAGATCACTTCGCGCAATACAAATTGGTCCCTGAATACTTCCGTTTGACCTTTGTGAAGGCGTATTTTTAAGTGTGACATATATGTACGTATTTGGCCGAAAAAACGGTCATCCATAGAATATATGAATGACCGTTCTTTTATTTGGCAGGTACAGCAGAAGCAGACGAAACGCAAACAGGAAGACCTGCCCGTTTAGCCATGGCTTCATTAACGTAACATGCCTGCGGTGGAGGAAGTTCAGCCAAAGGTTTTGGGCAAATTTCTTCACCAAGAGCATCTCGTGCAGAAGGATTAGCACACATTACTCGTGCTGCTGCATGAGGTTGTCCAATCGAATACAAGAGTCGAGAAGTTTCACGTAGTGTACAACCAGGGTCTTCAATGTTCGTTCCCATTGCAACACCAAAGCCCATACCAGTAATACCTCCAGAAGCAGAGATAAGACATGGCGCACTTACACCAATAGATGGTGCATATACAGTTGCCACTGTCTTCAATTCGCGTGAAGCAGGTTCAGGTGCAGAATTGAATGTGATGTTCTGAGCATTCCCTTGATTCGCAGTACTAGCCGCATTACTAGATCCACCTGTTGCATTAGATCCAGAACTAGAGCCAGACACTGAAG
>ERZ795055.392-NODE-392-length-43091-cov-4.710823_pt1 | contig 43091 bp, 34 predicted proteins | sample MGYA00375139_ERZ795055 | MGnify/ENA primary metagenome ERZ795055 (study PRJEB30184, sample SAMN05720283) | anaerobic digester metagenome | isolation source: active sludge of municipal wastewater-treating anaerobic digesters | place: USA | collected 2015-01-23 ... | reverse complement strand
GCCGTCGCTGGCAGCGGCTCGGGAGGTGGTCCGGCAATCGTTGACGGGCCGGACCTATCTGCCGGAGGAGGCCGAGGCGTGGGAGGCGGCCTATCGGCGGTTCGAGAGGCTGGTGGCGCCGGTGTGAGGGGGCGGATCCAGAGCCGGCCCGGGCCGCCGGGCGGGCGGGAAACGAGGAAAAATGGCTTGCGGCAAGGCGAGGGTGGCGGGGATACTGTCGAGCGGTTGGGCGGCAGCAACAATCGGAAGAGAAAAGCCGAGACATGAAAATCGTACGGATGGGGATTGTGGGATTGGGCAACATGGGACGGTATCATGCGGATTACCTGTTGCAGAAGAAGGTGAGCGGATGCGAGCTGACGGCGGTGAGCGACGCGATCCCGGCGAACCTCGAGCGGTATCGGCAGCTAAAGACCTTCGAGCGGAGCGAGGATCTGATCCGGTCGGGCGCGGTGGATGCCGTGCTGATCGCGACGCCGCACTATCTGCACACGACCATCGGGATCGATGCATTGGAGCACGGGCTGCACGTGCTGGTGGAGAAGCCGATCTCGGTCCACAAGTCCGACTGCGAGAGGTTGTTGGGGGCGCACCGGGATCCGAAGCTGGTGTTTGGGGCGATGTTCCAGATGCGGACCGATCCGCGGTATCGGAAGATCAAGCAGCTGATTGACCAGGGGCATCTGGGGCAGATTGTCCGGGTGAACTGGATCATCACCGACTGGTATCGGACGGAGGCCTATTATGCGAGCGGGGGGTGGCGGGCGACTTGGAAGGGGGAGGGAGGAGGGGTTTTGCTGAACCAGTGCCCGCACAATCTGGATTTGCTGATCTGGTGTTGCGGGCCGGTGGCGCGGGTGCGCGGGTTTTGCCAGCTGGGGCGGTTCCACTCGATCGAAGTGGAGGACAACGTGACGGCGTATCTCGAGTTCGCCCGAGGCGCGACGGGAGTCTTCGTGACATCGACCGGGGAGACGCCGGGGACGAACCGGTTCGAGATCGCGGGGGAAAAGGGCAGGCTGGTGCTCGAGCACGGGCGGATCAGCTTTGTGCGGAACGAGGTGTCGATGTTCGAGTTCAGCCGATCGAGCCGGGCGGGTTTTGCGCGGCCGGAGGTATGGAACGTGGATGTGCCGTTCGACCCGAGCGGGGCGCAGCACCATCTCATCGTCCAGAATTTCGTGGATGCGATATCGAGCGGGGCGCGGCTGCTGGCCCCGGCGACGGAGGGGGTGGGATCGGTCGAGCTGGCCAACGCGATCCTCTATTCTTCGCTGATTGGAGAGACGGTCGAGATGCCACTGGATGGCGGGGCGTACGAGCGGAAGCTCCAGCAGCTGATCGCCGAGTCGAGGCACGAGAAGGTCGTGGCGGAGGTTGCCACGGAAGATTTCACCCAATCGTTCAACCGGCAGTGAACTGGAGAGGCAGCCATGTATTATACAGGAATCGCGGATGAGGCGGGGGCGTTGATCGACACGCAGATTCGTGCGACGCGGGAGCTGGGGTGGGATCAGATCGAGGCGCGGATGGTGGAGGTGCCGGGCTATCCGAAGGCGAACATCCACGATCTGCCGGAGCCGGCCTTCGAAGCGGCTGCGGAGAAATTGGAGGCGGCGGGAGTGCGCGTCTGTTGTTTTGGCTCGGCGATCGGGAACTGGGCGAAAAAGATTGACGAGCCGTTCGACAGCTCGCTCGAGGAGGCGCGGCGGGCCATCCCGCGAATGCAGCGGCTGGGGACGCGGCTCATCCGGATCATGAGCTTTGCGATTCGGGAGGGGGAGGACCAGATGGCGGCGGAGCGATTTCGCCGCGTGCGGGAGCTGACGGAGATGTTTCTGGGCGCGGGGATTCAGCCGGTGCACGAGAACTGCATGAACTATGGAGGGATGGGATGGCCCTACATGTTGGAGCTGCTGGAGAACGTGCCGGGGCTGAAGGTGGTGTTTGACACGGGCAATCCGGTGTTCAACCTGGACCGGAGCAAGCCCAAGCCCTGGCCCAGGCAGGACGCATGGGAGTTCTTCGAGCATGTCCGGGACCATATTGTCCATGTGCACATCAAGGATGCGAAGTGGGATCCGGCGCGGAACGAGGCAGTGTACACGTATCCGGGCGAAGGCGAGGGGTGTGTAAAGGCGATCCTGCGGGACCTGTTGAAGTCGGGCTATGACGGGGGGCTGTCGATCGAGCCGCATCTGGCGGTGGTGTTTCATGATGACTCGGTGCAATCTTCGGCCGAGGCGCAGTATGGGAGTTATGTCGAGTATGGCCGGCGGCTGATGAGGCTGGTGGAGGAAGCGCGGGGCGAGGTGGGTCGAGCGTGACCAGCGTGAAGGCCGGAGCTGCCGGAGGGCGAGGGGGTGTGGAGCTGGACGCGGGTGGACTTGACTTCACTTTTCGGAGAAACCATATTGGCGGACTTGCGCAATATCGGCAGCAGAGAAGCGATTAGGGATGGCAAAGTATGGTGAAACCTAAGGCGAAGAAGCCAGCGGCGGTTCGGCCGGCTGATGGGAAGCCGGGCAAGGGGCAGGCCCCTGCGGCCAAGAAACCATCGGCAGGCAAGGCGCAGAAGGAGAGTCAGCCTGCGCTGGCGCATTCGAAAGCTGGCAAGCCGGCGGTTCGATCGCATCCTAAAACTGCGGAGAAGCCAGCGGAGAAGGGCGGCGGCAAGAAGGGGGAGCGCCGGGAAGCGGGGCGGGCATCGGGGCATGGGGGGGCCGCGGGCGGAGCAGCGGCGGCCGGGGCGGCGCCCGGCGGAGCGGGGTCATCTCCGGCCGGCAAGCCGGGGCAGGGGTTCGACCTGGCGGAAAAGATCAAGGAGCTGGTCAAGCTGGCGCAGGAGCAGGGGTACCTCACCTACACGGACATCAACGACGCGTTGCCGGACAGCGTCGTAACCCCGGAGGAGCTGGACGAGATCTATATCAAGCTGCGGAACCTTGAAGTCGAGATAGTCGACCAGGCGGAGGTGGACCGGGTCAAGCAGCCGGAGCCGGAGGAGGAGGACGACAAGGGCCGGCTGGACATCCTGGACGATCCGGTCCGGATGTATCTGAAGCAGATGGGGCAGGTGCCGCTGCTGACGCGCGAGCAGGAGGTGGAGATTTCCAAGCGGATCGAGGATGCAGAGAACGAGGTGAAGGGGATCATCTACGGTTTTGGATTTGCCGGGAAGGAGCACATTGCGCTGGCGGAGAAGCTGATATCGGAGCCGCCGAAGGAGCGATTTGACCGGGTGATCCTGGACAAGAAAGTGGAGAGCCGCGACAACCATTTGAAGGCATTGCGGAAGCTGGTGAAGGAGGTGCGGGATCTGGACCGGCACGTGGACGACGCCTATGCCGGGTGGCAGGCGGCGCCGAACCGGGCGCGTCGGGAACGGATGTACCAGCAATTTCAGCGGTTGGACCAGCGGCTCCAGCGGATGTTTCAGCGCTATTATTACAAGCAGAAGGTGATCGAGGAGATGGCGCTGGTGGCGGACAACATCCACGACAAGATCCAGCACAGCCTGCGGTGCATCCACGAGACGGAGGCGCAGCGGAAGTCGCATCAGCAGCAGGCGATCATCCAGTCCGAGCAGCGGAAGATCAAGGCGCTGGAGGAGTTTGTGCGGATGTCGTTCGAGGATTATCTGAAGTCGTACAAGCAGCTGCAGCATTTTGCGGCCAAGGCGTTGCGGGCCAAGACGGAGATGGTCGAGGCGAACCTGCGCCTGGTGATATCGATCGCCAAGAAGTACACCAATCGCGGGCTCTCGTTTCTGGATTTGATCCAGGAGGGCAACATGGGATTGATGAAGGCGGTCGAGAAGTTCGAGTATCGGCGCGGCTACAAGTTCTCGACCTATGCGACGTGGTGGATTCGGCAGGCGATCACGCGGTCCATCGCCGATCAGGCGCGGACCATCCGGATCCCGGTCCACATGATCGAGACGATCAACAAGCTGATGCGGGTGCAGAAGCAGCTGGTCCAGGATTTCGGGCGGGAGGCGATGCCGGAGGAGATTGCGGACGAGATGCAGATGCCGGTGGACCGGGTGCGGGCGGTGCTGAAGATGGCGCAGCAGCCGATCTCCCTGCAGTCGCCGGTGGGGGACAGCGATGACACCAACTTTGGCGATTTCATCGAGGACAAGACCGCCGAGAACCCGTCGGAGATGACCAGCTACAGCCTCCTGAAGGACAAGCTGAGCGACGTCCTTTGCAGCTTGACGGAGCGGGAGCGTAAGGTGTTGGAGCTCCGGTTTGGGCTGGGGGATGGCTACTCGCGGACGCTCGAGGAAGTGGGCAAGCAGTTCAAGGTGACGCGGGAGCGGATTCGGCAGATCGAGGCGAAGGCGCTTCGCAAGATGCGTCATCCGACCCGGCTGCGGCAGCTGCAGGGTTTTTTGGAGACGGAGAACAACGCTTAGGGGGCCGATTCCGCCCGATGGCAGGCGGCCCAATGGCCGGGGGCGACGAGGCGGGGGGCGGGGATTTCTTCGCGGCAACGGGGTTCGGCCCGAGGGCAGCGAGGGTGGAAGGGGCATCCGGACGGCGGATGGATGGGCGAGGGGATATCGCCCGAGATGACGGATCGAGGGGGGCGGCCTGGGGCGTCGGGAGCCGGGACGGCAGCGAGGAGGGTTTGGGTGTAGGGGTGTTGGGGTGTGCGGCAGACCTGGCGGGTCGGGCCCAGCTCGGCCATTCGGCCGAGGTACATCACCAGGAGGCGATGGCTGATGTGCTCGACCACGGCGAGATCATGCGTGATGAAAAGGTAGGTCAGACCATGCGCCCGCTGTAGATCCTGCAGGAGGTTGATAATCTGAGCCTGGACGGAGACGTCCAGCGCGCTGACGGGCTCGTCACAGACCAGAAGGCGGGGCTCGACGGCGAGGGCGCGCGCGATCCCGATGCGCTGCCGCTGACCGCCGCTGAACTCATGAGGGTATCGCTCCGAATCGTCGGGGTTCAATCCGACCGACTGGAGCAACCCGGCGATCCGGCGGCGGCGGGCGCTGCGGCCGGAGACGAGCCGATGGATCGAGAGCGGTTCGCCGACGATTTGCCCGATCGTCAGGCGCGGATTGAGGGATCCCATCGGATCCTGGAAGATCATCTGGAACTGCCTGCGCCGCTGGCGGAGGTCGCGGCCCCGGAGGCGGACGAGGTCTTCGTGGGCGAACCGGATGCGGCCGCTGGTGATGGGAACCAGGCGGAGGATGGCGCGTCCGAGCGTGGTTTTTCCGCAGCCGCTTTCTCCGACGAGACCGAGCGTTTCGCCGGCTGGGATGGTCAGGCTCAAGCCGTCCACGGCACGCACCCAGGCGCGGGGCCCCCCCCATCGGTCGGAATGGACCGGGTAATGAACGTGGAGCTGATCGATTTCGAGCAGGTTCATGGGGAGGGGTCGGGCGGGCTGAGGGCGAGGGCGTAGGGGCAGCGGACTTGGCGCCCGGGTTCGGCGTCGACCAGCGGAGGCACGGTGCGGGAGCAGTCCGGCTGGACGATGGGGCAGCGGGGATGGAACCGACAGCCGGAAGGGAAATGGCCGGGCTGGGGGACCTGGCCTGGAATGGCGCGGAGTCGGGATTGGTCGCTGCCAAGCCGAGGGATCGAATCGTGGAGGCAGCGGGTATAGGGGTGGAAGGGTTGGCGGAGCACGTGGCGGGCGGGGCCGGTCTCGACGACCTGGCCGGCGTACATGACGACGACGCGATCCGCCATCTGGGCGACCAGGAGGAGATTATGGCTGATCAGGAGCAGGCTCATGGCAGATTCGCGCTGGATGGATCGGAGCCGATCGAGGATCTGGGCCTGGATGGTGACATCGAGCGCCGTGGTCGGCTCATCGGCCACGAGCAACTGGGGCTCGGATGCGAGCGCCATGGCAATCATCACGCGCTGCTGCATGCCGCCGGACAGGTGGTGCGGATAGTCGCGCAGGCGCCGTTCGGGCGAGGCGATGCCGACTCGATGGAGGAGCGAGACGACTTCGGCGTCGGAGTCCGCCTCGGGTCGGTGGAGGCGGAGGGATTCGCGGATCTGGCGCCCGATTCGCATGACCGGGTTGAGGCATGAGGCGGGCTCCTGGAACACGTAGCTGACGATTCGGCCGCGCAGGCGGCGCAGGCCCCGCGGGGGGAGCGAGAGGACATCGCAGCCCGCCAGATGGATGGAGCCGCCCGCGTAGCGTGCGGGGGGCGATGGCAGGAGGCGGGCGATGGCCAGGGCGGAGGCGCTTTTGCCGCACCCGCTTTCGCCGACCATTCCGACGGTTTCGCCTGCTTCGACATCGAACGAGACGCCATCCACGGCCCGGACCGCCGACGAGTCGTTTCCAAAGTCGATCTGCAAGTCTTGGATTTCGAGCAAGGCCATCTGTGCCGTTCTTGCTTACATCAGGCCGCGGGCGGAATAAACCTGAAAATCGCGGATTGGAGCCGGGCGATCCGGTGTCGCGAGGATGGCGCCGCGCCCGGGCCAGCCCGTGAGGGCCGCGATGCGCAGCGGCCCGGATGCCGGGATCGTCCGACTCGTTGACTCTTGCGAAGCCGGTGGCGGTTGTTCTACTTTGGAATGGTGTCAGGCATGATGGACCGGTCCTGGTTTGCGGCGGCCGTGGTGTGCTACGGAGTGGCCGCGGTGTATGCCATCTTTTTGTGGCGGCAGGGATTCCGCCGGGATGCCTGGATCCATTACGGATGGCTGTTTTTGGGCTTCCTGTTGCACGGAGCCGCGATGCTGATGCGCGGCTTCAGCCTCTCGAGCTGCCCCATCAATAACTTGTATGAGGCGATCATGTTCGTCGCGTGGACGATGGTGGCCGTCGTCCTCGTGCTTGGATGGTGGCCGCCGCTGCGGTTCCTGGGCGTGTTCGCATCGCCGTTGTTGCTGGCGATGGGGATATTTGCAATGACGCCGGCCCTGGATGCTCCCGGCGCGGCCCCAACGACCCCGCCCGTATGGCGCAGCCTGCATGCGACGATGATCCTGCTGTCATGCGGGGCGTTCGGCATGGGCGCGGTGGCGGGGGCGATGTTCCTCATCCAGGAACGCAATCTGAAACTGCACCGGCTGCAAGCGGTCACCTCGCGTCTGCCATCCATCGAGCGTCTGGAGGTGACGATGGACCGGCTGCTGTGGGCGGCGACGGCGCTGATGCTGGGAGGAATCGTCACGGGCAGCGTCTGGCTGTGCCAGTCGCAGAGAGCCTCGGGGATTCGGGATCCGATCGTGGGATGGACGCTGGCGATCTGGTTTTTTTACCTCGGCCTGCTGGTGTGGCGCTGGAAGTATGCGCGGCGCGGGCGGCGTTTCGCCTGGGGGGCGGTAGCTGGTTTTCTGGTGATCGCGCTCACGTTTTGGGGAGTTTACCTGCTGTCGCCGATCCACCAGCCCTGAACGCGTATGCCCATCGTTCTCGTCGGCCTCAGCCACCACACCGCCCCAGTCCAGGTGCGCGAGCGGCTGGCCTTTCCGGCGCCGATCGTCCCCGGGGCCTTGGAGGCGCTGCGACAGCGCGGTCTCGCCCGCGAAGCGGTCATTGTCTCCACCTGCAACCGGGTCGAGCTTTATGCGGCCGTCGAAGATCCCCAGCCGGCCATCCTCGAGTCCATCGAGCGGTTTCTGGTCGATTTCCGGGGCTGTCCGGAGAGGCTGGACGGGGTGTTTTACGCGCGGACTGAACCCCAGAGCATCGAGCATCTGTTTCGCGTGGCGTGCGGGTTGGATTCGATGATCCTCGGGGAGACGGAGGTGCTGGGCCAGCTCAAGCAGGCCTATCAGCTCGCGCTCGAACATGGATTCACCGGTGGACGCCTCAACCGCGCCTTCCAGCGGGCCTTCCAGGTCGCCAAACTGGTCCGAACCCAAACCAACATCCAGCGCGGGAACGTCTCCGTGGCCAGCGCCGCCGTCGATCTGGCCGAAAAGATCTTCAGCTCGATCGCCGATCGCCGGATCATGGTCATCGGCGCCGGAGATACAGGCGAGAAGACCGCGCGCGCGCTGATCGGCCGGGGCGCGGCGGCCCTGGTGGTATCGAACCGGACATGGGAGAATGCCCAGGATCTGGCGCGCCAGCTAGGCGGCCGGGCTGTGCCGTTCGACCAATGGGAGCCGGAGCTGGCGCGCGTGGATATCGTGATCAGCAGCACCTCGGCGCCGCATTACATCCTCGATCGCGGCCGGCTCGAACCTGTGATGCCCATCCGGCGCAACGAGCCGCTTCTGCTGATCGACATCGCGGTGCCGCGCGACATCGAACCCGAGGTCAATTCCCTGGACAATGTGTATCTGTACAACATCGACGATCTCCAGGGGATTGCGGACGAGTCGCTCCGGCAGCGCCAGGAGGAGGTCGCGCGCTGCGAGCACATCATCCGGCAGAAGGTGGAGTCCCTGCTGAGCTCGCCGAGCGGCTCGCTTTCCAGAACAGGATCCCCCCGCCCCCCGCCCACGCCAGATAAATGAACCAGGTCACCAGGCCGGCTGCGATCACATCTCCACTGGCGATCCCCAGGGGCCGGAGCAAAAGCAGGCCCGACCCTTCCCGCACACCCACTCCCGCAACCGAAACCGGCATCGCCGTCAGAAACGAGATCAGGGGGAATATCCAGCCCGCCTGGATCCAATCGATGCGGCCGGTGGCCAGATCCGCCAGGAGGATCGCCATGACGCTGCTGAACAGGACCTGAGAGATGAAACCGCATACGACTCCGCCCGCCGCCGCGCCCGGTTTGCGGCGCATCGCCCGGAAACCGGCGACAATCGAATCGAGCGTCTTGCGAATCAGTGAAATCCGGCCGTAGCGGAAGAGCAGCCAGCCCGCAAGCACCCCCAGCAAGGCGAGCGGTCCCAGCCACCAAGGCGGGGACGGCCAGGCCGTCTGGCGCCACAGCCTGCTCACATGGCTGGTTCCCGCCCATGCCAGGGTCAGCCCCCCCAGCAACAGACTGCCTCCCCCTGCCGCCAATCGGTCCAGAAACGACGCCGCCAGGAGGTCTGGCACCGGCTTCTTCCATCGGGCGCCAAACCAGGCGGACTTGGCGACATCACCGCCGGCAGGTCCCAGGAGGAACGTGTTGAAAAAATGGCCGATCAGCGTCATGCGCCATACCTCGGACCTCGTCGTCGTCAATCCCCGAAGCCGCGCCACGCGCCGCCAGCGCGAGGCGCCCACCCCCAGCCCCAAACCGAAGAAAACGACCGCCAGACCGATCGTCGCCGGCGAGAGCCGGGCCAGCGCCGCCGCCAGCTCCGTCCAACCCACTTGGAACAGGACCACGACCAGGAAAAGCCCGGAGGCGGCCGGGCCCAGCCACCGCAGATGCCACTGGCGCGCGGAGATAGAACCCACCAAACCAGCAAGCGCGCCTTGTCCCCCCGAACCAAGGAACACCCCCTCTGACTTCCGTCTCGGCCCGGCTCCGCAGGGCAGAGGGTGGCGGCAGGCCGGGCGAGGTGGATCTTCATGGGCAGCGGCGGCCGCCGGGACAGCCGCATCCAGCTCTGCGGAATGTGCCGTCGGTCGCTTCGGTTCCATGTCGAGGCTGGGGACTACCGGATTGCGCGGGCCGCGGCAAGCTCGGAATTCCAGCCCGAGTTGCCGCTTGGCATCGGCACGGGCTTGCCGTTATGGTGACAAGCCATGACCACGGACCCGAAAATCCGGCCCGAGAGCAAGAACCGGCGCGAATGCCCCGCCTTGAACGCCATCATCGGCACCGCCGAATGCGGCCAGCAACGCGGCAGCAAGCTGAGCTGCCCGGCGCATTGCCCGCATTTCCCGTTCGGCACGGCATCCTACGACCTCTGGCTCAAAGTGGACGGCGCGTGGACGCGCAAAGCCCTCGATTTCGCCGTGCGCAAGGTCGGCCCCGATCGGCTCCGCCGGATCCTGCGTCAGAACTCGCTGGATCCCACTCAGGACCTCGATGTCGACTCGCTTCCGATCACGCTCGAGATGGCGCTGTTCCGCGAGCCCCGCGCCGACGGCCGCACTCTGGCCGACGTCTGGGAGGCCGAAGGGTGGAGCGGCCTGAACAACGACGAGCGGGTCATGACGCAATGCCGCCGCAAATCCTTTGCCGCCGTCCTCGAGGTGCAGCGGATTGTCGATGACGTGCAGACGATCTGCCAGGACATGCACGCGCCCGAGTCGGCGCCGTTCACGGTGTTCGATCGCACGCTGGCAGGCGGCGCGCTTCGGTTCAGCCGGTTCCTGGGCTGGATCGCGCCCTATCCCCACTACTATCGGGTCGCAGGCTTGGCCGTCATGATCCCCCATCTCACCTTCGACGTTTGGTGGGGGATCATCCAGGATCTGTTCCAGAAAGCCGCCGCGCAGAAGCCCGGCCTCGCCTGGTCGGATTTCCTGATGGGCCGTTTCGCTTCGCTGATCGCCCTGAACCAGCAAATCGTCATCGAGCATCGCCGCCAGATGATCGAGTCGATGGACATGAACCAGTGCGCGGCGGAGTACCGATTGGCCGGCGACGCCCAGCCAATCATCGCTGTGCTCGATGCCAAACCCGAATGCAGCCGACAATCTGAGGAGGAGCAGCCGGGCTCGGAACCTGCGCCTCTGGCTCACTGGACGTGGTTCCAGCAGGGCGAGTCCGAGGCATTCGTCCAGGCGCCGGTCCCGTCCGCGGCGCACTCACCATTGACCGCCCCCGAACCGAAGCGGATCCTGGGCAGTCTCCGGCTGTATTCGGATCGTTTGGTTCTATCGACCTTCACGAAACGCCGCTACGAGTTCCTGCGGCCTCTTCTCGAAAAATGGCTCGGGTCGCATGTGGTCTTCGAGAAGGAGACGGTGGTGGACCTGGCCCGCAAATACCTCGAAGAGCAAGAGGCCCGGGAAGCCCTCGAGGAAGCCCAGGGCCCATCCGAGGAAGAGCCTGTCGGTGCGGATGCCGAGCCCGGCGACGATTCCGCCTTGGATGGATCTCCCCAGGACGCCGCGTCCGCCGTGCCCGAGGAGGAGCGCCATCATGTGCTCGAACAGGCCTTGCGCAACCATTACACGCGCCTGCTCGACGACGCCATCCCCGCCCTCGAGAACCAGACGCCCCGCGCGGCGGCCAAGAACCCGGACCTCAGGCCCCGCCTGGTCCGGCTTCTCAAGGATCACATTCACCAGATCCAGATCAACAACCAGAGGGACGGCACCCGGTTGAATCTCGATTGGGTGCTCGATGAACTGGGCGTGCCGGAGTTGAAATGATCGGGCCTCGGACCCGGATGGCGAGCTGGCGGGATGGAATGGTCGGAGCGACAGGATTTGAACCTGCGACGTCTTGGTCCCAAACCAAGTGCTCTGCCAGGCTGAGCTACGCTCCGACCTGGGAGCTTTCTGACACAGCCGGCCCGCGGATGCAACGCTGAAATCGAGGACGAACCGCGCCGCCCCGCAGCCGCCGTCCTCAGCCGGCGGACCCGCATGGCTGGACTTGGCCCGCCTCGCGCACCCGGCGGGCGCCGTCGGCTCGCGGCATTCCGCTATCCGCGCAACGCGAAATGGCGGATGACGGCCTCCCCGATCAGGCGAGCGGCGTCTTCGAATGGCACCAGGCTGGTGTTGATGACCAGGTGGTAAAGCAGCGGGTCCTGAATCTCCCGGTCGAAATAGCGGCGGACGTAGCGCTGGCGCCGGCGATCTTCCTCCTGGACAAACTGGCGGGCCTCGGCTTCGGACATCCGGTAATACTCGGCAGTGTGCCGAACCCGCTGTTCCAGCCGGCCCACCAGACGCACGTGAAACGCGTTTGGCAGGCGGTTGGCGATGACGCTGCTGGCGCGGCCGACCAGGATCACATGGCCCATCTGGGCCAGGCGCAGGATGGTTTCCGTGGTGTATTGAACCAGCGTCCAGCTCGAGGGATGCAGCCCCAGCAGCTCCCCGACTGCATCGTCCACCACACGCGCCTTGTCTTCGACCATGAACTCGGCCAGGCGCCCGGGCAAATGATGATCTTCAAGCACTCGCTCCACCAGGTTTGGGGTCGAATGCGATCCACTCGCCGGGAGAGCCGGCTTGGTTCGCTTCCAGGAAACGGGCAAGCTGGCTCGCAATGGTCCACGCCCCCGCCCCGGTCTCGCGCGAAATGGTCACCGCAGGCTGCAGCGCTCGGCGGGCCTGACCGCTCAGCGGACCTGTCGAATGCCGCAGTTGGGAATCGATAAAAGCGCGACACTTGTCGACATCGATATCTGGTTTCATACGCGAGTTTCGGGCCTTATTCCGGCATCAGCCCCGGGAGCCGCAGCCGCCAAAGCCACCCTAGTCCCAGCCGGCCGGCGATGCAATCCAGGAAGTGGCGGCGCAGCAATTCCGCAAGGCAGGTTAGGCTTTTGGCGTATTTCTCGGGGCGCCGGATTTTCCTCTGTCTGGCGCGCTGTCGAAGCGAAGGCTGGCTGGCTGCCGCCTGCACGAGACGACAACTTACCTGTCGTCCCGGATCCTCCTTGTTTGCGACGGCCAATTGCCAGAGAACAACGTCCCGAAAGCACTGCCCCCAGGAGGGGCTCACCCGCTGTCGAACCACAGCTGCCAGCGCACCGCCTCTTCCAAGGCCAAGTCCAAGTCGTGCGCCAACTCTTTGAGGCTCACTTGGCCCAACCGGACCCGCTGGCTGTGCAGCATCGCATACGCGCTGAAGAGCACGAAGCCCAGCATCAAAATTAACATTTGCGCCACCATTGCCACCGGCTCGTGGTGATAGCAATGCTCCAGGTGATAGAATTGCGTCAGTTCGTTGAAGGCTTTGTTTTCGATGCCCCAGCGCCGGTGCCCCGCTTGGTACTTCACCCGGCCAGGGTAGCCGCGCAGCTTCTCCGAGGCCATCCACCACCAGTTGCTGGTCCGGGGATGTTGAACTCTTTTTCCGCCAATGATTTGCGTTTGGATCCACTGCTCCTGCGAATGAACCACCGAAACTTTGCGGTCATCGCCGTAGCTCTCCGTGAAACTCAGGTCCTTGACCTCCCAGAGTTGAAGCTGGCGCTGGCGCACCTCATCATAAAATTGTTCGGTCGGTGCGGCGGCCGCACTCAACGCCCGCGCCTCCTGGAACACCTCCATGCGCTCCTGTTTGAGCACCACCTCCCAGGCCCAACCCAACTTGTCCACCGCCTTTAAAAAGGGACCTTGCACATACCAGCTATCGATCGTGATGGCGTCGAAGAAACGCGCTCCATACAGCCGCCGAATCCGACCCAGCAAGCGCGACGCCGCATCCGCCTCACCTTCCCCCGGTCGAATCGGCTCCAGATCCAGCAGCACGTTGAATTTAGGCCCGTTGATCTGAGCAAACACGTAACGGTGATAGTACTCGGTGAAGGTGTGTTTGTGGCCTTGCTCGTCAGCATCCTCAAGCTGGCGCTGGCAACAGCACGGACAGCAACGGCTGCGGCTGTGGAAGTGCTCGTTGGCATCCAGACTGCAAAAGAGCAAGCCGTTGATTTTGCAGCTCTCCAGCGCTTTGTTGGCTTTTAAATCCTTGTTCACGCTCACCAGGGCCCGGCGCAGGTCCTCCAAATCGAAGCGTTCACTGACATAATGGAACACATCGTCGCTGATGCGCTGGGACCAATGAACCAGGTGCTGCCAGCGCCGGCGTTTGGTTTGCTTGGCCAGATCATGGTAGCTGCCGGCCCGCAGGACCACGCCCAAGAGCAGACTCAGCAATACGGGGCCGGTGGGGATGACGGGCTGGGGCCGGGCGTCGCGCACCCCGCGCACCAGTCGGTTCAAAGCGAAGACTTTGTTGACGTAGGTTAAAAATTGAGCCAGCTCGTTCATGAGGCGTCGGCAACGAGAGGTTCGCCGCGACGGAGCAATTCGTGGTTAATCTGGCTGATTTCATCGAGTCGCTCCTGCACTTGGGCAAACGCCGCCACGCTCTGACGGGCCTGGTTGACCTGGGCCGCGGACTTGAGCAAGAGCGACTGCATCTTGCCTTTGGCGAAGCAGCGATTGAGATAATAAAAGGGGCCGTGTTGGGCGGTTGGGTCGTTGTGGCAGTGGCAGTTGGGCTTGCCACACTTCATGAAGCGCTCGACCAGGGAGGCGCGGAGGATCTCGGGAGGAAGCTGGAACGAACGCAGGAGATGAGCCTTGCGGTGACGCAGAGCGAGTATGGGAATGCGTTTGAGAGGCGTTATCCTACTCATATATAGGAGTAAGATACCCAATCCCCACAGCGAAGCAAGCAAAAACGAAAATGCGCCTGATTCCGAAAATGCTCTAAGCGGTTGGACCTGGCTTAATTGGAATCAGAACGCCCCCCACCTTACGGAATTGCTGGTGGCGGCGCGATTGCTTTTCACGGATTCCAGGGTAGGCTGAATAGCGCAACAGGTGAAACGTCAAATCATGTTATGAGAAAGCGCGTGACGGGCAGGTGTCTTCTGGCGGCAATGGCCGCCCTCTCTCTCGGCTTGGGTGGCTGCGCCACCGGCGTCAAACACCCTTCGGGCGTCTCCGTGACCGAGATGCGGCCGGACGAGCGCGGTTTCGTCGCGGGGACCGGAATCGAATCGCAGGACATGGTCGCGGTGACCGATAAGATGGCTCGCAGCATCCTCGGCACCCCCCAGATCGCCCAGGCCCAGGGAATCCCCCGCGTCGTGCTCGAACCGGTCGTCAATGACACGCGGTTCCCGATCAACAAGGACCTTTTCCTGACCCGGATCCGGGCGATGCTCACCTCCAAGGCTGCGGGCAAGGTCGTGTTCCTCGACCGCGAAAACATGGCCTTGCTCGAACGCGAGCGCGCCCTCAAACAATCCGGCCAGGTCACCGCCACGTCGGATCCGAACATCGTCGAGTTCCGCGGCGCGGATTATTTCCTCACCGGAAAGCTGTCCGGCATGTACACCGGCACATCGGCCGGCCGGAGCGATTATATCCTCTACACGTTCCGCCTGGTGGATGCGCGAACCTCGGAGATCATCTGGGAGGATTTCTCGGAGATCAAGAAACAGGGGCTCGAGGACGCCGCTTACCGTTAAACCCGATGGTCGTCCGCAGCCTCGGGGCAGTGGCCGGATGAATACTTGCGCGCGGTTATTGGCGATCGCATGGCTTTTATGGGGGGCGGGTTGTGCCACGTCCCGGCCCCCGTCAGGCCCCGCCTTTTCCGGGGATCCGCTCGCTGAGCCCGGCGCTTTTCTCGGGCAGTATCCGGAGCGCGACCATGTGCTCTGGCAATACCGGCTGGCTGCCGCTGCGATGCGATCGCGTCAGTTCGACAAGGCCAAGGACCTTCTGGATAGCGCCCTCTCTCGCATCGGAGTGATCATCGAGGCCGACCGCAGCGCCCGGAAGGCGCGCAGCTATTTCCAGGAGGAATCTCGGAAGACATTCTTCGGAGAGCCTTACGAGCGATCGATGGCTTTTTTCTATCGCGGGATCCTCTATTGGATGGACGGCCAGCCCGACAACGCGCGGGCTTGTTTCCGGAACGCCCAGGTCCAGGATAGCGACACGCAGGACCACCAGTATGCGGGCGACTATGCGTTGTTCGATTACCTCGATGGCTACATCAGCACGCGGCTCTCCGGCAGCGGCCAGGAGGCGCTCGCTCGCGCCCAGGCCGCCAGCCGCAGCGGCCCTCTGCCTCCCTTCGATCTCCAGGCCAACGTCATGGTGTTCGCCGAGATGGGGCAGGGGCCGGTCAAATACGCCGCCGGCGCCCACGGCGAGCAGCTCCGATTCCGCCCCGGCAGCTCCCCGGCCGCCGGGATCCGCATCGCCGCCGGCAGCCTGTCAACCCAGGCCGGCGTGTTCGACGATCTCAGCTTCCAGGCCACCACCCGCGGCGGGCGCGTCATGGACCATATCCTGGCCAACAAGGCGGTGTTCAAGAACACTACCAGCGCCCTCGGCGATGCCGCCCTGATCGGGGGGACTGCCGTCGCCGTCGGCGGCGATCACGAGGAGGCTGCGCTGGGATTGCTCGCCTTCGGCGTCTTGAGCAAGATCGTCTCCGGAGTCACCACGCCGGCCGCCGATACCCGCTCCTGGAACAACCTGCCGCAATACCTGAGCTTTGCTGCCTTGCGGCTCCCGCCCGGAGCCCACACCCTGACCATCGATTTCCTGGATGGGGCCGGAAGCCCCATGGCCGGAAAGACACAAACTGTCAAGCTTAATCTACCCGCGGGATCGCGAGATGCCGTGGTATTCGTCAGTGATCAACCCCCTAATCTTTAAGCCCATGAAACTGTCCTGGACTCCCCTATGGATCGCCGCTGCATGTCTGCCGCTGGTGGCCGGCTGCGCGTCCCACCGGGGCGCCTATGCCCCTCTCCACGCCACGGAGCCCAGCCTGGAGAACCAGGCCGGCTTCGTCCTGCTCGATCGCTACACGCAGCAGTCCGTCACCTGCACCGGCATCCAGGTGACCCACCTGCCCGATGGCCGCCTGCAGGTCGCCGCCCAGGTCCTGAACCTCGAGCGCAAGCGCATCCAGGTCCAGGTCAATTGCGTGTTCAAGGACGAGCAGGGCTTCGCCTACGGAGACGAGACGCCCTTCCAGACCCTCATCCTGACCGAGAACGCGACGGAATCGGTGCAGTTCGCCTCGATGAGCGATCGGGCCAAGAAATACACCATCCGGGTGCGCCAGGCCCGGTGACGCCCGCGAGAGCGCACTGGGAGCGCCGACCTTCATGCCGGCCGGGAAGGCAGCAGGCAAGATGAATGGACAGCATGAGCAGGCAGCATCCAGAATGGCGCTGGCTTGGCGTTCTGGCAATGGCCCTGATTGCCTGCGCCCCTGACGCCCTGCCAGCCGCTGCCCCGGCTACAGCGGGCGTCCTGGTCGAAGCCGAGAGTTTTGCCGAGCTGGGCGGGTGGGTGGTCGATGCGCAGTTCATGGACGTGATGGGCTCGCCCTACCTCCTGGCGCACGGGCTCGGCAAACCGGTGGCGGATGCCCGCACCACCGTGATCCTGCCCGCGGCCGGAACCTATCGGCTCTGGGCGCGAACGCGCAATTGGACTGCGCCGCATCCGAGCCCGGCCGGACAGTTCGAAATCAGTCTCGATGGGAATCTCCTGCCCATCCGGTTCGGCGCTGCAGGTCAGGGGTGGGTGTGGCAGGACGGCGGATTGGTGACGGCCACGAATCCAGCCATCGAGGTGCGGTTGGCGGATCGGACGGGATTCGACGGGCGATGCGACGCGCTCTATTTCGCTCCCGAGGATGCTCCGGCGCCGCCGGCGGATGGCAGCGCCCTGCTCGAGTGGCGGCGGGCTTTGCTGGGGCGGCCGGCTGCGCCCGAGGATGGCGGCGAATACGATCTGGTCGTGACGGGCGGCGGGATTGCCGGATGCGGGGCTGCGATTGCCGCGGCCCGGTTGGGCATGCGGGTAGCCCTGATCCATGACCGGCCGGTCCTGGGCGGCAATGCCAGCCAGGAAATTCGGGTTCACACCATGGGCGATGCCCGGGGCGCGGTTGTGAGCGAGATCAACACCGCCCATTATCCGAATGGATCGGACCAGTCGATTGCTTACGACCAGCGCCGTCACCGCGTGGCGGCGGCGGAGACGAACATCGATCTCCACCTCGAGTGGCGGGCATTTGGCGTGGTCACCCAGGAGGCGCGGGTCGTCGCGGTTGACGCCTGCCATATCCGGACAGGCCAGGAGCGGCGATTTCGCGCTCCCTGGCATGTCGACGCCACGGGCGACGCGTGGATCGGGTATTGGGCGGGGGCAAGGCATCGGATGGGCCGCGAGCCGCGCGCCGAGTTCAACGAGCCGCTGGCGCCCTCCGCCGCCGATGCCATGACGCTGGGCACCAGCCTGCTCTGGAGCTCGAAGGACGCGGGCCAGCCTGCCAGCTTTCCCGACGTGCCCTGGGCGATGGACGTGGCCCGCGACTACGCCGCCACCAGCGGCGAGTGGCAGTGGGAATATGGCATGAACCACGACACCATCCTCGATGCCGAGGAGATCCGCGACCACCTCTTGCGCGCGATTTACGGTTCGTTCGCCAATGCCAAGCGGCTGGCGGCCAACGCGCGGCTCGAGCTCGACTGGGTCGGCTATGTCGCCGGCAAACGCGAGTCCCGCCGGCTCGAGGGGGATTACATTCTCACCGAACACGATGTCCGCAACCGCCCGCATTTTTCCGATGCGGTCGCGATGGGGACCTGGGGGATCGACCTCCATTATCCCAGCTCGACGAGATACGACTTTCTGTCGCGGTCGGACACGGTGGCGGTCCAGCCCTATTGGATCCCGTATCGCTGCCTCTATTCGACCAACGTGGACAACCTGTTCATGGCGGGGCGGTGCCTGAGCGCGACCCACGTGGCGCTGGGCAGCACCCGGGTCATGAACACCTGCGGACAGATGGGGGTGGCGGCGGGCACAGCGGCGCATCTGTGCAAGAAACACCAGACCACGCCGCGCGGGGTGTATCGAGACCATCTCGCCGAGCTGCGATCGCTCCTGGGGCTTTCGGCGGGAACCGAGGATCTCGCCAACCTGGTGACAGTCGTCGACAACCGCGATGCTGTCCGGGCGCGCCTCACCGGAGCATGGGCCGCCAGCACGTACGAGCCGGGATTTTTTGGCGAGGATTATCTTCATGACGGCAACGCGGACAAAGGCAGCAAGAGCGTCCAGTTCATCCCCGATCTCCCGGTGGCAGGCGAGTATCAGGTGTACCTGCGGTGGACATCCTCCGCGAGCCGTTCGGAGGCGGTGCCGGTCGACCTGATCGGGCGGGCCGGAACTCAAACCGTCACCGTCAACCAAAGGCTCAACGGCGGCCGATGGATGCTCGCGGGATCGATCGCTGCCAACATCGGCACCGGCAGCAGCGTCCGGATTCGCACTGCGGGCACCACGGGCCACGTGATCGTCGATGCCGCGGCCTTCTGCCTGGCCCGGACCCTGGACAGCACCTTCCAGGGCGAGCCCTGGCAGGACGACGACCAGGATGGCCTCTGCAATTACGTCGAGTTCACTCTCGGCACCAACCCGCGGGATCCGGGCAGCTTTCTCAAGCTGGATTGGAGCATGGATGAGCAGGCGCCGAGGCTCCGTTTTCTGGCGCCAGCCTGGCGAGCGTGCCGGCTCCAGTACCGAGACGCGTTTGGCGCCGGCTCCTGGCAGGACTCGAGAATCTTCCCCCCCACCGCCTCGACCCGCGAGTGCGTGATTGAGGACCTGGCGCCGGGGCTGGGATCCAGCCGCTTCTATCGGATTGCCAGCCCATAATACCCCGTCCCAAGCCCCCAAGCCCATCCGCGTCCTCTGCATCCGCGCCGCCTGGGACTGCATCCGCGTCCGCCGAAGACGATGGAATGAAGCCAGAAGGCCCGCGTGTTGGACAGGGCGGACGCATCGTTCCGATGCGCCCTGGCGGTGCGTCGAGCGTCTTCGAGGATCCGCCGGCATGGTTATTGCTCCTTTTTGCTATCGTTTTCTGTGGAGTGAAACGATAGTGAGTTCCGGGAGAGCATGATGCGACGTTGGATCATTTTGAGTCTGGGGATCGCGCTGGCTGGGGCGGCGGGCGCCCATGGGTTTGTGGCTTACAACGACCATGTGGCTGGACCCGGCACGCACTCGAACGCCACCCTGTACGCCGCCAACACGCTCGCCTCCGGTCCGATGAAGAACATCGAGACGGGCGCGTCCTTGTCTGGGAGGCTGAAAACTGTGGCGGTCGCAGTGAATTACGCCACCCAGACCGGAGTTCCCGCGCCCGGCACCGACGCCGCGGAGGCGTTCGGGGGCTATGTCGATTTCACCGCCCGCAGCCAGCAGAGCATCGAGCTGACGGTCTCCTCGAGCTACACGCTCGAGTTCACGGGGCTGGATCCATCGCGCCGTTACGATTTCACGGGGACCGCGGTGCGGGGGGTGGACACCTATGCCAATCGCTGGACCCTGGTGACAGTCGAGGGGGCCGCCCTTGCCACCCCTGTGCACAGCGCCGGGATCGGCGTTGTGACCGAGGGTCTCTGGGCCACGCAAGCCGCCTTGTGGACCGGAGCGAACCACCGGTCGGACCAGGGTTGGGTCGTGCGCTGGACCGACATCGATCCCGGTCCGGATGGGGCGTTCAAGGTGATCTCGCAGCTCTACCGAGGGCCCACGCCGGGTGTCGGCACGGGGGACTCGACCGCCGGAGCCAAGGGGTATGCGTTGACCGGGATCCGGCTCATCGAGAGCGCGGTGGCGGGCCGGCCGTCCATCGAGAACGGGCCGGCGGAGGAGGTCGCCAGCCGCTCGGCCCGCCTGGGCGGCCGCGTGACCGATCCTGGCATCGAGCCCCCCGAGGTCACGCTCTATTACGGACCCGCCGACGGCGGCAAGACGGCGGCTGCCTGGGAGCGGTCGGCCGTGCTTGGAGTCCAGACCGGGCCGTTCTCGGTCCGGGTCGACGGCCTGGCGCCGGGAACCGAGCACTTCTTCCGCAGCTTCGCCAGCAATCGGGTCGCCGGCGCCTGGGCCGAATCGAGCGGCTCGTTCACGACGGCCCTCGAGCCGCCGGAGATCGCGGACCGGGGAGTCGCCGATCGGTTCGCGTTTTCGGTCACGGTGCAGGGAGAAGTGGTGTCCACCGGAGGAGACGCGCCTGCGGTGCTTCTTTTCTGGGGGAGCGAGGACGGGGGGCAGAACCCTTTGGCCTGGGCTGCCCAAACCAATGCGGGAACGGTCAGCGGAGTCTTTCCGGTCACCGTCGGCGGCCTCGAGCCGGCCACGACGTATTTCTACCGGTTCCAGGCAACGAACCGTGCCGGCGCATCGTGGAGCGCAGCCGCCGGCCAATGGACTACGGATGCGCTGAGCATGCCCGAGGCGATTCTGGATCCCGTGCGCGGGATATCCGATCGGTCGGCGGTGGTGTCGGGCCAAGTCACGCAGACGGGCGGCGACCCGCCTGCCATCGAGCTGTTCTTCGGGACGGCGGATCGAGGCGCATCGGCCTTGGCCTGGGAACGAACCCTGCCGCTGGGAACTCAATCCGGCCTCTGGCGAGCCTCGCTGGCTCCCCTGGCGCCATCCACTCTGTACTACGTCCGGGCCCGAGCCCGGAATGCCGCCGGGGAAGCCTGGTCGGATGCGCAATCGTTCCTGACGCTGGCGGTGCTGCCCATTTCAGCGGTCATCAACGAGATCCATTACCATACATCCGACAAGACGAGCCTGTCCGAATTCGTCGAGCTTCATAATGCGAGCGAGGGGATGCTGGATTTGTCCGGGTGGCGCATGCGGGGGGCGGTGGACTTCGATTTTCCGCCGGGCGCCACCCTGGCGCCGGGCGAGTACTGGGTGGTTGCGGAGGATCCTGCCGATTTTCAGGCTGCTTTTGGGATGGCAGCCCATGGCTATTGGCTGCCGGGTGACAAGCTGCCGAACGAGGGCGGCCGAGTCGAGCTCCAGGACGCTGCCGGCATCACGGTCGACGAAGTCACCTATCAGAGCGGGTTTCCATGGCCCAACCGGGCCAACGGGGAGGGAGCGTCGATGGAGCTGATCCATCCTCTGCTGGACAACGATTTGGGCGGGGCATGGCGCAGCAGCGTTGCCGGACCGACACCCGGCCGCCGGAACTCGGCCTATGCCGAGGCCGAGCCCCCCCAGCTTCGCCAGGCAGCCCACACGCCCGCCCAGCCCCGCTCCGGCCAGGAGGTGGCGATCACTGTCAAGGGCACCGACGAAGACGGAGTCGCCGAGGTGACCCTCACCTACCAGATCGTCGAGCCTGGCGGCTACATCTCCCGGAACGACACGCGCTATGTCGCGGATTGGACGTCGATCCCCATGCGGGATGACGGCCAGGCCGGCGACCAGGTCAGCGGCGACTCGATCTTTACATGCGTTCTTCCCGCCGGCATCCAGAGCCACCGGCGCCTGGTGCGCTACCGGATCATGGCGGCCGACTCGCTGGGCAACATCGTGCGGGCGCCGTATCCGGAGGATCCGTCGCCGAACTTCGCCTATTTTGTGTATGACGGGGTGCCGCCGTGGACGGGGGCGGCCCAGCCGGGCGTCACCGCTCCGGCGACCTACAGCCCGGAGCTGCTGAGCCGGATCCCTGTCTACCATTTGATCACGACGCGAAAGAGCCATGAGGAGGCGATGTCCATACCCAGCTCCCAGGCGGGCCAGTATTGGGGCGATGAGTATCCCTGGTGGGGGACGCTCGTCTACGACGGCGAGGTCTACGACCACATCCGCTTCCGGGCTCGGGGCGGTGTCTGGCGATATTCGATGGGGAAGAACATGTGGAAATTCGACTTCAACACCTCGCACGATTTCCAGGCCCGGGACGATTATGGCCAGCCCTATGCAACGCGGTGGCGGAAGCTGAATTTCTCGGCTTTGATCCAGCAGGGCAACTTCCTCCAGAGAGGGGAGCAAGGCCTGTTCGAGGGCGCCAGCTTCCGGCTGCACAACCTGGCGGGCAACCCGTCGCCCCTGACCCATTACGTCCACTTCCGCATCGTCGAGCAGGCCCTCGAGAGCGGTGCGACCGGCTCCCAGTACGACACCGATTTCCAGGGGCTTTACATGGCGATCGAGCAGCCCGACGGCCGATTCCTCGACGAGCACGGCCTGCCTGATGCCAACCTCTACAAGATGGAGGGCGGCACGGGCGAGCTCAACAACCAGGGCCCCACCCAGCCCTCCAACAAGTCCGACCTGAACGCGTTCCTCGCCTATACGAGCGGGACGCAGCCGCAGTCCTGGTGGACCGAGAACCTCGAGCTCGACCAGTATTACCGGTTCCGCTCGATCCTCATGGCGATCCATGACTACGATTCGCATGCGGGCAAGAACTACTTCTACTATCACCATCCCGAGACCGGCCGCTGGTGGGTGATCAACTGGGATCTCGATCTGACGTGGACCACGACTTACAACGGCGGCAATGGCCGCGATCCGCTCAACGAGTACGTCCTGGTCCACCCGCCGTTCGCGATCGATTTTCGCAACCGGTTGCGCGAGATCCGCGACCTGCTGTTCAATCCTGAACAGGCCGGGATGGTCCTGGACGAGATCGCCCGGGTGGTCTACCAGCCGGGCCAGCCCTCGCTCGTGGACGCCGACCGCGCGATGTGGGACTACAACCCCATCCTCGCCTCCACCTACATCAACGCCAGCAAGGCCGGCCAGGGCCGCTACTACGAGTCCGCCAGCCCGCGCACGTTCGCCGGCATGCTCCAGAAGCAGAAGGACTACGTTGTTTCGCGCGGCCAATGGCTCGATGCGAACCTGCTCACGGACGAGTCTCTGGCGCCCCAGCGGCCCACCGTATCGGCTCTCAACCCCGAGTTCCCCCTCGATGATCTTCGGTTCGATACGACGCCCTTTGCCAGCCCGGCCGGCCAGCCCTTCGCCGGCATCGAATGGCGGCTGGCGGCCGTGACCGATCCCGCCCAGACGAACCTGCTGGCCGGCGCCCATCGCCCTCGCTACGAAATCCAGGCCGCCTGGACCAGCGGCGTCCTCAGCCCGTTCCAGAACCGGATTCAGATCCCGGCCGGCATCGCGCGCATCGGCGATCTCTGCCGCGTCCGGGCGCGCATGAAGGATGCCGCGGGCCGCTGGAGCCATTGGTCGGCGCCGGTCCAGTTCACGGCCTCGGCGCCGCTGGCCTGGGCGCGGCTCGAGAGCGATCTGGCTCTCACGGAGATCATGTATCATCCGCCTCCCTGCACCGCCGCCGAAGCCGCGGCCGGATTCGAGGAGTCGGACTTCGAGTTCATCGAGCTATGGAATCGGGGCGGCCAGGCCCTCGACCTGAGCGTCGTCCGGTTCACCAAGGGCATCGACTTCGATTTCGCCTCGGGGCCGATCACGTCGCTTGCGCCCGGCGCGTATGCGCTGGTGGTCCGCCGCGAGGCCGCCTTCGTGGCCCGATACGGCCCCGGGCTGCCTGTGGCGGGCGAGTATCACCTGCATGCCGGCGAGGACCAGCTCGCCAATGGCGGGGAGCGCCTCAAGCTCTCCTACGGCGCCGGCAACGCCCTGGCCGACTTCGATTACGACGACGACCCGCCTTGGCCGATCGTGGCCGATGGCGAGGGATATTCGCTGGCGCTGGCCAGCCCGGCCGGCGCCATCGATTACTCCAGGCCGGAAAGCTGGAAGCCCAGCGCCGCCTGGGGCGGCACCCCCGGCGCCCCCGACCGCCTCGCCCTCGCCGAGTGGAAGTCTGCATTCTTCACCGGCGAAGAGATCGGCGATCCGGCCGTGGCGGGCGACGATGCGGATCCCGACGGCGACGGTGCCGCCAACGCGCTCGAATACGTGGCGGGAACCCATCCGCGCGACAAGGAATCCGTTCTGCGATTGGAGGCGGCGGTCGAGGGGATCGCTGGCGGGACGCTCCTCGAGTGGCGGGCCGTTCGCGGCAAGCGGTATCAGCTCCAGTATCGGGATTCGTTCGGCGCGGGCGCGTGGCTGGATCTGCCCCAGGGAGGATGGGCGGCATTCATGGACGAGGCTGCGGCTGTTGTCGATCCCCAGCCGCGGGATGGCCAGCGCTTTTACCGCGTGATCGTGGCCGAGTGATCACTCACTCGGGCCAAGGGCCAGAAAGGCCTTTTCGTCCAGCACAGCCACGCCCAGGGCCCGGGCCTTTTCGAGCTTCGAGCCCGCCTCGGCGCCCGCGACGACGTAATCCGTTTTCCGGCTGACGCTGCTGCTGACTTTGCCCCCGAGGCTTTCGATCCGCGCCGCTGCCTGCTCGCGTGTCATCGAGGCCAGAGCGCCGGTCAGGACAAATGTCTTCCCCGCCAGCCCGCCCGGAGCCGCGTTCGGCGCTCGAAGGGCGGACTGGAAGTTGAGCCCTGCCTGGCGAAGCCGTTCGATGAGCTGCTGGTGGCGCGGGTTGCCCATCCATTTCATCACGCTCAGGGCGATCACCTCGCCGATCTCATCGGCCTGAGTCAGCTCGGCCAGCGTCGCCTGGCGCACCTCGTCCAAGCTGCCAAAACGCCGGCCCAGCGCCTTGGCGACTCCGGCGCCGACATGCAGGATTCCCAGGCCGAACAACAGCCGCCAGAGGTCGCGTTTCTTGCTGGCTTCAACGCCCTCGAGAAAATTCTGCGCCGACTTGCCGCCCATGCGCTCGAGGCTGGCCACCTCGAGCAGGTTGAGCCGGTAGAGATCGGCCACGTCATGCGCCAGGCCGGCCTTGACGAGCTGGGCCACCAACACCTCGCCCGCACCCTCGATGTCCATCGCCCCGCGCGAGCACCAGTGCTCGATCCTGCCGCGGATCTGGGCCGGGCAGTCCGGGTTCGGGCACCGCCAGATCACGCCGGCATCCTCCGCCGTCGCGCCGCTCTCCCGCGCCACGGAGGATCCGCACTCCGGGCACTGGGCCGGGAATCGGAACGGATTCTCCCGGCCTGTTCGGCGATCGCGCACGACCCCGACGACGGCCGGGATCACCTCGCCGGCCTTCTCGATGACGACCATGTCTCCGATCCGAATATCCTTGCGGCGAAGCTCGTCCTCGTTATGGAGCGTGGCGCGGCTGATGGTGCTGCCCGCCAGAAATACGGGCTCGAGATCGGCCACGGGCGTCAGCGCCCCAGTCCGCCCCACCTGGATGAGGATGTTGCGAAGGCGGGTCTGCGCCTGCTCGGGGGCATACTTGTAGGCGATGGCCCACCGGGGCGCCTTGGCAGTGGCGCCGATTCGATCCCTCAAGGCCAGCCGGTTGAGCTTGATCACCGCCCCATCGGTCTCGCAGGCAAAACCGCGGCGCGCGGCATCCAGCTCGGCAATGGCCGCTTCGAGCTCCTCGAACGACCCGCAATGCCAGGTCATCTCCGGCCTCTTGAGGCCAAAGCGGCCGAGCCACTCGAGCGCCTCCGCCTGGGTGGGAGGGGGCGCAGCGCCCTCGAGCGCGCCGATCCCATAGAGCACGATGTCCAGCGGCCGCTGCGCCACGATCCGCGGATCGAGCTGCTTGAGCGAGCCGGCTGCCGCGTTGCGGGGGTTGGCGAAGGGCTCCTCCCCGGCCGCGACCCTGTCAGCGTTGAGCTTCTCGAAGCCGGCGCGGGGCAGATACACCTCGCCTCGAACCTCGAGCAGGGCGGGCCATTCCCGGGGATCGCCCGCCAGGCGCAGCGGCAGGCTTCGAATGGTCTTGAGATTGGCGGTGATGTCGTCGCCCGTGGTCCCGTCGCCTCGCGTGGCCCCGAGCGCAAGCCGGCCTTCCTTATAGGTCAGGCTCACCGCGACTCCATCCACCTTGGGCTCGACCAGCCAGTCGAGCTTCTCGCCGGGCGCCAGCCGCTGGACCCGCTCCACAAACTCCCGAAGCTCACCGATCGAATATGTGTTGTCCAGGCTCATCATCGGCTGACGATGCGCCACAGGCCGGAACTCTCCCAGCGGCTGGCCGCCGACTCGCTGGGTGGGGGAGTCGGGCGTGACCAGTGCGGGAAATTGCAGCTCGAGATCGGCCAGCTCCCGATATAGGCGATCGTACTCGGCATCGCCGATCACGGGCCGGGCCAGGACGTAATAGGCCCGGTCATGGACGCGTATCTGCTCCGCCAGCCGTGCGTGGCAGGCTTGGGCCTCGGCAAATGTCATGCGTCCCACTGTAAGCTGCGGCCGGAAACGGTCAACCGCTTTGGACCCTGGCGGAGCCGAGATGGCGGGGCGGCTCGTCGTCGTCGATCGCTCTCCCTGCCCCCCGGCAGAGGGGCAAGCCCCGCCCGCCGCCGGAGGTCGTCCACATCCATCTTCTTCAAGAGCCGAACCAGGTTCTCCCAGCCCTCATAAAAACCGAAGCCGCCCCCGGTCATTTCCCGGATCGCCTCGTCGCGGCTCCATCCCTGGATGGCGATTCGATAGGTCGCGCACAGGAGACCTGTTCGATCGGCGCCGCGCTGGCAATGCACCAGCACCGGCAGATTCGTCGCCGAGCTGAACATGCGCAGGAATTCGACCAGCTCCTTCCGTTCGACATGCCACGGCTGCAATGTCCAGTGCCGGTAAGCCAGGCGTGTGCCGCGCAGCTCATCGCGGTCCGAATGGAGGGTGCGCAGGTTGATCACGGTGCGGATCCCGAGCTGCTCCAGGGCGCGCATGCCGGCGGAGGTAGGCTGGGCGCTGCGGTAGAGCTGCGCCGATACCCGGTGCAGGTTCGGCGCTCCGGCGATCTCGAGAGGCTGCGCCCAGTGGGCCGGCCGCGGCGCAGCCGCAGTCTCGGCCCCCAAGAGCCATCCTCCCGATCCCAGCGCGATCGCCCACAGGAAAATCCCCTGTGCCAAAACCGATCTCCATCGCGGTGTCATGGTGCTTGCCCCCATTCCTTATCATCGGCGGGCGCTCCTGGCAACCGGCGCATTTTCCTTGCCAGAAAGAGCGGCGTTGATTGTTCTATTCCAAGGTAAACGACAACGACATACGCAGGAACATCCGATGAACCCAACGCACTCCCCGCATCTTGACCCCATGCCGCGCCGCCGCTTTCTCGAAACCGTCGCCCTGGCAGGCGCCGCATCGGCCCTCCCCGGGCGCCTGTCTGCCGGGGCGCCTGCCGCGCCTCGATTGACGCTGGCCCTGGTTGGCGCCGCGCACATCCATACGCCGGGATTCATCAGCCTGATTCGGCGCGAGCGTCCCGAAGCGCGGGTCAAGTATGTGTGGGACCACGACGAGCCCCGGGCTCGAAAGCGGGCCGCCGAGCTCGATGCGCAGGTTGCCGATCTCGATACCATCTGGTCGGATGCCGCCGTGGCCGGCGTGATCATCTGTTCCGAGACCCATCGGCATCTCGAGCTGGTCCAAGCCGCCGTTCGCGCCCGCAAGCACCTGTTCGCCGAGAAGCCTCTGGCTGGAAACCGCAAAGACAGCGATACCATGGCGCAGGCGATCGAGGATGCCGGCCTGATCTTCACCACCGGCTATTTCATGCGCACCGCCCCCGTCCATCTGTTCCTCAAAGAGCAGGTCCAGAAGGGCGTGTTTGGCAAGATCAACCGCATCCGGGGATGCAACTGCCACTCCGGGTCGCTGGAGGGCTGGTTTGATACCGAGTGGCGCTGGATGGCCGATCCGGCGATGGCGGGCGTCGGGGCGTTCGGCGACCTGGGAACGCACTCGCTTGATCTGATGATGTGGCTGGGGGGCGATGTCGAGGCCGTGACTGCCAAGACCCTGGTGGTGACCGGCCGCTATGGCGCCTGCGACGAGTCCGGCGACGCCATGCTGCGCTTCAAGAACGGCGCCAACGGCCTGCTCTCCGCCGGCTGGGTGGATATTGCCAATCCCGTGTCGCTCGAGATCAGCGGCACCAAGGCCCACGCGGTGATTGTCAATGGCCAGCTTTTCTTCCGATGCGCCGAAGTCGAGGGAGCCGACGGGCGCAGCCCCTGGACCGCCCTTCCCCCCGAGCAGCCCAAGCCGCTCCACCAGTTCTTGAACGCGCTGGCCGGAAAGCCGGATCAGCCCCTGGTCACCCCCAAGGAGGCGGCCGACCGCGTCCGCGTGATGGAAGCCATGTACCAAGCTGCCGACCGCGACGACTGGATCAAGGTCGGCTGATCGGCGGGCCCGATCCGTCGCGGGATCAGCGAACCCGGATCGTGGTTCGCTCGATCACCCAGTCGTAGTCGCGAGTGCTGCTCGCCCCGCCGAACGAGGCGTAGCTGACAGGCCTCTTCGTGGCCGGATCCAGCCACCTGTGGATTTCCGAGTGGCCGTCGGCAAAGGAGAATCCAGCGGCGCCATTGTGGTAGGAAGCCGGCAGGTCGCCCCAGGCCCGCTGGCCCGGATCGTTCAGGTAGTATCCGTCATTGATGCTGTCCGGATGCTCATCGAGCATGACGAAGGTCTTCACCGGATCGCGAATATCGGACATCTTGATGAACTGCCGGAAGTTGGGGTACCAGACATGCACGCCGCCGGGCGACAATTCCCCGCCGTCGCCCACGAAGGCATTCATGGCCAGGCTGCGCACGCGGGTCGGCCACCCCAGCGCCCGCTGGGCCCGGCTGGCGAACACGTCCGCAGGGCACTTGTAGACGTTCTTGGCGCCGGCGGTGTAGCGTCCCAGCTTGGCCTCCTTGAGAAAGGCGACGTTCGTGTTCTCCGGCTCCGTCCCCCAGGTCATCACGTTGTTCACCCAGCTGTTGCGGCGCGCCCGGGTTTCATCCACGCCGTGGTTGTTGACCAGGCGATCGCTGTAATCCCCCGCATACATGGTCCAGGCCAGCATCAGCTGCTTGGTGTTGTTCATGCACATGATGCCCTGCGCCTTGGTCTTGGATTTTGCCAGCGCCGGCAGCAACATGCCCGCCAGGATCGCAATGATCGCAATCACCACCAGCAGCTCGATCAGCGTGAACGCCGGCCGGCCTGAATCGTCTCCACCTGTCCTCATGCTGTCTGATCTCTCCTGCCCGGCCCCGTGTGAGGCCCGCTCTCACCAGGATGCTCCACCCCGCCGGGCCGGGCCACTGTGCTTTTGACGGCACAGACGCATCACTTCCACCCGCGCGCGCACATCGCCGCGTAAATCCGCTCGGCCCGCTCGGTCGATCGCGCGAACAAAGCCCCCACCACCGCCGCCGGCGTGGACCATCCGGACCGGCGCGGTTGAAACGTGCGGCAGGCCCGCGCGCGGCGCATGCGCTCGGCTTCCTCGAGCAGGACATAGAGGTACCGATGAAGCAGCGCCACCGTCGTCACCAGCAGCCCCGGCACGCGGATGGCGTGGAGCACGCGGAGGAGTTCCGAGAACGGCGTGGTGTTGGCAAACAACACCATCGCGAACAGGCAGAGCGTGCTGCGGATCACCATCCCCAGCGCGATCCGGCCGCCGTCGGGCTGGAACCACGCCAGGAGCGCCACCCCCAGCACCAGCGGCTCGAGCAACAGCAGGCGCCTGAGCAAGAAAACCGCCGGCAGCCGGCTCGCCCAGGCCGCAGCCGCCAGCATTGCGGCCACCCCGCCATGGAACAGCCACCCGCTCCACGGCCCCGCCGCCACGCCCGCCACCAGGGCGACCGCCAGCCCAAGCTTCAGCCCTGCCGGCGCCCGCCGCACCCGGCTGTCCACCGCGTCCCCGCGATCGAGCCAGTTCAGTCGCATCGGCCCAGATCGTGATGGCGGCCCGCCGGGGCCGAGCCCGCCGCATCGCCGGCCCCTTCCCGATCCATGCTCGGCGGCCTCGATACCAGCATCCGTGCCAGCAGCCACGAAAGCGCGAAGACCAGGATCGTGCCGATGGCTCCCGCCCACGCCGTGGCCCGCACCGCGGATGAGATCCCCGGAACCTGATAGTCCGGGAACGGGGATGGCACGGCCGGCTTCGAGACCGCATGGTCCGCGAAGCCGAGATTTTCGGCCACGCGCTCGAGTCCGTCCGGCCAGGGCGATGCGAACGGCGCCACAAAGACCGCCAGCCCCAGCGCCGCCAGCCCGCCCCAAACCATTATCCGGCCCGCTCGCGCCTCCTCCCAGGAAGCGGCCTTTGCCAGCAGCTCGGGCCGCGCCCGGGCAATGGCCAGCAGCACCAGCGCCGTGATCGCGCCTTCGCCCAGCCCGATCACCATGTGCACATTGACCATCGCCGGAAACACCGTGGACCACGGGACCCGGCCGGACATCGCCAGCTGCCCGGCGCAGCTGGCCGCCGCCAGCACCGTCGAAAACCATCCCGCGAATGCCGCGCCCGCCACCAGGCCCCGCATGCCCCCGATCCCCCTTTGCAGGCCGCGATAGAGCCATGAGCCAGCCACCGGAGCCAGCACCGCCATGTTGAACAGGTTCGCCCCCAGCGCCAGCACGCCGCCGTCGCTGAAGAGGAAGGCCTGGACGATCAGGACCGCGGTCATCACCACCACCGCAGCAGCCGGCCCCAGCAGCGCCCCCGCCAGCACCCCGCCCATCAGATGCCCCGACGTGCCTCCCAGGACCGGGAAGTTGATCATCTGGGCGGCAAACACGAACGCCGCCGATAGCCCGAGCAGCGGCACCCGTCCGGGCGCCAGGTCGGCCCGGGCCCGATGCAGCGCATACCCCACCCCCGCCGATGCCAGCGCACCTCCCGCCAGCGAGGTTCGAAGATCCAGGAAACCGTCCGGGATGTGCATGCGCAATCAGCCCGGCAGGTCCTTGCCGGTCGTGGTCACGGTCAGCTTGCCATGCTTGACCCCCCGCGCGCCAATCAGGCGGTCCGCCAAGGTCTTGATCCTCATCCCCTCCCCCCGCACCACCAGCGCCTCCAGACAGTGATGATGATCCAGATGCACATGCAGCGCCGATACAATCAGATCCCGGAACTCGTGCTGCATGTCCGTCAGCGCCTCCTGCAGGTGCGGCCGGTGATGGTCGTAAACGAGCGTGATCGTGCCGGCGATCGCCCGGCCGCCGTACTCCCGACGGTGGTCCGCCAGCCGGTCGCGGATCATGTCCGCGACGGCCAGCGACCGGTTGTGATACCCTTTCTCCCGCGCCATGGCGTCCAGCTGCCGCAGCAGCGCCGCGGGCAGCGATACGGTGAATCGCGCGGTCCCCCGGATTTGCGTCACATGTGACATCCTCCTCAATGTGTAATACCCCGACCGCGCTGGCAACGCCCAAATTTTTCCCCCTGTCCACCGGCCGGCTCTTGCGCTACAGTGTCGCCGGCTGGGCGGGTCGATTCGGCCCAGCCCGATCATGCACGAGGTCGGCATCATGCACGAAACCATCGCGTTGGCGGTGCGGCGCGCCCGGGAGGCGGGCGCCCACCGCATTCTCGAGATCCGCCTGCGAGTCGGCGCCCTGTCGGGGGTGGTTCCGGAAGCGCTCGAGTTCGCCTTCGAGCTCCTCCGGGCCGGCACCCTCGCCGAATCCGCCCGGCTCCAGATCGTCCCCGTGCCCGCCACATGCTGGTGCGCCAGCTGCCGCGACGAGTTCGGCGTTCCCGACCTCATCGCCGAGTGCCCTCGGTGCGGCCAGCCCAGCGCCGAGCTCCGCCGCGGACGCGAGCTCGAGCTGGATTCCCTGGAGATCGATTGACCATGTGCAAAGAATGCGGTTGCGAAGACGGCGGCCCGGTTCACATCCACGGCCATTCCCACCCCCATCCCCACCCGCACGAGCACGAGCATGGGCATGATCACTCCCATGACCTTGCCCCTCCCGCGCCGGAGGGCGGGCCCCGAACCGTCGAGATCCATCAGCCAGTTCTCGACCGAAACGACCGGCTCGCCGAGCGCAATCGCGGCTATTTCCGCGCCAAGGGCCTCCTGGTCGCCAACCTGGTCTCCTCGCCCGGGTCGGGGAAAACCACGCTGATCCAGCAGACGATCCATCGCCTTCAAGGACGCCTGCGCACCGGGATCATCGTGGGCGATCTCGCAACCGAGAACGACGCCATTCGAATCCGGTCCGCCGGAGCCCCGGCCATCCAGATCACCACCGGCACGCTCTGCCATCTGGATGCGGAAATGGTGGCTCGAGCGGCCGGCCGCCTTGACCTCGACGCGCTCGATCTGCTGATCATCGAGAACGTCGGCAACCTGGTCTGCCCCGCGGCATTCGACCTGGGCGAAGACCTGCGCGCGGTCCTCTTGTCTGTCACCGAAGGCGAGGACAAACCGCTGAAGTACCCGCCCATGTTCGCCTCGGCCCACGCCGTGGTCATTAACAAGATCGATCTGGCCGAGGCCGCCGGCTTCGCCCGGGACACCGCCCATGCCAGCCTCCGCCGCGTCTGCCCCGGGGCCCGCGTGTTCGAGCTGTCCGCTCGCACCGGCCAGGGCCTGGACGCCTGGTGCGATTACCTCGCCGAGGAGCGCGCCCGCCGCAATGCGGCCCACCCCCTCGCGTAGCCATGGCCCACCCGCTCACTCGCAAGCAGAATACCCGATAGTGCCTTGGGATCTCGCCCGTCGATCCATCGTATTCCGTCGAACAGCAGGCTTGACTTGAGGCCTGCATTTTGTCACAGTCAGCTGTCCACAAAACCTAGAGCGAAGGGTTGCCGCACCAGCAATCTGGAACCGGGCGAGGCTCTCGCTCTGTCTGCAACATGTGTGTTGATGTGAGCATTCCTTGGCGCCGCCGCCGAGGTGCAAGGCGAAAGGACGAGTTCATGAAGCGATGTGCTGCACAGCGGATCTGGGGTATTGCCATGCTCGCAGCTCTGGCTTTGGCGCCGGGCAGCGTGCGTGCGGATTGGGCTTCCGAGGTCAGCGGGGCGAATCCACTCAATTGGTTTCGCTTCGAAGAACCCTCCGGCACGGTCGCCGCGGACCAGGGGGCGGCCAATCTGGATGGGACCTACGTCGGCAACGTGGTTCTGGGAAGCCCGGGGCTCGTGGGGAGCGCGGCGGCCTTTGACGCCGGCGGCCACGTCTTCCTCGGCGGGGCGAACGTGACGACGGACTGGACGCTGGAAACCATCTTCAAAGCCGACACGGTGAACGGGGGTGTCTCCATGGGCTTGGTCGGGACCGACTTCGCCGCCTCGTCGGATCGCATGGCGGTCAAGGCCGAGCAGTGGAACTCGACTGGCCAGTTGGGATATACCAGGTTCGGGGTGGTCGACGTGACTTTCACGGACACCCTGGCCGCCACGCCAGCCGATTTCGCCCATGTCGTCTTTGTCGGCCAGGCCTCCGGCGTCAGCCTCTATGTCAACGGCGCCCCCGCGGGAAGCGACGCGACCAGCTCCCCTCTGGCTCGCTGGGCGCTGGCTGCAGCCGCCATCCGCGCCGATAGCACACTGGTCGACCCGCTGACGGGCTTGATCGATGAGCTGGTGATCTACGACCGGGCGCTGTCGCTGTCAGAAATCTCCGCCCACTATGGCGCGATCCCCGAGCCGAACGTGGCATCGTTGGGCTTATTGGGTGGGATAGCGCTTCTGGGCTTCCGGTGCGGCCTGCGCCGGCGGTGAACGGGCAATGGGGTCGGCCATTAGGGGCTCGATCAAGTAGAAAGAGAGTTGCCGCAGGGATTTCTGCGAATCGTTCTACCGCGCCTTTTTCCCAGCTCTCTTTGCTGGACAACTCAAGCCTGCGTTTTCCAATAGGGATCGGTCATCTTGAAAACAGGGGGCGAGGGTTTCAAGTGAAGAGGGACGCTGCGCGTCCGGTTCAATACGCTCCCAGGTCGGCCAGCAACAGGCGGGCGCTGATGCGGGCGGACTCGAAGATGACGGGCAGCCCGCTGCCCGGGTGGGTGCCGCCGCCGACCAGATACAGGCGGTCGAGCTCCTCGAACCGATTCTGGGGGCGCAGGTGGAGCATCTGGGAGAAGTTGTGCGCCAGGTTGAACGTGGCGCCGCGATAGACGTCGAGCTCGCTCTCCCAGTCCGCCGGGGTGACGATGCGCTCGAACCGGATGCGCTGTTCGATGTCGGCCGGCAGGCCGATCTTCGTCAATTGACTCAGGGCTACCCGCCGATATCGGGCGCGTTCCTGGCGCCAGTCGACATTCGGGTGCTGATGGGTGACGGGGACCAGGACGTAAAGGGCGCTATGGCCTGGGGGGGCCATCGTGGGGTCGGTGAGGGCGGGATGCTCGACGTAGAACGACGGGTCCTCGGACAGCACATGCTGGCGCTCGATCTGGTCGAGGTTCCGGCGATAATCGGCGGTCATGTAGATGTTGTGGTGGGCGAGCTGGTCGAAGCGGCCTTCGACGCCGAGATAGAGCATGAACGTCGAGCAGGAGAACCGCTTGCGGGCGATGTTGGCGTCGCTCCACCGGCGCCGGAGCCGGGGATCCACCAGGCGGGTCATGGCGTGCCCGAAGTCGGCGTTCACCAGGACTGCGTCGGCCTGCAAGTCGCCCCGCGCCGTCCGAACTCCCGTGGCACGGCGGCCGTCGAAGAGGATTTCCTCGGCGGCGGTCTCGAGGCGGATGGCGGCGCCGAGCTGCTCGGCCACGCGCGCCATGGCGCGGGTGATGGCATTGCAGCCGCCGGTCGGATGCCAGATGCCGTGTTCGTACTCGAGGAACGACAGGATCGAGAACAGGCTGGGGCATTGGAAGGGCGACATGCCGAGGTATTTGGACTGGAAGGTGAACGCCAGCTGAAGGCGCGGATCGCGGAAGTAGCCCGCCAGCTCCGCGTGGAGGGATTTCCACGGCTTCAGGAAGGGCAGCACGGCGAGCAGCCGCGCGCTGAGCAAGCTCTTCCATCCCGGAAACGGCGACTGCAGGCAGGGCACGAACTTCTCGAGCTTGACGCGGTTGTAGCTCATGAAATCGCGGAACCGGGGGGCGTCGGCGGGCGCGAGCCTGGCGATCTCGCTGACCATGCGCTCCGTGTCGGGCGCGCAGAGGAGCTCACCGCCCGCGCCAAAGACCAGCCGGTATTGCGGATCGAGCCGGGTCATCGGCGCCTCCTGGAACAGGTCGCGTCCGACCTCGGCGAAGATCTCCTGGAGGACTTGCGGGTAGAGGAAGAACGTCGGGCCGAGGTCGAAGCGGAAGCCGTTGCCTTCGATCGCAGACGTGCGGCCGCCCACGTGCGCCTTCTTCTCGATCACGGTGACGCGAAGGCCGGCTTTGGCCAGGAGCATGGCGGCGGCCAGCCCGCCCGGCCCGGCGCCGACAACCAACACGCTTTTTGACATGGTGGTTTTCTTAGCGTAATCGTTCTGTCCGGGCAAGCGCAGTCGTGCGGGGGCGGGGCTCCCGCGAGGACCTCGTTGGCTATGAGCGCGAAAAAAGTCTGCATCATCGGCGCGGGGCTGGGCGGGTTGTCGGCGGCCATCTCGCTGAGGCAATCCGGCTACGACGTCGAGGTCTTCGAGAAGAACGCCAGGATCGGGGGCAAGCTCAACGTGCTCAAGGCGCGCGGCTACACCTTCGATCTGGGACCGTCGATCCTGACCTTGCCGCATCTGTTCGAGCGGCTGTTCGAGCGCTCGGGCCGGGCGATGCGCGATTACATCCCCATCCGCCCTCTTCGGCCGCACTGGCGCAACTTCTTCGAGAACGGCCAGGTGGTGGACCTCTACCCCGAGCCGGACCGGATGGCGGAGGAGGCGCGCAAGGTCGGCGAAGATCCGGCCAGCGTGCAGCGGTTCCTCCGGTACTCGGCCGGCCTCTACGACCTCGTCAATGCCGGGCATTTCGAGCAGGGCATCGACACCTTCCGTGAATCGACGCGGTTCTACGGGCTGTGGGCGTTCCCGAAGTTCGATCTGTTCCGGACGATGCACGGGGGCGTGAAGCGGTTTCTCCGGACGCGGCAGATGCAGGACATCTTCGACTATTTCGTCAAGTATGTGGGCTCTTCGGCCTATCACTCGCCGGCGTTCATGAACTGCCTGCCGACGATCCAGTTCCGGCACGACCTCTGGTATGTGGATGGCGGCCTGTATGGCATTGCGGCGGGCCTGCAGCGGCTCATGGATGAGATCGGCATCCCTGTCCGGCTCGAGAGCGAGGTCGCCGAAGTGCGCAAGCAGGAGGGCCGCGTCGCCGGCCTCGTGACGAAGGACGGCCAATACCATCCGGCCGACATCATCGTCTCGAACATGGAGGTCATTCCGGCCTACGAGCGTCTGCTGGGCGAGGGCAAGGAGTTCATGCGCACGCTCGACCGGTTCGAGCCGGCCTGCTCGGGCCTCGTGCTCGAGCTGGGGCTCGACTGCCAATACCCGCAGCTCGCCCATCACAACTTCTTTTACTCGGAGCGCCAGCGCGAGCATTTCCACACTGTCTTTCGCCGGCGCGAGCTGCCGCCGGATCCGACGATCTACCTCGTGGCGGCATCGAGAACGGATCCGACCGTCGCGCCGCCGGGGTGTGACGGTCTCAAGATCCTCCCGCACATTCCTTACATCGACGATGCGCATCCGCTGTCGCGGGAGGATTATCTGGCGTTCAAGGAGCGGGTGGTGGACAAGCTGGAGCGGATGGGCCTGCGCGACCTGCGCAAGCACGTGGTTTTCGAGCACTGCTGGACGCCGCTGGACATCCGGGAGCAATACTATTCGAACCGGGGCTCGATCTATGGGGTCGTGACCGACCGATTCAGGAACCTGGCCTTCAAGGCGCCCAAGCAGAGCACGAGGTATCCGAACCTGTTCTTTGTGGGGGGCTCGGTGAATCCGGGCGGCGGCATGCCGATGGTGGTCCTCTGCGGACAGAACGTCGCGAAGAAGGTGGTCGCCTGGGACCGGGGTTAGCCCGTTTCCAGGAAACACAAAGGCCGCCCGGGAAGGCGGCCTTCGAGTCGATCTGGAGAACCGTGGTCAGCGCCGCCGGCGTATCCACAGCGCCGCCGCTCCGAGCGCGAGCAGCGCGAGCGTGCCGGGTTCCGGCACCACATAGGCCGCCACATTGTCCATGTAGAAGTTCACCGGATTGGCGTCGGCGGAGTTCGCCCCGGTATAGAACTGGAACCACGTGTCGCCGGGGCCCCACCCCAATTCCGAGAAGCTCATGTCGAAATGCCACGTGCGGAGGTCCGACTGGTCGGGGTTCTGCCAGCCGTCGATGAGTTTGGTTTGGGTCCAGCCCGCCGCTCCATCGCTGTTCCCGGCAACGTTGAACTGGTACCAGATGCCCGTGGCTGGCGGGAAGCTGGTGCCGTCCACCATCACATCGAATTTCAGGTGGGCATCTGCGCCGGCATTCGCCAGGGCTTGCATGGCGGTTTGCTGGTTGTCGCTGCCGCCGCCGGGGCCCCAAGAGAACTCCTTCGTCATTTGCATTTGCCAGCCGCCGGCGGTGTGCGTCTGTTTCAGGGCGCCTGGCAGACCTGCCCAGCCCACCGGATTGGCCTCCTGCCAGCTGACGTTCTGGAAACCCTCCGCGTCGGCGTTGAAATTGTAGGTCAAATCCGCCTGCGCGGCTGCGCCAGCAAGAGCCAGCGCGCCAAGGACAGCTATTGCGTATCGTGTTGTCATGATCGCACCCCCGTCAGTTCCGATGTTATGCATTGGCTCTGATCGGCTTGATCCGAAACCTATGGTAACTCATAGTATGTCAACGGAATGGGCGGCGATGTCAAGACTGAACGGCGTCTCGACGGCGTCCCAACGCGGGGCGGTTTTGTGCGCAATCGACTATGGAACATTCGAAGTGGATTCTGGTTCTGTTCCTGAGCCTGTGGGGATCGGGCTTCGGGGCATTTGGGTCGGGCGGCCCGGCGGAGCCGTTTCTTGAGCATGCAGCGGTGGCGTTCGATTTCACCCGGGCGGCAGCCTGCTCCGAGTGGGAGGCGGCGCATCACGTCGCCGCGCTGCGCTCGACGGCGGAGGGGCTGGAGATCTCGATCAATGGAAACGATCCCTACATTCATGGCCCGGTGCGGGATTACCCGGCCGGCGTGCCGCTCCGGCTGGCCATGCGCATCAAGTCCGATACGGGCGGCAGCGGCCAGATCTTCTATTTCCGCGATGCCGCGCGTGAGGAGGATTCGGCGCGGTTTTCTGTCAAGGTGGGGGAGTGGATCGATGTGCGGGCGATGCTGCCTCCGCTGGGGCCGGGGTATCGTCTCCGGATCGATCCGCCGGGCGAATCCGGCACCGCGTTGATCGCGTTCTTGGGTTTCGAGCCGGCGCCCTCCCTGGCGGCGCCGAAATGGCTGCCGCACGAACCCGCCGATTTCGCCGATGCAGTCCGGATCGGCTCGGGGCCTGTGGATTTCCGGGTGGGTGAGCGGGGATGGAGCCTGGCGGTGGATGGGCAGCGGGTGGCATCGAGCCACACGCGTCCGATGATCGGCTACGTCCTTGGCGGCCAGGTCCGCTGGCTGGATGCCGGCCCGCCCGCTCGTGTCCGGAGGAGCCAGCGCGGTGTCGAGAGCCAATCCGCCTTGCGCGACCCGGACGGCGCGGCGTGGCGGGTAACGCGGACCTATTGCGCGGGCGCCAGGCCCGGCGTCATCGATGTCGAGGTGATCGTGGAAACCAGCCAGGACCGGGAGGCGGCCTTCCTGCCCCTGATCCTGATGGCGGTCTTCGAAGGATCGCCCCACAAAGGACAGGCGCTGCTGCCCGGGCTCGAGTATCTCGAGAACGAGCCCAGCAGCAGCGAGGCGGACTTGATCGGGCCGGAATCCAACCGCCGTGTTCCTGCCAGCCACAAGCTGACCTTCCCCCTCATGGCGATGCAAAAGGACGGGCGGTATATCGGTCTTGTTTGGGAGCACCGGGAGCCGTTGAGCGTGCTGTTCGATTCTCCGGATCGTCTGCTCGGCACCGGAGGCCACCTCATGGGCGTGCTGTTCCCCGGCTGCGACGGGTTCAACCGCCGCGAGGGCGACCTGATGCCCATTCGGACCGAGGCATTGCGGGCCGGCCGGAAGCTGGCGTTTCGGGGTCAGATTGTGGGCGGCAGGGGCGGCAGCGTGGTCCCGGCCATCCAGCAGTACGTGAGCTTGCGCGGCCTGCCTGCCATTCCGCCGGGCGGATGCACCTTCGACGAGTACGTCCGCCTCGCCGCCCATGGCTGGCTGGACTCGAAGATACGCGCAACCAATTTCTTTCGGCACGCGGTTTTCGGGGATCGTTTCCCGGCGGGCCCTTCGGCGGATGCAGCGCTGTATCTTCGGTGGCTGGGGACGCACGCGACGGATCCGGCCCTGGGCGAGCGGCTGGCCGAGGCCTCGAGGGGCGCGCTGTCGGCGGTCCCGCCCGGGCAGTTGGAGAGCGCCCTGGTCGGGCACGTGAGGTATCCCGTCCAATCGCTGGTTTTCGGGGGTGTGAGCGGGGCGGTCGAGCATCACCGGCGTCACGCTCGAGGGCTGCTCGAGAGGTTTCGGCCCGACGGCACGATCCCCTACAGGGCGATGTCCGATGGGCCCGATTACGGCCGAACCCACTTTGCCGACCACGCCAACGGCCTCACCGCGCAGGTCCTGATGACGGCGTTGGAAGCGGCGATGTTTGCCGGCGACCCGGCGCTGATCGACGATGCGCTGGCCAGGCTGGGCCAGGTTCGGCGTGCGTATGCGAACGGCGTGCCGCGGGGCGCCCAGACATGGGAGGTGCCGCTGCACACGCCGGATATCATGGCCTCGGCGCACATGGTCCGCGCGTTCACGATGGGCTACCAGCTCACCGGCGAGCGGGAATGGCTCGAGGAGGCCATCTACTGGGCGTGGGCGGGCCTTCCGTTTCTGTATCTGGTTCCGCCGGTCGGCACGGCCGATCTGCCGTACGGGTGCGTGACCGTCTTTGGGGCGACGGCATGGAAATCCCCGGTCTGGATTGGCCGGCCGGTGCAATGGTGCGGGCTCGTGTATGCCGACGCCCTCTACCGGCTCGTTCCCTGGGATCCATCGGGGCCGTGGAAACAGATCGCCGACGGGATCACCGCGACCGGCATTCGCTATTCCTGGCCGCTGGATGACCCGGAGCGCCAGGGCCTGCTGCCCGACGGGTGGGAGCTCCTCACGCAGGATCGGAACGGCCCGCCCATCAATCCCGGCACCGTGCAGGCCAGCGCCGTCCGCCTGTTCAGCCGGGGACCGATCTATGACTGCCGCGTATGGCACACGGGCCGGGGCCGGATCATCGCTCACGCGCCGGGCGCGATCCTGGCGGATACCGCCGACTCCAGGCGTTTGAAATTCACCGTTCGCGCCTGGTCCAAAGAACCCTATTATGTTCTCGTCAATGGCTGGATGGGCCCGGTGCGGCTGGAGATCGGCGGCCGGCCTGCGCCGCTCGGGGAACCTCATCTGTATCAGGCGGAGGAGGGGAGACTGGTGCTGAAGCTCTCCGGCCACCCCGTGATCGAGATCGAGCCGGGGTCGTTATGAGAAGAGTGACATGGGCCATTTGGATCGCCGCCTGCGGATAGGATCGCGATGCACATACTCGATACAATCGTTGCGGAGAAGCGCGCCGAGCTCGGGCGCATGCCTCAGGTCGAGGTGACAGCCGAGCGGCTGCGGGCAGCCCGGCGCGGCCGGGGCGCCGTCCGCGATTTCGCGGGCGCGCTGCGCGCCGGGTCCCGGCGCGGGATAGCGTTGATCGCCGAGGTCAAGAAGGCCTCGCCGTCGGCCGGGGTGATCCGGCCGGATTTCGATCCGGTGGGGATCGCCTGCGAGTACGCGGCGGCGGGCGCGGACGCCATCTCGGTCCTGACGGACGAGAAATATTTTCATGGATCGCCGGCCTATCTGCGGGCGATTCGCGCGGCGGTGGATGTGCCGCTGCTCCGGAAGGATTTTGTCCTGGACGCGCGGCAGGTGCTCGAGGCGGCCGAGTGGGGTGCGGACGCGGTGTTGCTGATTGCGGCGATCCTGGAGGGGGGCGAGCTGCGGCGCCTGTTGGAGCTGGCGGGGGCGGGAGGGCTGGCGGCGCTGGTGGAGGTGCACGACGAGGAGGAGCTGACGCGGGCGCGGGCGGCTGGAGCGAAGATCATCGGGGTCAACAACCGGGATTTGCGGACGTTTCGGGTGGATCTGGAGACGACCGTTCGGCTGGGGCGGCGGCTGCGGGGCGAGCCGGGGGGCGAGGAAATCCTGCTGGTGGCGGAAAGCGGCATCCGGACCCGGGAGGACGTCCAGCGAGCGGCCCGGGGGGGAGCCAGCGCGATCCTGGTGGGGGAATCCCTGATGCGCGCGGCGGACATCCGCGGCGCAGTGGAGGCTCTGCTGGGCGATCGCCCGACAAAATAAGGGGTGGCAAACGATTGCGCCTCTGGTAGCTTTTTCCGGACGAGCCCGAATCCGACGGCGAAGCGATCCGCGGCACCCGGGCCGGGCAGCGAGCATGCGTGCGGTGGCATCAATCGAAAGGACGCGAACGTGAATGGAAAGCTCTGGTGCGGGTTGGGATTGGCGTTGTGGCTGTGCGGCTGTGCGACGACGCCGGAAGTGCTGACCTTGCGCGACAATGCGACAGGCGAAACCGCGGAACTCATCACGGACAACCTGCTGCCGAGCCCGCAGCCAGGAGATGCCAACGTCTGGCTGAATGCCACGCGATTGGCGCAGCTCAGCGGCGATGCCCAGTATTATCTCGAGGTCCATTATGAATCCCCGGCGGTCTGGCTGAACATCGATTTCGGCAGGACCCTGACCGTGATCGCCGATGGGCAGGAGATGGTGTTCAGCGGGCTGGGCAGCGACGGGATGCGCGACGTGGGGAAGAACGAGCAGGTGATGGAGACCGCGATCTACCACTGCACGACGACGGACCTGCGAAGGATCGCTTATGCCAAGTCGGTCAAGATCCAGGTCAAGGGCGCTGCGCTGACGATCGAGCGCGAGTTCGGTCCGGACAACATCGCCCAGTTCCGACAATTTGTCGCCAAGAGCGTGGACCGCGCGAAGATCTGATCCGGTCCGCGAGCCCCCGGGGCGGTCGCTACCGGACGGAGATGATTCCGGTATGATCCAATGGATGGCGCGGAAGGTCTGGCGGCAAGCTGTCGATCGGTGCGCCGACCCGGAGCGGGCGGCCTCTTTTCTCCGGCAATTGGGGGAGACGGGCGCGGCGGCGTTTCTGGCGGAGGCGGCGCCTGAGCAGGCGGTTGCGATGGCAGCCCTGCTGAGCGGATCCCAGGCCCAAGGTGAGCGCCTGGCCGGGCGGCCGGAGTGGGTGGCGGCCACCTTTGCCGATCTCGATAGCCTGCGGCGGTCCCGGTCCAAGGAGAGCTATGTCCGGCCGGTCCGCGCCATTCTGGATTCGGCCTCGGAGGGGCTGGACGATGCCGGCCGGCTCGATCGGCTTCGGGAGCTCCAGCAGCGGGAGATGATGCGGATCGCCGCCCGGGATCTGAGCCGACTCGGCGATGTGGAGAGCCTGACGCTGGAGCTGTCGCATCTGGCGGACGCGGTGCTCGAGGGTGTGCTGGATCTGATCCGCCGGCCGCTGGAGACGCGCTGGGGGTTGCCATGGCAGCAGGACGCGGACGGCCGGTGGGAGCCGACGCGGTTCGCCGTCATCGGGCTGGGCAAGCTGGGGGGGCAGGAGCTCAACTACAGCTCGGATGTCGACGTCATTTTTGCCTACAGCGACGAGGGATCCGTGTTCCGGGAGGCGCCCAAGGGCTCCGCAACGAATCGTCCGAGCCTGAGCAACCACACCTACTTCACGCGGCTGGCCGAGGCTTTCGTGGCGGAAGTCGGCCGGATGACGCCGTCGGGGATGCTGTATCGGATCGACCTG